>OGYD01002532.1_pt1 | contig 11674 bp, 11 predicted proteins | sample 1576441 | NCBI WGS metagenome assembly OGYD01 (sample SAMEA3541537, study PRJEB24748) | human gut metagenome | biome: human gut; feature: human-associated habitat; material: faeces | place: China | collected 2012 | reverse complement strand
CCTGCAATATAATCACTCTCCAGGTATGGATTTCTGGATGGAAAATCCACTTCCATCATTCTGCATCCTGCATCTGCATATTCTACTGCCATATTATAACTTGCTTCAATTGTAGGATATCCATTTGATAAATAACAAATAATCTCCATTTTTATTCTCCTCTGTACACCTTGATAAATAATTCTTTAAATTCGTCAATTTCCGGAATAACCGGATTTGTTTTTGTGCATCCATCAGCTTTTGCAAGCGGAGCCATCTCATCCAGTTTTTCCATATATTTTTCTTCATCCGGAATGATCTCTTTAAAGCATTTTGGAATATTTAACTTTTCATTTAACGCTTCTACTGCTTCATGAAGATTTTCTGCTCCGATTCTCTTTGCAAATTTTGCATAAACTTCTTTCGCAGTTTCATTCTGCTCATTATATCTGATGATGTACGGCAAAATAATGGCGTCTGCCAGACCATGTGATACATGGAAAATACCACCGATTGTATGCGCCATAGAATGTACAATTCCAAGCGATACATTGGTAAATGCAATTCCAGCTACCATAGATGCCTGTACCATAGTCTCTCTTGCTTTTATATCATTGCCATTCTCATATGCAGTCGGTAAAGTTTCCATAATATCCTGGGCTGCCTGGCTTGCAAGAATATCTGACAGATAATTTGCACGGTTTGAAGCAAGTGCTTCCAGTGCATGGGTAAGCGCATCCATTCCTGTCTCTGCGGTAATCTTAGCCGGCATAGACATTGTTACTTCCGGATCACAGATTGCGATATCCGGCATCATTTCCATATTTCCAACACCATGCTTTAATCCTTTTTCATTATCTGAAATTACGATAGAACGTGAAACTTCACTCGCTGTTCCACTTGTTGAAGGAATACAACACATTCTTGCTTTACCTCGTAATTTCGGAAATTCATTCGGTGGAAGAATATCTTCCATCTGAGTCAGTTCCGGATGTTCATAAAAGATCCACATTGCTTTTGCAGCATCCATTGCTGATCCACCGCCAAGTCCGACAATCAGATCTGGTTCAAATTCCAGCATTTCATTTCTTCCTCTGAGTACAGTTTCAAAAGACGGATCTGGTTCTACGCCTCTGATAACCATTGTTTCAGCACCGGTTTCTTTAAAATATCCTTCTACCTTTGCCAGCATTCCACTCTTTTCCATGCTATGTCCGCCAATAACAATACTGACTTTTTTTGCTTTAATTGTCTTAATATATGCAAGACTTCCTTCTCCAAACATCAATTCTGATCCTGCAAGTTTCATTGGTCGCATCATTTTTATCTTCCTGCCTTTCTCTATTTCAATCCATCTAATACTTTCTTAACCAGTTCATAAGAGATTGGATTTGTTAAAATTCCTCCCTCTTTCAAGCTGGAACCGATAATCGCACCATCTGCTGTCTGAAGCTGATCATGAATATTTTCTGCATTTACACCACTTCCTGCAAACACCGGAAGATTTACAACATTTTTCACTCTCTTAATCAGATCCAGTGGTGTCTCTTCTCCAACCTGTGTACCTGTAACAATAATTCCGTCTGCTCCGTTTGATGCAGCATCTTTTGCTGACTGCTCAATCGTAATATGTTCTCTTAACATATGCGCATGTTTTACCTGCACATCGGCAAGAATTTTAACATTTTCCTGTCCCATCATCTTGCGATATTCCATACATTTCTTTGCACATGGCTGAATAATTCCATCTGTAAACAATACTGTATCCACAAATACTGGAACTCTGATAAAGGATGCTCCTACCATTGCAGCAATCGCAATATCTGCTTCACAGTCATTAAACGCTGCGTCAAGTCCTACTGGAATCTGAACTGCCTGTTTCACAGCATATGCTGCAGCTGTAAGTGCCGCTACCTGTGCTTTATTTAAAAAAGCGGAAAAAGGTGTATCCCCCATATTTTCTACAATAACAGCATCTACCCCTGCTTTTTCAAGCGTAACTGCATCCTGAACTGCACGATCAATAATTCGCTGATAATCTCCATCAAATCCTGCTGTCGTCGGAAGAGGAAGACAATGCACCATTCCGATTACTGTCTGTGAATTTAAGGTAAGTATTTCTTTACTCATTTTTACCATCCTCTCTTTTTATATGATAATTATAAATTCCTTCCAATGCTGTTCTGCAAAGCAGATCCTCTGCATCCACCCGATCCTGTCCTTTTAAAGTTTCCTTCAAATTTTCAAGCACTGTAACAACTGTTAAAATACAGGTCTTAACTCCCATCAAACGTCCCAGCGTCAAAATACAGGAGGATTCCATGTCAATTCCTGTTACTCCAAGTTTCTTAACCTCTTCAAATGTCTTTGACATATCCCGTCCACATTCCAGAGAAAACTTGGAATCATGCATGCAACTGTAGAAACCATCCATCGTACAGTTCAATCCATTCAGATAACGTTTTCCCATCTGCTGAACTGTTTCATTCATCACATTAACAAGCTCAACATCTGCGACTGCAGGATAACTCAAATCTACATAACTCTGACTGGTTCCTTCTCGCCTCATTGCGGCAATCGGAATCATAAAATGTCCCAGCATATCATCCTGCATAGACATTACTGTCCCCATTCTTACAGCGACCTGCATTCCAGACTCATACATCTCTTCCATCGCAATCGCTGCGGACGGTGCCCCGATTCCCGTCGACGTTACTGTAATCTCTACTCCTTTATAGGTTCCTGTATATGTATTGAACTCTCTCATGAATGCAACTTTTTTGGGGTTATCCAAATACTTTTTTACAACTTCTACTCTCCATGGATCTCCCGAAAAAAGTACATATTTCGCAACCGTTTCTTCGCTTGCTCCCATATATAATGTACTCATCTGCATTTCCCCTTTCAGCGTAATGTTTCAAATTTCTGTAATAATTCCTGTTCTGTTGGCGCATTTGTACAGCACCCTTCTGCCTGTAAAACAAAGTAAGATAATACACTTCCAAGCCTACAGCAGTCTGCCGGAGAATATCCATGTAAATATCCATAAACAAATCCTGCCATGTAAGCATCTCCCGATCCAGTTGCATCTACTACCTGTTCCACTTGACAAATTCCAATCTCTTCTTTCCGTATTTTTCCGTCTTCCCGCACATAACAAATGCTTCCGTCTTTTCCCAGAGTTGTCACAATAATATCTGCTTTTCCAATTTTAAACAGCTCTGTAATCGTATTTAGTCCGAAAAGCTTTTCAATAATTTCACATTCTACTTCATTTGTGAAAATGATTTTGCTTTCTGTTAACAACTGTTTCAAAAATGGTTCTGGAAATGCATCAAAATCATCTTTCATTCCAAAAACTACCGGTACATGATGCTTTTTACATTTTGCAAAAAACTCTTCATTGTCTGGTCTTGATGCAACGGTTATCACTCCCAGCTTTGCCGTTTCAAACAAGCTGTCTTTCATTTTCTGTGCATATCTTCCATCCATTGCTCCAGGATAAAATATGGTAATATGATCGTTATTATTATCCTGTAACAAATAACATACACTGGTTGCTTCCTCTGCTATTTGTGTAATCCCATCCTGTGGTACATTTCCTTCTTCCAGAAACTTTTTAAAACCATTACTTTCATAATCTCCGCCTACTCTTAAAACTGGCATTGCCTTCATTCCAAGCCGGCAAAGTGCATAGGCAATATTTACAGAACAGCCTCCGTAAAAAATTTTTGAATTGGATTTATTTGTAACCAGTGATGTAAATCCCACTTTGGCAGGTGTTGCTATTTTTATAATGTGATCCATACTTACATAGCCGCTTGTCAGAACATCTACTTTCATTATCCGTGCCTCCTACAACTGTCCCTCTTCCAGCATCTTGCTGAATGTATTCATATCGATGACTTTTCCCAGATACTTATCAATATCTGTCAGATGAACTTCATTAACTGTTTCTGAATTCGTTGCCACACATTCCCGGATAACATATGGGTTGTAATTCAGATAAAATGCATCTGTCACCGTTGCCCGAATGCAGCAGTTTGTTTTCGTTCCAACAACGACTACATTTTCCACTTCATTTTCCCGCAATACCAGATCCAGGTCTGTGCCGAAGAATCCACTGTACCTTCTCTTTCGGATGACATAATCTTTCTTTTCATCAACTTCCAACATTGGATCAATTTCAATTCCAAAAGTCCCTTCTATACAATTTGGTCTCATGGACTGTGCTTTTTTATCTACTTTATCTTTTCTGTTACAGTGCTGTAAAAAAACAATCAGCAGTTCATGTTTCCGGCTTTCATCCAGAACCTTTTTAATCCGTGGAAGAATCTTTTGATTCTCAGGATAAAATACCAGACCTTCCGGATCCGTAAAATCGCGAACCATGTCCACAATAATCAATGCTGTCTTTGCCATTTTCCTCCCCCTTAGTCGAACTTGTATCCTCTTACCTTAACATCCTTAAATTTCATAAATGAAACAACTGCAAGCACCGCTACCATAATGATATATGGAATTGTATCGAACATTCCTGCTGCCGGTCCTGCATATACACTTAAATTGACTGCAAGTGATCTTGCAACACCGAATAAGATTGCATAGAGTGAAGACTGTACCGGTTTCCCCTGTCCACAATAAATTGCTGCAATTGCAATAAAGCCTCGTCCTGCTGTCATATCACTTGTAAACATTGCCATTCTCTCCATTGATAAATTGATTCCGGCTAATGCACAGCAAAATGCTCCAATCAGAACAGCAATATATTTGTATTTCTGTGTTTTCAGTCCAAGACTGATCGCTGAATCTTCATTTTCACCAACAACTCTGACATAGATTCCAAATTTTGTTTTGTACATCAGAATAGCTGCTGCCGCAATTCCAATAAATGCCAGATATGTAATAACCGGATGACCACTTACGATTCCACCAATCAGCGGAATACTCTTGATGCCCGGTATATTGATCTTAAAATCTGCAACTCCTACATCTTGAAGACTGATATTAGCAAGCTCCATAACTTTCAGTACAAATTTTGCAATCGCTGGAACAATCAAGTTAATTCCAAGACCGATAACAATAACATTACCATTACAAGTAATTCCTAAAAATGAAAATACAAGTCCCCACAATAAAGTCGTTACGATTGCGGCAATCACTGCCAGAGCCACACTTCCTGTCAGATACTCGACTAACACTGAAATAAATGCTCCATTCAGCATCATTCCTTCCAGTGCGATATTCAATACATTTGCTTTATATGCAAATATTCCACCGATCACGCATAGAATAATAGGAGCACTATGGTATACTGTGTCATACAAAATACTATTTAATAATTCCATTATGCATCCTCCTTTTTCGCCTTTTTAAAACGACTAAATACGCTTGTTTTATCACCAATAAACTTAACTGCCAGGAACAGAATGATCATTCCCTGAATAATTGCAACGATTTCTTTCGGAACTGCAGTATACATATTGATGCTGTCACTACCGGTTTTTAATGCAGCATAAAAGATTGCCGCGATCAAAATTCCAATTGGCGAATGTCCACCGAGCAGAGCAATCAGCATACCATCCCATCCAAGACCAGGGTTTGCAGAAAATGTCAGTGTATATTTAAACTGATCACTTAACATCCATCCTGCTCCAGCCACACCGGAAAGTGCACCACTTATCAACATCATAATAATGATTTTCTTTCCGACATTCATACCTGTTGCTTCTGCAAATTCCGGATTTTTTCCAATAGCTGTAATTTCATATCCCAGTTTTGATTTCTTCATAACAAAATACATAATTACCAGAATAATCATTGCAATCACAAAAAACATGGTCATTCTTGATGCTCCAAATCTTTTGAACATCACATTCTCTTTAATCGTAGGTGTAGCCACATAACCTGCACTCTTATCTTTGAATACACCAGTTGTTAAAAATTCCAGAGTCTTTGAAACTGCATAGTTTAACATCAAAGTCACAACCATCTCATTTACATTACATTTCGCTTTTAAAATTGCCGGAATCAGCGCAAATAACATTCCACAGACAATTGCAACTAAAAAGCAGATCAGTTTGCTTATAAATGGATTGGAAATATTAAGATATGCTCCAGTGATTCCTGCAAAGAATCCTCCTAAAAGCATCTGGCCTTCCACACCCATGTTATACAGATTTGCTTTGAATGTAATTGCAATTGCAAGCCCTGTCAGAATGAGAGGTGATGCATAATGCAATGTATTCATAAATCCTTTCTCTGTTAAAAGTGATTTTCTGATCAGTACCCCGTATGTTTCCAGCGGACTTTCCCCGATCGCCGCAATAATAATTGCTCCAAATGCAAATGCAAGAATTACCGGAAGTACAGAATTGACGATTCCTTTTATAATACTATCTTTCTTTTTCATGATCCTGTTCCTGCTTTCCAATTCCAGCCATCAAAAGTCCCATGGCAGCCATAGACACTTCTTTCGGTGATACTTCACCTGAAATCTTACCTTTATACATAACAATTACCCGATCAGATAAACTCATAATTTCTGAAAGCTCACTTGAAATCAGGATAACAGTATTTCCTGCATCCCTGAATTTCAGAATCTGTTTATATATGAATTCAATAGATCCGATATCAACGCCTCGCGTTGGCTGGCAGGCAATCAGAAGTTTGGGATTTGCAGAAAGCTCTCTTGCAATGATAACTTTCTGTGCATTTCCTCCTGACAAATTGCCTATATTGCCATTCACATCACCAAGACGGATATCAAATTCTTTAATATATTTATCTCTTTTGGCATTGATTATTTTCTTATTAAAAAGTCCGCGTTTACAAACATCTTTTTCTCCGTGATATCCTGCTATACAGTTATCGGAAACCGTCATTTCCCGACACAATCCCTGTGCATATCTGTCCTCAGGAATAATTCCAATTCCTGCTTTTCTTAATTTTTCCGGCCACCAGTTTGTAATATCTTTACCGTCAAAAAATACTGTTCCTCTCGTCGATTCCATCAAACCAGTCATAAGCTTTACAAGCTCTGACTGTCCGTTTCCTTCAACACCGGCTATTCCAAGGATCTCACCTTTATGCACTTCAAATGACATATCTGATACAACTTCTTTTCCATAGTCATTCACCGTCGTAAGATTTTCTGCTTTGTACATAATCTCTGATTCAACTTGTTGTTTTCGTGCATTATTTACAGTAAGAACAACATCTCTTCCGACCATCATCTGTGCCAGTTCTCGTTCACTTGTGTCCTTCTTTAATACATTTCCAACAACTTTTCCCTGTTTTATTACAGTAATACTGTCTGCCAGTTCCATTACTTCCCTTAATTTGTGTGTAATAACAATGATTGTTTTTCCTTGCTCTTTTAGATTTTTGAGCGTTGCAATCAATTCATCAACTTCCTGTGGTGTAAGTACGGCTGTCGGCTCATCCAGAATCAATATGTCTACATTTCTGTATAACATCTTCAGAATTTCTACTCTCTGACGTCCACCGACAGATATATCTTCAATCTTATCTGTTGCATTTAATTCCAGATGATTTTCCTGAATCAGTTTCTCAACTCTTTTAATTTCCTCTTTCTGATCGATAAACGGAGTTTTCATTCCGCCTTTTTTCTGTGTAATTTCCGCACCCAACAGTATATTTTCATATACGGTAAGAGACGGCACCAGCTTAAAATGCTGGTGCACCATCCCTATCCCGTTTGCAATCGCATCAACCGGGCTGTTCAGTGTAACTTCTTTCCCCCGGATCAGGATTTTTCCGCTTGTTGGCTGCAGCAATCCGTAGAGCATATTCATCATTGTAGATTTTCCTGCACCGTTTTCACCTACAATACATTTAATCTCCTGTTCTTTTACATCCAGATTAATATGATCATTTGCGACAAAATCGTTAAACTTTTTGGTCAGATCAACCGTCTGTATCATGCTGTTCATATTGCTGCTTCCTTTCTGTCAAAACAACTATTTTACTGTAACATTCGGGCATTTAGAAGCATCGAATTCTTCTCCACTCTGCGCATCCGTTACTACAATTGTTCCATCTGAAATCTTGTCTTCTACATCTTTGATTTCAGTTTTGATTTCTTCCCATTTGTCTTTTCCGCTATCCTGTATATGTTTGCTGATTTCTGAAAGATCTGTAATAGAAGCTGCGCCTGATGCTAATGAATATGTCTGTGCACGATCCATCTTATCAATCTTTCCATTTACTGCTTCTTTTACAATGTCATATACAGGTACTTCTGTATTTTTAATAACACTTGTCAGAACATATCCTGGCTGCTGATCATCTTTGTTAGCATCTACCTGAATTGCAAGCTTTCCTTCTTCTTTTGCCTTTGATGCAACACCATCACCTACAGAACCAGCTACTGAGAATACAATATTTGCTCCCTGATTATAATATGTTCCTGCTACTGTACTTCCTGTTGCAGAATCAGCAAATCCTGCATCATATTTTGCATAGTAATCATAATTTACACCCAGCTTTTCAGCTTCATAGTTGATACCTTCGATATATCCATAAGAGAATACCGTGATACCATTTGAATTAGTTCCTCCGATAAATCCTACGGATCGTCCGCCATTATCTGCAGGTGTGAAATTATAACCATCTGTACCAAATAAAGTTTCTGCATTTTCATTTACCAATGTAGTAAGTGCACCTGCTACGAAAGATGCCTGATGTACGTCAAACAGAACACTGATTACATTATCATGAATTGTATTTCCGTCTTCATCCTGATTCGGATTATCATTTACACATACAAATGTTGTATCTGGATACATTTCTGCAATTGGTTGCGCTCCACCGGTTCCCTGGATCAAAGCTTCAAAGTCATATTCCAGATTGAAAATTACATTGTATCCATCATCAGCTAATGATTCCAGTGCCTGTGGTACACCTGTTGTCGGCTCAACAACCTTATATTCAATACCAAATTCGTCAGCAGCTTTTTTTGCGCCTTCTACTGCGGATTGATTATATCCATTATCATTCTGTCCAGCAGCTGAACATATAATTGCGACCTTTACATCGCTTCCTGCTTTTTTTTCTGCTTTTTTCTCAGATTTTCCTCCGCATGCTGTCAGACTTCCTACTACCATCGTCATTGCAAGTATACATCCCAATGCCTGTACTACTCTTTTTTTCATTTTTCTTCCTCCTTTGTTATGATGTCATGTCGTCATGACCAGTTCCTTTTCCTATAATATACAACCTGGTTTTTAAAATGTAAATACCATTATTTATTTTTGTCATATTTAGCAATTTAACACTGTATTTTTTGTATGTTTTTAACAATTTCATTCTTTTTTATCACTTTTCCTTTTAAATTATCTATGTAACATTTTCCTTAGTTTTTATTTATATCCATATAATTCTTTCCTAAAACCAACTATTTTTAGGTATAAAAAAAGAACATCCCCATCCCCAGGAACATTCTTTCTCATCTCTACTACTATATATTTATGCTTAATTCCTTTACATCACCATCTGGAACACCAGTACCATCAAAGGCATCGTCACAATCGCTCCAAGTGTAGTCAGCACACTGATCGTACTGGCATATCTGGAATCATTGTCATATACCTGGCACATCTGTGTAACAGTTGAAGCAACCGGCGAAATTACCGCCATAAATACGATCAAAAGGATTTCTTCTCCTTCTTTATTCCATCCCACAAGACCACTTACCTTCAGGATAAGCAACGCAATAAGCGGAATCACGATCAGTCGCATAAACGAAATGAAATATGCTTTCTTATTCGTCAATACTTTCTTTAAATCCATTCCACCGATCAGCATCCCAATTACAAACATACTTGCCGGTCCAATCATTGCTCCGACTGAACTAAGTGTTCCTGTAATGATTTCCGGCAGACGTATTTTTGCAAAAAACAAAGTAATCGCAATGATAATCGTAATGATATTGATATTAAAGAATATTTTCTTCAGATTAAATCCTTTTTCATGACTAAGTACTTTTTTACAGTGTGTCCAGAAAAAGATAGTCTGAAGTCCCATAAATACACATTTATCTCCAAGCATAAATGCAACAAGTGGTACGATCAGATTTCCAGAATTGGAATAGTAAATGGACATCGTTTCCACTTCATTCAGATGAAGAACCTTTCCAATCAGGTTGACGATTGGAAGTAATATAAAAAGAAGCAATAACGATGCAATGCAAGCCAGCTCCAGTCCACTTACTTTTTCCGGCGTATAGTCTACCTGAAATGCATTCAGAATCACACATGGTACAATCAAATAGAGCACCAATGTTGACAGTACTTTACTGTCTTCATCTTTCAACAATCCCATTTTGACTACCGCATATCCCATAAAGATCATAATAAACAATTTTGCAATCTGTTCCATCAGAAGTATACTCAGTTCCATTTTTGCCCTCTTTTCCTTTTCGTTAAAATCTAAAAGCATAGCTACGTTACACTCGCTACGCCACTGTCCAACTTCCAATTTTAAAAGAAGCGGATTGCCAGACGCAACCCGCTTCCTATTATTTCATTTCTTTTCTATCGGTTTATTTCTCGTCTGTCAGATTTTTCCATCTTTTAAACAATACCAAATCCCCTGTTCTCTGTCAAGAAATCTCATTTTTTAGACTTTTCTCTTGCTACACCTGTCCCAGAAGCTCTCTGCACTTCTGGTTCATCTCACCCAGTTCCTGCACAACCGGTAACAGATCCTCTTTACTCATTCCATAACTGATCATGCAGAGTGCCTTGTAGAAAAATTCGTTCACTTCTGCATCCATTTTCCCCATAACGACCGCCGGGTAAATAATGGCTGCCATCTCCCGGATTCCGAAAAGGATTGCAGTCTCCACGCCGCGCACATCTGTTTCGTGTTTCCAGATATTGCTCACATCATATTCGGAGATATTGCCACACGGTGCTGCACAGACTGCGCAATCCGGTGCGACGGTATTTTTTTCTTCTCTTACTTTTTCGATCATCGCTTTTAAAGCTGCTGCCCCGGTGTTGCTGTTCGTAATCGTATGCACAAGACCTTCGATGATAATCTCATCTGTGTTTTCTGTCTTTGGATTGTTACCACAGGATCTGGCAAGACCGATCAGCGCACCGGTCAGTTCATCCTGGAGTGCTAAAATCTCCTGTCCCTGCGAAATCGTCGCTGTATTACTCATATTTTCATTCCTCATACCGTTACTGAAAACTTATAAAAAGTTACAAACTTCTATGTTTCATTCCTACTTCAACGAGTATGCTTTTGATGATATAAATATCTATCTACTCACAAGTTCTTGTACTCTCCATAGGCGTAAATTCCGGACTAACGTATCCGTACATATTTGCATTAACGTTTCAGTGTCAGCTTGCAAATCGTTCTCCATAACCCTTAAGATTTATTGATGCCTGGAAATCTCTGTCAATTATATTCCCACACTCACATCTATATTCCCTGTCAGATAATTTCAAATCTTTTTTGATATTTCCACAACAGCTGCAAAGCTTTGATGATGGATAAAACCGATCAGCCACAATAAGCTGGATCCCTTTATCACTGCATTTGTATTCAAGCTGTTTTCTAAACCAAAAAAATCCTTGTTCCTGAACTGCTTTGGATAAATGTCTATTTTTCATCATTCCGCTGACATTCAGATCTTCAATACAGATAAATCTTGGTTTTC
>OGYD01002528.1_pt1 | contig 11680 bp, 9 predicted proteins | sample 1576441 | NCBI WGS metagenome assembly OGYD01 (sample SAMEA3541537, study PRJEB24748) | human gut metagenome | biome: human gut; feature: human-associated habitat; material: faeces | place: China | collected 2012 | reverse complement strand
GTCGCAGGCCGTGCTGAGTTTGCAGTTGCCATTTACCATGTTCACCCAGGTGCGCTACTCTGTGGCAGAAATCAAATACTCTCGCAAAGCGTTCCGGATCATTTTGAAGGATCAGTTGAATCAGCGCACAATAACCCACACCCTGTCCGTGCAGCAGTCCCGTATTGGGCAGAACATAAAAACCCGCCTGCAATCCATGCGCGATAGAAACACCTGTACATTCAAAGCCAAGGCCTGACAGGAGGATCGTTGCTTCCGCAACATCCTCATAAGCAGGCGTCCGTGCATGACATTTTGCGGCACGCAGCGCCTCCAGTCCTTTTTCCAACAAGATATCATAAGACAACTTTGCCAGAGCCATGGCCATTCTGGTCGGCTTGTATGCGCCGTCACCGGCATTACAGACATTGTTGTTGGCATAGGATGCCTCTGCCTCAATATAGGTCGCCAGAGCGTCACCAATTCCGGAGATCAGCATCTTGATTGGGGAACCGATCGTAATTTCCGTATCCACTACCACATAATCGGGATTCTTATAGTGTACCATCAGACACGGCATACAGCCGGGATCATTGATAATGGTATGCGTCGAAGTCGGCGCATCCGTTGCCAAGGAGGTGGGGACGCTGATAAACGCCTTACGGAATGTGGCACCAACAGCTTTGTTTATATCGCAGGCCTGCCCGCCTCGGCAACTTCAAGCGTCAGGGGCTTCCCGTCGGAAAGGCACTTTTTCCACTCCTGGAAGTACTTCTCCTTGACGTATTTGCGCATGGTGCGTTCGTTGAATACGCAGCTGCCGAACAGCTCAGGGATCTTTTTTACTTCTCTGCTCATGGTTTTATCCTCCTTTTATTTTCCGCTCGCGCCGTAGTTTTTAAGAACTCGTGCGGAGGGGTCGTCAACGTCACAGCCCGGCCACGTTTTGTTCGGCATCCAGAAGTCCTTGACCATCCGTGCCTGACCGGGATAGTACTTTTCGAATATATCTCTGTACAGAAGGCTCTCTTTTGTAAAGGGAGTCGCAAAATCGTATTTTTTTATGCCCTCGGCGAACTGCTCGTCGGTGTAAACGCTCTCGGCATAGGCCTTGAGGTCATCGACCATCGAATGACCCACGGCGTCGGAAAACGCCGCCTTCTGCCTCCAGAGTATCTCGTCGGGCAGGATGCCGTCCTTTTCAAACGCGCGGCGCAGAAGGTATTTGCCCATGTCATAGGTGTTCATCTTCAGCTTGGGGTCGATGCTCATGACATAGCGGACAAAATCAAGATCGCCGAACGGCACGCGCGCTTCCAGCGAGTTTACGGAAATGCAGCGGTCGGCACGCAGAACGTCGTACATGTGCAGCTCGTCCACTCTCTTTTTCGCCTCGCGCTGGAATTCCTCCGGCGAGGGGGCAAAGTCGGTGTATTTATAACCAAACAGCTCGTCGGAAATTTCGCCCGTGAGCAGCACGCGCACATCGGTTTTCTCGTGTATCGCCTTGCAGCAAAGGTACATGCCCATGCTCGCGCGGATGGTGGTTATATCATAGGTCCCCAGCATCGCTATGACTTCCTCGAGTGAGGAAATGACCTCGTCGCGCGTCATGGTGACTTCTGTGTGCTCAGAGCCGATGAAATCGGCGACCTTGCGCGCATATTTAAGGTCGATGGGGTCCTGATCCATGCCGATGGCAAAGGTACGGATCTTTTTGCCGAGAAGCTTTGCCGATATTGCGCACACAAGGCTCGAATCCAGTCCGCCCGAAAGCAGGAAGCCGAGCGGAGCATCTGCGTCAAGGCGTTTTTCAACGCCGGAGATGAGCTTTTCGCGGATCTTGCCGCAAACGGTGTCGATATCATCGCTTGAATACTCGGCAACGCTCGTCAGGTCTGCATAGCGGACAAACTTTCCGTCTGCATAGTAATGTCCGGGAGGGAACGGCATGATATCATCGCACAGGCCCACAAGGTTTTTAGCCTCGCTTGCAAACATCACGCTGCCGTCGGAATAATGTCCGTAGTAAAGCGGTCTTATGCCGATGGGGTCGCGCGCAGCGATAAGCTGCTTTGTCTGCCCGTCATAGATTATCATGGCAAACTCCGCGTCGAGCTTTTTGAACATCTCAAGCCCGTATTCGCGGTAAAGCGGCAGGATGATCTCGCAGTCGGACTCGCTTTTGAAGCTGTATTTTGCACTCAGCTCCTTGCGGAGCTGTCGGAAGCCGTAAAGCTCGCCGTTGCAGACTACCGCGTCGCTGCCGAGATAAAACGGCTGCATACCGCGCTCGTCAAGCCCCATGATCGACAGGCGGTGAAATCCGAGCACCGCGCCGTCGAGCTCTGCCATGCGCGTTGCGTCCGGGCCGCGCGATACCGTGCGGTCAAAATACTCTCTGACTGACTGAGCAGTAAGCTCCTTGCTTGTGAAACCGATGATTGAACACATAAAAAATGCACCTCCGAATTTTTTGGGCAGCTATCCCTAAACTTTAGGACGAATAGCTGCAAATCCGCGGTGCCACCTAACTTACTGCCGAAGCAATCACTTTTACGGGCTCAATCAAGCCCTCGTGCCTTAACGCCGCACTCCGCGTCTTTCCTACTTGGTCTCCCGTTCAGATCGCTGCTGATAAAGTGTTATTCACTCATCCTCCGGTACCGGGATCGCACTGTCCCCGACTCTCTGCGACCGAGCATATGAGCTACTTGTCTCCGTCATTGCATTTTTCATTATTAAATTCAGTGTATTCACTGCCCCTATAAAAAACTAAATTCTGCCGCATAGAGGAATGCGGCAGACTTCAGTTTTACAGATGAGAGAGCAAATGATTACAACAAATAAGGTTCAAGGTTTTGTCCTTGCTTCGACCTTATGGCGGTATATTAGCACAAGAAGTTTGATAAATAAAATACATATACCATTGCGGTTGCCATATCGAAAAAATATGGTATAATACCACGTGCAGAGAAAAGAGAGGTAACAAGATGGATCTTAGAACACTTAGATATTTCACCGTGGTTGCCGAGGAGCTGAACATAACGCACGCGGCCGAGCGCCTGTGCATGAGCCAGCCGCCGCTGAGCAACCAGATGAAAGCTCTTGAGGAGGAGCTTGGCACGAAGCTGTTCATCCGCGGCAAGAGACAATTGCAGCTGACCGACGCCGGACGGCTGCTGCTGCTGCGCGCAACACAGATACTGGACATGACCGAAAAGGCTCAGCACGAAGTCATGAGTCTTGAAGGCGGCATGAGCGGAACGATAAACCTTGGCATCGTCGAGGGACGTGCTCCGTTTCTCACGGCGCGCTGGATATCCGGGTTCAAGGAAGAGTTTCCAAACGTAAAGTACAGCATGTGGAACGGCAGCAGCGACGACGTTCTCGACAGGCTGCGTCAGGGTCTTGTTGACCTCGCGGTGATAGCCGCGCCTTACGACACCGAGCATCTTGAGGGCATCACCGTCGGGCGCGGCCCGTGGGTCGCGATAATGTCACGCTCAAACGAGCTTGCCGATCTCGACGGCGATACCATACCGCTCAAAAGTCTTGCCGGGAAGCCGCTGATCGTCCCCAGCCGTCCCTCGCGCATCGACTCGATACGCGCATGGTTTGCCGAGGCGAGCGCCGAGCCGAATATTATATGCACGCTGTCAAACTATCTTGATGCCGTGGCAATGTCGGAGCTTGATATCGGCATAACCATTTTTCCGCGCTCTACATACACGCCGAACGATCTGCTGGTAACGAAGATAATAACAGGCCCGGCCCGGCAGATAGAATACGTCCTCGTGCGCATGAAAAACCGCGAGCCGAGCGAGCTTATGAACGAGTTTATCAATTATGTGCGCGACACGGAGGACACCACCGCCGCCGATCCCGGCTTCAGCGAGATACTCAAAAACGAATACGTTCCTCCGGAAGGAACACCGTATCTGTAAAAACTTTTCAGACTGTCAAAAAACTATGCTGCAATGCGAAGTAATAGAGCAGCAGGGGAGCTCGAGGGGGCAAAGGCCCCACTCGTAATTAGATTAATAGCCATCAAAAACGCCTGATTTATCAGACTTTTTGACGAGCGTAGCGAGATTTTTCGTGAAAACTTGTTTTCACAAAAAATGTGGCGTTTTTTGAAGCGTGCAAAAAAGTCACAGACTTTTTTGACACGCTGAAAGAAGCTTGCCGCGGCAAGCTTCTTTTCTTACAGGCAATTAATAGTGAATAATGAATGATGAATAATTATTGTGTGCGCTTCGCGCACGGATTTTAAAGGGCACTCAGCCCACCCAACTCACACAGAGCGAGGCAGCGGTGGTTTTTTCCACGGTTTCGATACCGGGAGCCTGTAACAAACCACAACGCGCCCAACTCACGCAGTGCGAGGCATACACGGTTTTTTCCGCAGTTTCGATACCGGGCACCTGTAATAATCGTATAAGTAAAGCCTCAATTCGCCTCTAAAAATTCGTGCAAATGTGTTAAAAGTGCAAAAAGGGTATTGACAACGGAAAAAGAGGGTTCTATAATTCGGTTCAAATAAGACAGCACCTGATAGAGGTTGCGGAAACGATCAGTACTCCACGGTATACGCCGGCAAGCGGCTGCGGAGGAAAGGCAATTCCGCCGAAGCACAGTTCGGTTGCCGCCGGGCTGAAGCTGGGACTTCGCTGAATAAGCGTTGGACTGTCACATTTATGTGGAGAGCTATCGAAGGCGATTTAATTTTGGAATTTCTTTTTTCTAAAGCCTGCGATACCACTTCGGGTCGCAGGCTTATTAATTTATCTGAAAAAGGAGTTCCAAGAAAATGAGAAGAACCAGAAACCTGATCGCGCTGCTTATGGCAGCGGTAATGTGCCTTTGCCTGTTTGCAGGCTGCGGCAGCAGCAACAACGGAAACGACAGCGAAGCCGTTGACCTTACGAAGGCAACAAGCCTTGCAGACCTCGCGGGCTGCAAGATAGCCGCCCAGGCCGGCACATTCCACGCCGACGCACTTACCCAGATCGAGAACGTTCAGTCCTCCACCTACCCCGAGTTTGCAGACCTTCTGACCGCTCTCAAGTCCGGCGCTATCGACGGCTATGTCGCAGAAGAGCCGACAGCCTTCTCCGTCTGCCAGTCCAATGACAACCTGACCTACATTCCTCTCAAGAACAACGACACCGGCTTTACCGCAACCGCAGCAGATGTCGGCATCGCGGTCGGCTTCAAGAAGGGTTCGGAGCTGAGAGCTCAGATAAACGAGGTTCTCGCGACCATCACCGATGAGCAGCGCGCACAGCTTATGGAGCAGATAGTCACCCTTGCATCCGGCGGCGAAGTAAGCGAATTTGCAGTAAGCTGCCCCGCACCCGAAGCCACCAACGGCGTTCTGAGAGTCGGCATGGAATGCGCATATGAGCCGTACAACTGGACCGATATGGACGGCACCAGCCTCGGCGCAGTTCCCATTTCCGGCGAAGGCAAGGAAGGACTGTACGCAAACGGCTACGACGTCCAGATCGCACAGTATATCGCAAATAAGCTTGGCATGAAGCTCGAGATCTACTCCTTCGAATGGGATTCCCTCATCCCGGCGCTTGAGTCCGGCGCCATCGACGCGATCGCGGCAGGCATGAGTCCCACCGCAGAGCGTGCACAGCAGATCGACTTCTCCGACACCTACTACGAGTCCAACCTCGTCGTCATCATCCGCAAGTAAGCAAAACCGAAAGGCCGGTAAAATGCCATGAGCTTTTTAAACGATGTTGTAAATATAGTAATCAAATATTATCCCAATTTACTTGACGGCGTGGGCAACACCATGCTGATCGCGCTCATCGGCACGGTTGCCGGTCTCGTGATCGGACTTCTCACCGGCGTTGTACGCACAGCTCCGCTCTCCAAAAACGCGGTGCTGCGCGTGCTGCACAAGATCCTCAACGCGGTTATTGCGGTGTATGTCGAGATATTCCGCGGCACGCCTATGATGGTGCAGGCAATGGTCATCTACTGGGGCTATGCCTTCGCCACCGGCGGCAGCACCCTGCCGCTTATCCCCTCGGGTATCCTGATCGTTTCGATAAACACCGGCGCATACATGGCCGAGATCGTCCGCGGCGGCATCATCTCCATCGACAAGGGCCAGTTTGAGGGCGCAATGAGCATCGGCATGACCCATTCGCAGACCATGCTCAAGGTCATCATCCCCCAGGTCATGCGCAACATTCTCCCCTCGGTCAGCAACGAGTTCGTCATTAACATCAAGGACACCTCGGTGCTCAACGTCATCGGCGTTACGGAGCTGTACTACTTTGCAGGCATCATAAAGCGCCAGAGCTTCGAGACCTTCCAGACCTATCTGGTCGTCTGCGTTATCTACTTCATCCTGACCTTCACGGTCACGCGCCTGCTGCGCTGGGTCGAGCGCAAGCTCGACGGCAATGACAGCTACGTCATATTCGGCTCGCAGAGCGACAGCGCGGCCGAGATCCGCATAAGCAGGGAGGCATAAGTTATGTCCGAAAAAGTAATAGAGCTTGTCCATCTTCAGAAGCAGTTCGGCGAAAACACCGTTCTGCGCGATATAAATCTCAGCGTTTCCAAGGGCGAGGTGCTCAGCATAATCGGCGCGTCCGGCTCGGGCAAGAGTACGATGCTCAGATGCATAAACCTGCTCGAGACCCCGACCTCCGGCCAGATCCTGTATCACGGTAAGGACATCACCGGGCACGACATAAATCTTTCGCAGTACAGAGCCAAGGTCGGCATGGTGTTCCAGAGCTTTAACCTGTTTAACAACATGACCGCGCTCAATAACTGCATCACAGGCCAGGTATCGGTTTTAAAGCGCAGCCGCGAGGAGGCCGAGGCCATCGCAATGAAGTATCTCGAGCGCGTCGGCATGGCTCCGTACATAAACGCACGTCCCTCGCAGCTCTCGGGCGGCCAGAAGCAGCGCGTCGCAATTGCTCGCGCACTGGCTATGGAGCCGGAGGCGCTGCTGTTTGACGAGCCGACGAGCGCGCTCGACCCCCAGATGGTCGGCGAAGTGCTCGACGTTATGCGCTCGCTCGCCGAGGACGGCCTGACTATGATCGTCGTCACCCACGAGATGGCTTTCGCCCGAGACGTTTCCTCAAACGTCGTGTTCATGTCCGGCGGCGTTATCTGCGAGGAGGGCAAGCCCCACGATATATTCGAAAATCCGCAAAACCCCAAGACCCGCGAATTCCTCACAAGATTTTTAGATTCGCACCGGGGCAACTACTGATACGTTTATTGCGGTATCCCGGTTCGATACTGCGTATAAAACAACAACTGCACCGCGCTCAATGAGTGCGGTGCTTTTTTGTGCGGTGCTTTTTTAGTGGCGTTTTTTAGTGGCGCTTTGGCGCTCCTACGGATACATCTATTGCAGTCGCCCGACCGGAAACTGCTGACAAAACAACAACTGCCTCGCATTACTGTAGTACGCTGCAAAACAGAGCGCCGTACCACTGTAGTGCGAGGCAGTCACGGTTTCATCAGCACCCGCGAACCGGGCAAGCGCAATAGGTGTATAGGTACAGCCTTAAATCGCCTCCAAAAAGGAATATTTTAAGCCTGACAGAGGATGTTTTTGTTCAGGCAAGGCGAAGAGGCAGAAGGCATACTTTTCTATTTAAATCCTGACAGAGGATGTTTGTGCTCAGACAAGGCGAAAAGCCCGGAGGCATATTTGAGAGCCTGACAGAGGATATTTTTGTCCAGGCAAGGCAAACGGAGCCAAGGCATACTTTGTGTATGTCTGGCTCCGTTTAACGCCGCATGGGCAAAAATAGACCTGTCAGGTAGCTGCCTTCATGGCAAGGAATGCGTTTATAAATCCGTCTATGTCGCCGTCCATGACGTTTTGAATGTTGCCGTTTTCATAGCCGGTGCGATGGTCCTTGGCGAGGGTGTAGGGCATGAAAACGTAGGAGCGGATCTGGCTGCCCCATTCGATCTTTTGCTGAACGCCCTTGATGTCGCTTATCTTCTCAAGGTGCTCGCGCTCTTTGATCTCGGCAAGACGTGCGCGCAGCATGTTGCGGCAGTTTTCGAGATTTTGGAAGTGGCTTCGCTCGACCTGAGACGAAACCACGATGCCGGTCGGGATATGGGTCAGTCGGACGGCGGACGAGGTCTTGTTGACCTTCTGGCCGCCTGCGCCGGAGGAACGGTAAACGTCCATCTTGATATCCTCGTCGCGCAGCTCTATCTCGTTATCGTCGCTGATCTCGGGCATTACCTCGACCGCGGAAAATGAGGTATGGCGGCGGCCGGACGAGTCAAACGGCGAGATGCGCACAAGGCGGTGGATACCGTGCTCGCTTTTCAGGAAGCCGTAAGCGTTTTCGCCCTCGATCATGATGGTCGCGCTTTTGATGCCGGCCTCGTCGCCGTCGAGATAGTCCATGAGCTTAACGGTGTAGCCGTGGCGGTCGGCCCACATATTGTACATGCGGTAGAGCATCTGCGTCCAGTCCTGAGCCTCGGTGCCGCCGGCGCCTGCGTGGAAGGTAAGGATGGCGTTATTGGCGTCGTACTCACCGGTGAGCAGCGTTCCCAGGCGCGTTTCCTCAAGCTTCTTTTCAAACTCGGCATACTCGCTCTGCAGCTCCGGCAGCATCGAGTCATCGTCCTCCTCGATCGCCATTTCGCACAGCGTCATGAGATCGTCCCAGCCCGAGCAGAGCTTTTCATAGTTTTCGACCTTGGCCTTGAGCTGCTTTAAACGCTTCTGCACGCGCTGAGAATTTTCAACGTCGTTCCAGAATCCGTCGCGCGCACTCTGTCCCTCAAGCTCCTCGATCTCTTTTTCGGCAGCCTCAAGGTGCAGCGCTTCGCGCAGCGAGTCCAGCGTCGGCTTAAGGCCGTTGAGTTTTCCCTTATATTCTTCAAATTCTATCATCGTAATCATTCCTCAATAAAATTAGCTGTAATATTATACACTAAACTCTACTCCTTGTAAATATTTTTAGAGGCGAATTAGGGCGGCTACCAATACATATGTCTCCGGTAGCCCGGTGTCGAGGGTGCGGAGGAAACCGTAGCTGCCGCGCGTAACGCAGGTGCTGTGCTAATTTTTTGCACCGCACCCCATTGTCTTCCCCTTGCGGAGCTTGAAGGGAAGGCAAAAATGGGGCGGTCTGTGACCGCCCCAATGAATAATGAATGATGAATAATGAATAATGAATAATGAATAATTACGGTGTGCCTGCGGCACTTTTTTAATAGCGCATTTACATTGTACCGATACGCTTATTGCGGTATCCCGACCGGGAGTTGCCGACTAAACCATGGTACGCGGAACGGATAAATCCGTTCCCTACGAGCGACCGGTGGCCGCAGCGGAGAGCTAATAGCTGTCAACCCCTCGGCAGCAAAGCTGCCTGCTCCCCTTGACAGGTGAGCCAATGAGGTGCGGCAAAAAACTTTGCAGCGCACTACCGGGTTGCGTGGCAATCACGGTTTATTCCATTGCTCCGAACCGGGCAACCGCAAAAGCCGTATCCGTAGCTGCCCCAATTCGCCACTAAAAAACCTTGACGAACGTGGGGTTTTGGTGCATTATATAATGTAAGTTATGCATACGCAATACTGAAAGGATCGGAACATGCTTTTTGCGATCATTGCCGCGGTGATACTCATTGCGGATCAGTGGCTGAAATATTGGGTCACGGTTAATATAACGCTCTCGACCGGCTCGCAGGAGCTGATCCCGGGCGTGGTGAAGCTTGTTAATATCCACAACTCCGGCGCGGCGTTCGGCCTGCTTGACAATGTTGACTATGCGCGCTGGATATTCCTCGCGGTGACGGCGGTGTTCGTCGTTGTGATCGCCGTGCTGCTGGTCAAGCGCGTGTTCGACTCGCGCTTTGCGGTGTGGTGCGAGGTGCTGTTTCTCACGGGCGCGCTCGGCAACTGCATCGACCGCGTTTTTCTCGGCTACGTTGTGGACATGTTCAAGCTCGAGTTTGTCAACTTCGCGGTGTTCAACATCGCCGACGCGGTTCTGGTCGTGTCGTGCCTGATGTTCGTAATATATGTTTTCTTCGGCTCGCGCGGCGACGATGATGAGGACGACGAGCCTATAAAGGTCCGCCCCATGCCGCGCAGCACGTCTGCAGACCCAGTTGACGATTTTGCCGACATTTTCGGCATAAGCACCAAGGCCGCCGAGCAGACCGCAGAGGCTCAGCCGCTCAAGCCCGAGGAGAGCAAGCTTCCGCCGACGCACGATGCGTTCTGGGACGATTTCGGCCCTGCGCAGCGCACGGCCGCGCCGAAGCCTGCCGAAAAAGCGCCGGAGGCAAAGCCGAAGTCGGCAGCCGATGCCGGCGAGGACTTCAGCATTGAGGATATTCTGGCTGAGTTTAAGGATCTGTAATGGATTATTTGGATGATAACATCATAACGATAACAGCACAGGAGAGCGCCGAACGTATCGACGCTCTCCTTGCGCGCTGTGTGCCGGAGCTTACGCGCAGCGCCGCCGCGCGGCTGATCGAGGCCGGCGCAGTGACCGTCGGCGGACGCACGGTCAGGAAAAACTACAAGTGCGCGCCCGGCGACGAGATAAGCCTTATCATGCCCGAGGCCGCCGACTGCGAGCTGAGGCCGCAGGATATCCCCATCGACGTCGTGTACGAGGATGACGATCTGCTGGTCGTCAACAAGGCGCGAGGCATGGTCGTCCACCCTGCCCCCGGCCACCCGGACGGCACGCTCGTAAACGCGCTGATGTTCCGCTGCGGCGACTCGCTGTCCGGCATCGGCGGCGAGAAGCGCCCCGGCATCGTGCACCGCATCGACAAGGATACGTCGGGACTGCTGATAGTCGCGAAAAACGACTTTGCGCACCTGGCGCTGTCGGCTCAGCTTGCCGACCGCAGCCTGTCGCGCGTGTACGAGGCCGTCGTGCGCGGCGGCATGCGCGAGGATTCGGGCACGGTTAACGCGCCCATCGGCCGGCACCCGACCGACCGCAAGAAAATGGCCGTCACGCAGAAAGGCTCGCGCAGCGCGGTCACGCACTGGGAGGTCATCGCGCGCTATCGCGGCTACACGCACATCCGCTGCCGGCTCGAGACCGGCCGCACGCATCAGATCCGCGTCCACATGGCGCACATCGGGCATCCCCTGCTCGGCGACGCGCTTTACGGCGCGCCCTCGCCCGACAAGGGGCTTAGCGGCCAGTGTCTGCATGCGCGCGAGCTGAAATTCATCCATCCGCGCACCGGCGAGCATGTCGTCGTCTCCACCGATCTGCCCGAGTATTTCACCTCCGTCCTCCACCGCCTTTGTTTAGAGGCGAATTGACGCAGTCACCAATACGGTGATTGCCGGTACCCGGTGTCGAGACTGCGGAGGAAACCGTGGTTGCCTCGCGTAGCGCAAGTGCGCTGCTGAATTTTAGGATGCACCCTTGTAGGGAACGGGCTTGCCCGTTCCGCCTGTTATGGTTTAGTCGGTAGTTCCCGGTCGGGATACCGCAAAAAACGTATCGGTATCGGTGCTTATGCGCCGCCGAAAAAACGGATTTATCCGTTCCGCTTGCCACGATTTAGTCGGTAACTCCCGGTCGGGATACCGCAAAAACCGTATCGGTACAATGTAAATGCGCCTCTAAAATGCCTTCCCCTGCGTAGCTTGAGGGGAAGGTGTCACCTTTGGTGACGGATGAGGT
>OGYD01002524.1_pt1 | contig 11698 bp, 9 predicted proteins | sample 1576441 | NCBI WGS metagenome assembly OGYD01 (sample SAMEA3541537, study PRJEB24748) | human gut metagenome | biome: human gut; feature: human-associated habitat; material: faeces | place: China | collected 2012 | reverse complement strand
CCGCACCCTGCCGCTGACCCTCATCCGGAAGCCCATCAAAAACCAGTTCATCCAGTCGTTCTTGTACTACGTCCCTTACGTCACTCTGGCGGTCATGACCTTCCCGGCCATCGTCAACGCCACCCAGAGTCCGGCAGCTGGTGCGGTGGCGCTGGTGGTGGGCATCGGGCTGAACCTTACCTCCACCGCTGCCGACTGGCCGGAGGAGCTGGCCCGCAAGGCCGGGAGCCTGTACCCCGGCGGGCCTGCCCCGGTGAGCCGGGCCGCACTGGCCGGGGCCATTGCCCGGGAGCTGCTGGCCCTCTGCCCGGCGTTTGACTGTCTGGATGAGTACCGCGCCCGGTGCTTTGTGCCCGGCCACTGGGTGACGGTGTGTGCCGAGACCGAGACCTACGCCGCAAAGGCCCTTGCCATCGACGAGGAAGGGCGGCTGGTCATCCAGCGGGAGAACGGCCGACAGGAAGCTCTGCGCTGCGGCGAGGTGACCACACGGCCTGCACGGACCGAATAAGACGCAAAAAAAGCACCCTTTCCTGCCCGGAAAGAGTGCTTTTTATGTTCTGCACTTATGTATCCAGATCCACGGCTTCCAGCACCGTGATGTCCTCTTTTTCAAAGGCGGTGCGGATCATCCCGGCAAGGCCGGGCATTTCGGCCTTGTTCTCGATGCACAGGGTGATGATGCCATTCAGGCTGGAGGCTTCCACACCCATGGAGCCGCCATCCGGCGGGACCCAGACGTTGAAGTCTTTGGTGTACTGCTCAAGCTCCGGCGTAGCCGGCAGCAGCGGATTGCCCAGATAGCTGAGCCAGAAATCCGCCGGGACACCGCTGATGTACTCACCCATCTGGAACACCCTCTGCTTGATGCGCAGGGGTGCTTTCTGCTGGTCTACCTTGTACACCCAGCTCATTTGCTGGACCATCTGGCGCAGCTTTGCCTCCGGCTGCAGGGTGCGGAGCACCTCGGCATCCATCTCCGGCACGATGTCCGCAAGGCGGGTGTCATCGTTCAGCTTCACGCCGCTCTGGAAGGAGCACACGCAGTTGTAAAGGGCATCCGGCACGCCCGCTTCCCTGCGGGTATCTGCCGAGTAGGAATACTGGATCTCGTCTTTGCCCAGATAGTTGCGCAGCGCAAGGCTCAGCAGACCGGCCAGCGCTGTAAAGGGCTTGACGCCGTTCTCCACTGCCCGGTCCACAAGGCTCTGCTTGGTCAGCCGCACCCGGGTGCGGCGCATCCTTCCCTCGTAGGTCTGCACCACATCCCTCTGCATCGTGCTCTCGGTGGCTGTAAGGGGTGGATATTTTTCCATCATGGCCTCGATGTCATAGGCCGGGCTGCACAGGATGGGCGTGTTTGCAAACGCCGTGCCATAGCGCAGGTTGCAGTACTGTTCCAGAATGCGGGTGAGGAAGGGCGACACCCCGTGGCCGTCCATGAGGAAATGATACCAGTCAAAATAGACGGTGTCCCCCTCACAGCTCACGCTGAAAAGATAGCCGTTCGTTTCCTCCGGGATATCGCGCTGTGCACTGCCCTGATACACAAGGCAGGGGTTCGGGTTCGGCTCCAGAAAAAAGCTCCGCTTTTCCTGCACCAGCTGTACCCGATAGTACGGTGCGGCCGAAAGCGCCGCCTCCAGTGCACGCTGCAAAAGAGCGGGTTCCACCGCATCCTGCAGCGCAAACTGGTACCGACACAGGATCTTCTCCCGACGGAAGAAGTACATCGTTCCCTGAAAGATGTACTCCGTCGAGCGCTGCGACTCATTCATGAACTGTTACCCCGCGTTTGCCGCCAGATAATCCACCAGATCCCCTATGGTCACAAAGTTGCGCAGCTCCTTTTCAGGGATGCGCAGGCCGAAGGTCTCCTCAAGGTCTGCCACAATGGTCAGGATCTCCATTGAGGACAGATCCAGATCGTCCATCAGGACGCTGTTCTCATTCACATCTTCGGGAGAGACCTCGGCAACATCCTCCAGGATGGCCAGGATCTGGGACATGATTTCTGCTCGTTCCATAAGAAATGTTCTTCCTTTCCGTGACGGATTTTGGGTGTGCCGATCAGGATCAGCACGGCTCTGCCCTCAGTATAGCACAACCCCTATGGGTTTGCCCAGTTTTTTTGCAGAGTATGCGGCACAAACCGCAAAATCAGGGCTGCAGGCCTCAGCGCATCAGCTTGCCCATGGCGTTGCGGGGCAAGGGCTGGGCGGAGAATTCCACGGCGCTCATACGCTTGTACAGGGGCAGGGTGCGGTTGGTTTCGGTGATAAAGTCCCGTACCGCCTGCTGGTCGGCTTCCTCGCAGCAGACTACAGCGCAGATCTTCTTGCCCTTTTCCTTCACCAAGCACTCCTTTACGGCCGGGCACTTTGCCAGCAGGCCCTCCAGCTCTTCGGGGCTGACGTTCTCGCCGCTGTCCAGGATGATCACGTTCTTCTTGCGGCCGGTGAGGAAGTAATAGCCATCCTCATCTACCCGGGCCAGGTCTCCGGTGTGGAACCAGCCCTCGGCGTCCACCACCTCAGCGGTGCCCTCCGGATCCTTATAGTAGCCCAGCATTACATCGCCGCCCCGCATACACAGCTCGCCATTGTCCAGCTTGATCTCGCAGTGGCCGTCGTCCTTGCCGATGGAGCCGATGTGCTTGGCATCCTCCGCAAAGTTGATGAGGCCGCCGCCGGTGGTCTCGGTGCTGCCGTAGAGCTGGGAGATCACCATGCCGTGGTCGTGGAGGTCCATCAGGGTCTGGGGGTCAAACATCGCAGACATACAGTTCAGCGCCCACAGATCCCCCAGCTTGTCCTGCTTGCCGGTCATCAGGTCGTGGTGGATGGACTGCACCAGCACCGGCACTGCAGCCATATCCTGGCTGGGCATCCGCTTCAGGTCCTTATAGAAGGACCGCAGGCTGCCCAGGTTCTGGGCCCAGCCCATCCAGGCCCAGGTGAACAGGCAGCCAAAGGCACCCAGGTGGAACATGGGCAGCAGGGTCATGTGGCTGACCAGCAGGTCCGGATCATTTTTCAGCTGGCAGAACCGCTGCCCCACCCGTACATGGTGGGGCATCACCGCAAAGAAGTTCCGCTCGCAGAGCATGACGCCCTTGCTGCGGCCCGTGGTGCCGGAGGTGAACATCAGCACCATCAGTTCCTCGGGCTGGATGCGGTTCACAAGCTCTGCAGGCTCGTAAGCCTTGTAGGCATCCATGGGGCGCAGCAGGCTGCCGTAAGCCGCCTGCATCTCCTCGTTGCAGCCGTAGTCATCGCCGTCGGTCAGGATGGCGGAAGGCTCCACCAGCTCCAGCTCCCGGTGCAGCTCATCCCAGCTCTTGCGCTGGTTCATGGGCACGATGACGCCGCCCGCCATCATGACACCGTAGCAGTTCACGGCGTAGTGGTAGCTGTTGTTGCTCCACACGCACACCCGCTTGCCCTGAATGTCCGGGATGGTGCTCAGGTAGTAGTTCACCGCGCGGCGGATGTCCTGCGCATACTCCCCGAAGTGCTTTTCCACCACCACATCCTGGTCGGCGTCGTAATAGCGGAAGGCCACCCGGTTCGCAAATCGCTGCTCCATGTTCAGCGTCAGCAGCTCATACAGATTTTTCGGTTCATGTAGTTCCATGATCGTTTCCCTCTCTATTCTTTAAAAAGCCAGTCTCACGACCATAACGCCTTGTGGGAACTTTTCCCACCATGAGACCGGCTTCTTCCGCTAAGATTTAGGATCGCAGCAGCTTGCCGGCAGCGTTGCGAGGCAGGGGCTGGGCCGAGAACTCCACCACCATGTGCTTGTACAGGGGCAGGGTGCGGTTCACCTTGGTAACAAAGTCCCGCACAGCGTCCTGCTGGTCCGGGTCGCAGCAGACCACGGCGCAGATGCGCTGGTTCCGCTCGCAGACCATGCACTCCCGGATGGCAGCGCAGGGAGCCAGCAGCTTTTCCAGCTCCTCGGGGCTCACATTCTCGCCGCTGCCCAGGATGATCACGTTCTTTTTGCGGCCGGTCAGGTACATATAGCCGTCAGGCTCCACCCGGGCAATGTCGCCGGTGTGGAACCAGCCCTCGGCGTCCAGCACCTCGGCGGTGGCCTCCGGGTCCTTGTAGTAGCCCAGCATCACCGGGTCACCACGCATGCACAGTTCCCCGTCCTCCAGCTTGTACTGGCAGCTGTCGTCCACATGGCCCACGCTGGTCAGGTGCTTTTCCTCCTGGGAGGAGTTCCAGGCACCGTCACCGCAGGTCTCGGTAAGGCCGTACATCTGGGCGATGAAGAAGCCCCGGTCCATCAGGTCCTGGAGCATGGCAGGGTCGAACATGGCTGCGCCGCAGGTCAGCACACGCAGGCCGTTCAGACGCTCCCGTTTGCCCTTCATCACATCATTATAAATGCTCTTCAGCAGCACCGGCACCACAGCCATCACGTCGCTCCGCATGGCTCCCAGGTCCCGGTAGAAATATTTCAGGTCGTTGCACAGGTTCACGCAGTGGCCGGTGACGCTCCAGGACACCAGGCTGGTCATGGCCGAAATGTGGAACATGGGCAGGCAGGACAGAGAGCTGAACTCGTCGGTGTTCCAGCCGGTCTGGCTCCGCACGTCCTCAAAGGGGGTCAGGAAAGCAGGCATGGCGGTGAACAGGTTCTTCTGAGACAGCATAACGCCCTTGCTGCGGCCAGTGGTGCCGGAGGTGAACATGATAAAGGCCATTGCATTGAGGTCCGGCACCTCGGTGATCTCCATCGCAGGCTCAAAGGCGGTAAAGGCATCCATGGGCACCAGACGATCCCCGTACTCCTGGCCCAGGGCCGGCTCCCGGCTCAGGTATTCGCCGTCATGGAGCACGCACACCGGCTCCACCAGATCCAGCTCGTAGCGGATCTCGTCCCAGTTCTTGCCGGTGTTCAGGGGCACTGCCACAGCTCCGGCCAGCACTGCGCCGTACATACACATCACATAGTGGTAGCTGTTGCGGGCCAGGATGGCCACACGCTGTCCCAGGGGGTTCGGGGTGCGGCTGCGCAAAAATGCCACGAATCGGCGCAGGTCTGCAGCGTACTGCCGGAAGGGCACTTCCACCACACCACCCTTGGCCTCATCATAATAACGGATGCCGATCCGGTCTGCGTAGATCGTTTCCAGATTGTTCAGGGACTGATACAACGAATGAACCATGTTAGCCTCCACGTCATTGTTTTTTACATTCCTGCAGCCAGGTCCACCCGGGCCAGGCCGCTTTTTCAATTGTGTTCAGTATACAATACCGCCGCTGGCAATGCAAGGCTTTTGCAACATTTAATTTCCATTTTTGGCAATTAAAACTTGCATATCTTATTTTTTCCATCCGGCAGCCTGTGCCGTCTGCCCAGAAATTCGGCCCTTCTACCAGGCTTTTTTATCGGTAAAGACAACAATTGCCACCCGACGGTGGGCAATTCAAAATTGACAGTGTGCACAAAAAGCATTATACTAGCCTTATATCCTTATAAATGGATCATTTTTTACTGTATGCGCCTGTTGGTCACCTGTTTCCGGACGGCGCAAGGAAGGACCCTTTTCATGGAAGGCACCAGACCCAGCACCGTCAACTCCATCGGCATGTTCGACATGCTCAAGGGCATGGGCATGATCACCATCGTGCTGGCCCACACCGCCGAACTCTACCCCATGCAGATCTCCGGCGGGCTGTCGCTCACGGCGTTTTTCCCTTTTATCTATCGTGAGGCCCTGATGGCGGCCTTTTTCATTGCCAGCGGCTACGGTTTCCGCAAGCGCTCCATCGGCAAGTGCATCCAGCAGCAGCTCAGAGCGCTGCTCAAGCCCTACTGCATCACGGCGGTGTGCACTTCGCTCTTGCATCTGCTGTGCCACTACATGGCGTTCCATTACTTCCCCAGCAGCGTCACCGAGACCCTCAAGGTGGCCGGCGGCTTTCTGCTGGGGCTGCCCCACACCACTACTTATGCCGGGCAGCAGTTCTTTTCCACCGGCCCCATGTGGTATCTGCTCTCGCTGCTGATCGGCTGGGTGCTACTGGACGCCATCCTGAATATCTTCCCGGAGAAATACACACACTGGGCTGTGCTCGGCATCATGCTGCTGGGCTGGGGCACCACACTGGTGTGGGAGCTGCCCTTCAGCCTTTCGCAGGGGGCCGTGATCGTGCCCTACCTTTACATCGGCTATCTGGCCAAGAAGAACCGCTGGCTGGACAAGCCCCTGCCCCGCCGCACCCTGTACATCCTGCTGGGCGGCACAGCTCTGACCGCTGTGGGAGCCCTGCTTGCCCAGAGCACCGACTGCATTTCCATGGGCGAGTGGACCCTCGGCCCGCTGAGCATCCTGCTGGATGCCGCCACCGGCTTTTTGTTCATCCGCCTGTTCATGCGGCTCAACCGCTTCACCGGCCCCATCGCACAGGGCCTGCAGGCCATCGGCCGCAACTCGCTGAACATCTTCTGCATCCACACGGTGGAGCTCATCGCCATCCCGTGGTATTTGTTCGCGGCTCACTTTACAGACCACCCGCTGCGCGGTATGCTGCTGCAGAACGTGATCGCGTTTGCCTCCATCGGGCTGGTGTGCGCCCTGCTGAACCTGCGGCGCAGCTGGATCGTCAAAGCCTCGGCCGCACGGCGGCAGGCCCAGCGGCGCACCCCCGCGCTTTCGCAGCATTGATTTCCCCGGCTGCTGCGGTGCAGCCGTATCTTATAAAACAAGAGGAGAATCCGGTTATGAACAACGATGCCCCCCAGACCCTGGACGCGGCAGGCAGCCGCGTGGCCGAACTGGAACAGCAGCTCCGGCTGTCGGACGAAGGCGTTTCCCGGCTGGCACAGCGGTGCCTGGAGCTGGAGCAGCAGGTGCTGAAATATGAGGCCGTGCTGGCCTCGCAGGGTGCCGACACCGAACAGGGTGCTCTGCTTCTGCCCCAGCTGTTCTACGACTCCGGCTCCGGTTTTTCGCCCCATGAGTGCCTGACCGTTGCCCCTGACTCCTACGACGAGCTGACCCACGAAGTGTCGGCTGTGTTCGAGTTGCCCGTGGAGGCCAGGGCCCTGCGGCTGGACCCCGGTGAATTTGCCTGCTGCATCACCGATTTTTCCCTCTCAGACGAGCGGCTCAGCTACCACATCATCAACGGCAACGCCCTGCAGGAGGGCACCATGCTGTTCATGAACATCGACCCCAACCTGACAGTGGAAAGTGCCGTAGGCTTCCCCGCCGGGCTGCGGTTTGCGGTGAAATATCGCTACTATCCCCTGGGCCGCTACCTGCATGAGCAGCCCGGCAAGGCCCTGCTGCGGGCGCTGACCGTGCTCAAAGAAGAGACCGAGGCCGTGTCCCGTCAGGGCACCGAACAGCTGCTGGAGGCAAATGCCGAGATCCAGCAGCTGCGCAAGCAGCTGGCAGAACAGCAGCAGCATCTGGCCGACCTGCAGAACAGCCGGGCCGCCTACGAGGCCTCGCTGGAAAACGTGCTGGGCAGCAGCAGCTGGAAGCTCACGGCACCGCTGCGCAAGCTGCTGGGCCTGTTCCACCGGCATTGAAGGGGGTTCGTACATGTACAGCAGTTACAGCCCCCTGCAGCGCCGCCAGCTGCGGGAACAGACCTATACCGACACCCAAAGCACCTATCTGCTGGTGTACGCCCCGGGCCGCCGCAACGCCCTGACCCTTTCTCTGGCCGAGCAGCTGCACCGCAAGTTCCGGCTGGTGGACCGGCTGGAAGGTGAGCTGACCCCCTCCGTGAACGGTGTGCTGCTGGTGAGCGAGGATGTGGAGTGCACCTCCACCGCCCTCACCTATTTTGCAGCCGCCTTGCAGCAGGGGGCTGACCTTGTGGTGTGCGATGCCGTGTTCGGCTACGACGGCGGCAGTGCCCTGTACCAGACCGACCAGCACCTGTCCGGCCAACGCTGTGCCCTGCTCTCCCGCGCCCTGCTGGACCGCTGCCGCGCGGCGGCCCGCGGCAAAGACGATGTGCTGGAACTGCTGCGGCTGGCAAACCAGCTGGCGCAGAACTGCCGCTGCGTCCCGCAGGCACTGCTGCACTTCCGCCGGGAGCTGTGCGCCGAGGACGTATTCTCGGCCACCGGCAAACGCGCCGTGGTGCTGAGCCATGAACTCACCATGACCGGTGCGCCCATCGTGCTGGTGAGCGCCATCCCGGTGCTGCGCAGTCTTGGCTATGAAGTGGTGGTGCTGGGCCCCTCGGACGAGGGCTCTCTGCCGCTCTTTCTGGAGGCCGGAGCTGCCGTGGTCACCCGCCGCGACTGCGTGACCTCTTCCACCCTGTGGGAGCTGGCTTCCAGCGCAGACTTTGTGCTGGCCAACACGGTGGTGGAAGCCCCCGCCGTGCGCACCCTGAACGGCGGCTTTGTGCCGGTGCTGTGGTGGCTGCACGACGCCTTTGCAGGCTATCCCTTCATCACCCACAAGATCCCCAAGGAGCTGGCCGACAACGTGCACATTGCCGCTGTGGGCTCCCACGCCACCGCCGCCATGCACTCGGTGCGGCCCAAATTCAAGGTGGAGCAGCTGATCTACGGCCTGCCCGACTACGCCCGCGAGAGCTTCCCTCGCTACGACCTGAGCTATGCCGGCGGGCGGCCCCTGTTTGTCACGGTGGGCTCCATGGAGATGCGCAAAGGGCAGGACATCTACTGCGAAGCCATCCGCCTGCTGCCGCCGGAGGTGCGGGAAAAGGCCTCCTTCCTCTTTGTGGGCAAGGCTTCCGACCGGGACGTCTCCGCCCATGTGCACGCTCTGACCGAGCAGTTCCCTCATAATGTGTTCTACCGCAAGCGGCTGGAACGCCCGGAGATCAAGTCGCTGATGGAGCAGTGCACCTGCATTGTGTGCGCCTCCCGCGATGACCCTATGCCCACCTTTGTGACCGAGGGCCTGATCTTCGGCAAGCCTTCCATCGTGTCGGAGCACACCGGCACCGCTGGGCTCATCACGGAAGGGGTGGACGGCTTTGTGTACCGCAACGATGACCCCGTCCAGCTTTCCAAAGTGCTAGCCCATGCCATCGAGCACCCCGACCAGCTGGCCGCTATGAAGGCCGACTGCCGCAAGCTCTACGAGCGCTACTATACCAATGAAGCCTATGTCTCCACCCTGGTCCGTCTGATCCGGGAGCTGACCGAGTCCCGCTAAGCCTTTTGTTTTATTCTTGTTAAATTCAACGCCCCGGAAAATCCGTGTGATCTTCCGGGGCGTTTTTGCACGCAGTGTGTCAAAACGATCTGCAATATTTGTCCGTTTCTTTCCGTTCCGGACATCTTTTTTATCATCCGGGCCGGATTGCACAAGAAAATTCGGCTTCCGTTCACAAAGACGGCCGGCGGCTGTGCTATACTTTTAAAAAGTTTCATCCTGTCTGAAAGGAGTTCTGCCCTCATGAACCAGTCCGCCGCCTCTCAGCCTTCCCGCAAAAAGGCCGTATTATCTCTGCTGATCCTGCTGGCGCTCACCTGCGTGATCGTGCTCATCTTCCGGGATCACTGGGCCGAGATCACAGCCGCCCTTGCCCAGCTGAACCTGTGGCAGGTGCTGGTGGTACTGGCGCTGGGCATCAGCTACCCGCTGCTGGAGGGCTGCGTCTCCTATGTCATCGTGCGGGGGCGGCTGCCCGGCTTCACCCTGCGGCAGGGCATCGACAACGCCTGGTGCGGCACCTTTGGCAATGTGGTCACCCTGGGCGCGGGTGCCGTGCCGGTGCAGACCTGGTATCTGCATCAGGCAGGGCTGCCCATCGGCCCCGGCGTGGGCCTGATGACCCTGCAATATGTGTTCCACAAGGCCACGGTGCTGCTGTACGCCACCGTGATGCTGCTGCTCCAGCACAAATGGCTGGCCGCCAACACCACCGGCGTGCTGAAATATCTGCCCATGGCATATGCTGTGGTAGCGCTGGTGATCGTGGCGCTGGTGCTGGTGTGCGTGTCGCCGCTGGTGCAGAATCTGGCCCGCTGGGCACTGGGCTTTCTGCCAAAGACCGAAAAATGGCAGCAGCGCCGGGCCGACTGGCTGGAGCAGCTGGATGTACTGGGCACCGAGAGCCGCCTGCTGCTGGCCGACAAGGCCCGCTGTGTGCAGATCTTTGCCCTGCAGGCGCTCAAGCTGTTTTTGCTGTTCTGCCTGCCGTGGCTGTGCATCCGGTTCATGCAGCTGTCCCCGCTGAGTTTTGCGCGGGTGCAGCTGCTCACCAGCCTGATGTTGTTCGTCTCCAACGCCCTGCCCAACGTGGCAGGCATGGGCTCCATCGAGACCGCTTTTCTGCTGCTGTACAGCAGCTTTTTGCCTTCCGGTGAGGGGATGAGCGTGCTCATGCTCTACCGCATCGCCAGCTATTATTTCGTGTTTGCCGCCAGCGCCGTGGGCTTTTTCCTCGCCCAGCGGCGTCTGACCCGGACACCGCCAAAGGAGGCGTGACTCTTTATGAAGAACAAGAGCATCCTGTACCGGTTCGGCCTTGTGGTGCTGGTGGTGCTGCTTCTGGTGCTCATCCTGCCTTCCAGCAAGATCGACCTTGCATCAAAGATCAGCGCCAGCACACAGGCCAGTGTCCAGGCGGAGCACATTCAGAACTTTGCCCGCTCCGCAGAGATGGATTTTCAGCTGCTTTCTGCCGACGACCCTGCCTATCAGCAGATCGCAAACGTGCTTTCCGGCGTGCGCTGTGTCAGACGGCTCAGCCAGAACTATTCCTCCTACTCCCACGAATTTCCGGTGGATTCCGTCACTGTGAGCTACTACGATGATGCCGAGCAGCATCAGCTGCTGTTCACGGTTTATTCCGACGGGGTGTGCATCGTGAACAGCGCCTTTGTCAATGTCAAATATTCCGGCGGCGGGGCAGAGGATCTGTATCAGGAATTGCGGGAGATCGCAGAATAAAACAAAAATCGGGGCGTGCAGGTGGTCAAGCTGCACGTCCCGTTTTTGTTTTCTTTGCACGCGATGCGGTACCAATCACACCGAATGCCGCGCCGGAGGCCGCAGAGCAAACCATGCTGCAGCTTCCTTTTGAAAAAGAGAATGGAATGGAGGAATTGGCGTTTGCGCAGCAATGAAAGCCCCAGTGAGGCTTTCAAGCCACAAGGTGGTCTTGCGCAAGCAAGATGGAGTGGCCTCGCCACGACAAACCTGACGTCCGATATAGCTTAACTGCTATAGCAGACTTGAGTTTTGCGCAGAAGCATTGCAGGTACCTCTGCTGTTCTGGTGCAACGCGTTTCAAGCGGTTAGGTTTATCTAACCTCGTTGCGAGAACAGAATACCATACGCAGTTAGTCTTGTCAACCCTTATTTGAAAATTTTCCGGAACTTTTTTGCAGTAAAGTTTTTTTCTGCCCGATTCGTGCACCCTGTACAGACACAGCCGGCTAAAGCTGTGCAAAATCCATCAGTTTCCTCTTGCTTTTGACCGGCATCTTTGTTATTATAGTTCCTGCAGCACTGCAACTCCACATCTCGCCGCTGCTTTTTGGCAGCAGGGCGGTTCTCAAGGGTGCAGTGTGTCCAAGGAGGTGCTTTGACAAATTTTTGTTCAGAGCTGCTCCGATCAGTCCGCCCCCAGAAAGCCGCCAACAAGGAGCGGCTTTTCAAAGGCTCAACAGTTAGGCTATGCTAACCAGCGCATAGAATGGAGCAAGGAGGTTCCAATGATCAATTTTG
>OGYD01002511.1_pt1 | contig 11748 bp, 12 predicted proteins | sample 1576441 | NCBI WGS metagenome assembly OGYD01 (sample SAMEA3541537, study PRJEB24748) | human gut metagenome | biome: human gut; feature: human-associated habitat; material: faeces | place: China | collected 2012 | reverse complement strand
GGCAAGAAGCGGCCACATACTGTTTCCTGTTACCGGAAGGAGCGCTTCTCCGTGCGCAAGCTGCTCATCGAGCAGTTCGCGCAGCTGCGCCATGGGGATCTGCCGGACCTGCATCTTACAGACCGTCCACCGCGCCGACGGGTCTCAGCTTGTCAAGAAAGGCGGCTGCGTCTGCCTCCGCCTGCTCCCGTTCGACCGAATACACGGCGCACAAGGCGTCTCCAAGGCTTTGGAGCGTCTGTTCCTGTTCCAAAAGGTCCCATAAAAATGCGCCGGTCTCGTTCACGGAGATCATCCCCGGAAACGCTTCGGCAGCCGCCCCAAGGGGGACGATGACCGACATATCTGCGACCCGGCGCAGGATGAAATTCTCATTTCTTCGCATATTCCCTCTCCTGTTCTGCGCGCGCTGCGGTGAAGATCGCGTCGCTGCGGCAAAGGAGCGTTTCCAGCGCATCCCCCGTCAGACGCTTTTTGGCAACGGCAGCGGCAGGGCCCAGATCGGGTGTGCGCCGCTGTGTGCCGTGACAGTCGGATGCAAGGAAAAAGGATTGCCCCTCCCTCAGCAGCCGAAGGAGTTTCCACCGCTCCATGGGATGCAGCAGGCATCCGGCGCTGAGCTGGATGGGGACGTTCAGGCGATACAATTCCTGTATGTGCTCTTTCTTCTGCCGCCCCAGATACCGCTCCAGATGCGCCAGCACCGGCGTAACGCCGCTCTGTGCCGCCAGAGAGTAAATCTGGTCGATCATGCTGCCGCTCCAAGAGGTGAAGGGCAGTTCCAGCAGCAAATAACGGCTCGAACCGAGACACAGTGCCTCAAGATCGTCCCAATGGTTCATATTTGGCATCCATGCCACCTCTGCACCCAACACAAGGTCAGGAAAAGGTTCGGCGGTTTTCTCCATCGCTGCGGAAAGATGCTCCCAAGCGGCTTGCCGCCGCGCAAGAAACTGCTCTATGCTCTCCCTGTCCCGATGAAAATGGGGGGTGAGCGCTACACCCGTAACGCCCTGCGCTGCCTCCATGCGGAGCATTGCAAGACTGGCTGCCGTGTCCGGCGCGCCATCGTCCATGCGGGGCAGAATATGGGTGTGAAGATCGGTCATGGGATGCTCCGTTCCCCGCTGTCCGGCTTCTCCTGTCCGTATCCGTAACCGTAGCCGTGCCCATAGCCGTAGCCGTAGCCGCGTCCGTAGCCGTAGCGGTGGCGCTGATAGCCGTATTTCCGATATCCGTAGTATCCGCTCTCCCGCGGCACCTCATTGAGAACAAAGCCGAGGATCTTCGCGTGGGAGCGCTCTAACTGCTCCACCGCGCGCAGGACGCTCCCGCGCTCGGAAAGACCCGCGCGTACCACGAACAGCACGCCGCTGCTCTCAGGCACCAGAACGCAGGCATCCGTCACCAGATTGACGGGAGACGTATCGAGAATGATGTAATCGTAGTTCTCCTGCAAGCTGTCAAGCAGCGCTTTCATGCGGGAGGAACCGAGCAGTTCCGACGGGTTGGGCGGCACGTCGCCGGCAAAAATGACGTCAAGATCTTCGATACCTGAATCGTGGATGGCCTTTCCAAGCAGCTCCGGCTGGATAAGCAGGTTGCTCAGTCCTACCTTTTCCTTCGCGGACAGCAGCCGCGCCAGCTTGGGGCGGCGCAGGTCACAGTCGATCAGAAGGACGCGCTGCTTCATCTCCGCATAGGAGATGGCAAGGTTGAGTGCGGTGATGCTCTTTCCTTCGGATTGCATGGCGGAGGTCACGATCAGGACCTTGCACGCCGTCTCGTCCGCCAGGGAAAAAGTCACGTTGGTCCGCAGGGTCTTATAGGACTCACGGATGAAAAAATCGCTCTTTTCCGAGAGGATGTTTTTCCGCTCTACTTCCATGATCGCGGCAGTATCCGGCGCGTCGTGACGCCGGGCTCTCCGCAGAAGGGAAAAATGCTTCTTTTTCATGTCGCCTTACCTCTCTCCGCCGTGCTCATCGGCTTTTTGTGCGCTGAGCCCCGCCTTTTTCCGCTCATTCTCTGCAAAGGAGGGGATCTGCCCCAGCATGGGAAGATCGAAAAGCTGCGTCAGGTCTTCCTCGCTCTTGATGCGAATCCCAACTTACTGATTTAGTGTATGATGGTGTTTTTGAGGTGCTCCCGTGGCTTCCATCTCCATCAGTTGTCCCTCCTGCTCAGCTACTGAAGGCGTGGTGCGTAACGGTAAAAGTACTGCCGGACATCAGCGCTATCTCTGCTCTCACTGCCGTAAAACATGGCAACTGCAGTTCACTTACACCGCTTCTCAACCCGGTACGCACCAGAAAATCATTGATATGGCCATGAATGGCGTTGGATGCCGGGCAACAGCCCGCATTATGGGCGTTGGCCTCAACACGATTTTACGTCACTTAAAAAACTCAGGCCGCAGTCGGTAACCTCGCGCATACAGCCGGGCAGTGACGTCATCGTCTGCGCGGAAATGGACGAACAGTGGGGCTATGTCGGGGCTAAATCGCGCCAGCGCTGGCTGTTTTACGCGTATGACAGGCTCCGGAAGACGGTTGTTGCGCACGTATTCGGTGAACGCACTATGGCGACGCTGGGGCGTCTTATGAGCCTGCTGTCACCCTTTGACGTGGTGATATGGATGACGGATGGCTGGCCGCTGTATGAATCCCGCCTGAAGGGAAAGCTGCACGTAATCAGCAAGCGATATACGCAGCGAATTGAGCGGCATAACCTGAATCTGAGGCAGCACCTGGCACGGCTGGGACGGAAGTCGCTGTCGTTCTCAAAATCGGTGGAGCTGCATGACAAAGTCATCGGGCATTATCTGAACATAAAACACTATCAATAAGTTGGAGTCATTACCTGGCCCCTGACTACATTATTGGGACAAAAAAAGACATGTCCCAATTAATGTATACCCCGGAAATAACGAGTCGTCAAATTTAGTAACAGTGTCAGATGGTTAGCGATTGCACACATGCAGTGTGCTGGGTTTGGAGAGGATTTTTTGCCAAAAAAAAGGAGGCTTCAGCCTCCAATCTTTTGATCAATTTTTAGGTGTCTTTTATATAAAGCGACAGCACCGTTGATCGTTGTTCCGAGTTGTTCGCCTACTTCTTTCCATTTCAAACCTGACTCTCTCAATTGATATGCTCTGGCTCTTCTTTCTTTTGCTTCTTGCTCATACTCCTCGCGAGGCAAAGCAATATAATTTTTTACCGTTGATACAGAGACATTAAATTTTTCAGCCATCTCTTTTTGTGTCATGGGCCTCTTAATTCTTTTTTTAACAATCATAAATCCTCCAGAAATTCTATTAAGCCTTTTGCTTTTTTTGGTGCTGTATTTTTTTTGGCTCTGTTAGATTGTATAGACGAAAATTTTTCATTAGTAAAATTTTTCCATGTCCATTTAGCAACTGATTTTGCTGTTGCTTTAACTTCTGAATATGGCAATAAGTTGTTAGGGTTCTGTGTTGAATTTAAACCCATTGAGATCCTTTCTAAATCCATATGCCATTTTTCAAAAGTAGAACTTCTTTTAAATTTTAGCACATTTCTGTAAGCATATAATCTAAGGTCTTCGAACAAGTTGACATTGCGACCAAGACCATATGACTCGGATTTTAGTTTTTTATTGCTTATTAAGTTTACATGTTCAGAAAGGAAACCTAAGTCATATAATTCAGCACCCGACCAATATGGCGACCAATGTGAGTTCATTGGATTTTTAGTGATAAAACCAGAATAACCCAAATCCGCACCTAATTTTACAGCCATTCCATTCTCGACTTTGCTGGCAAACTCTAACGGCTTCAATTTGGCATTCTCTGTTTTACATACACCTGCCGCGAGCATATAGAGATAGTGGCAACGACCGTTCGCAGGATTCTTGGTGATGGCATGAGGAACCGGCAACCCTACTTCTTCAAATTTGTAAAAGGCATTGTCTTCGTCGAGATCAAACACTAAGCATGTTTGAATTGCAGGCTGATTTGCTTGTATGTATAGCATTTCAAGGGCTTTTTGCTTGTTCCTGATGCTGACACCAACAGACAAATCGTTAGAGCAGTATGGCTTTATAGGTAATTGATTTTTAAATGTTTCCATGTTAAATTCTTCTTGTATCATTATAGTTCCACCGTTTCAAATTTGAACCCTGATACTGCGAAGTTTGGCGACTGAGGCAGTGCAGGGTTTTTTGTTATTGTTATCAAATATCTAATACCGTTCTACTCGATCTTGCATCTTTGTCAAGTAGCCAACGAGCCATATCAGATAACAGCCCCTGATAGGTACTGTAAGGGGGTTCTTTCTACCTCATCTTAATACTTTGGAAGATCAATGAAAGATAACGTAAAGAGTATGTTTATTAACCGACCGCATTGGTGTCAGCATGAGGGGTACTGGCGTCTATTGGTCGTTGTTCGGTTTCTATTGTTTATTCCTACGATGTTATGGGCAGTTATGTGTATTTGGTTCGGGATTATGGCGGGCGACCTACTCTCCGGCCTTGGTTATTGCTTACTGGGTACTGCTTTAGCATTTTGTCTGGTATTGCTTTTTAATTTTCTAGTCGGGGTAGTAGGCTGGGTGGTCTCTGGTTTTAAAAATTGACTCCTTATAGACGCTTAAACGGTCCAAAAACGAGTTTTGAACCGTTTAAGCGCCGTCATTTCCCTATCTTCCACTTTTTAGCTGTATGGCTTCCTTCTGCTCCTGAAAAGCCTGATTTTGCTGCTTCCAGTCGAGTTTTAAATTTCTGCGTCCTTTCCTTCTTCTCCGTATAGTCGCCATAGTTCGAGGCTACCTCTCTAACTTCGTTTGTTGCCTGTGCTGATAGGCCTCTGCTCTTGCCGTTCTGCTTGTATCCATAATGCGATTGCGACTTATCGTTAGCATGACCTAAAAACATAGCGATCGTGGTTTTGGACAAGCCAGAAGCCTTCAAATCGCTTGCTACCCTATGGCGATATGAGTAAGGCGAAGCACCGTTAAAATTGCGACTCATGAGCTTCCTGAGCGACTCATAATTTTCACGTTCTTGTGTGTAGCTGAGCTTCCCGCCGTTACTAATTATGTGATCGTATAATTTCATGTCTGCCGGATTGCTATCGTCCAAAAAGACCTTACAGTATCTTGTCTCTTGACCCTTGTTTTTGCTCACTTTTGCACCTTTTACAGCACCATAAATCACCTTTTTACCTTCGCTTTCCTCAGCAACTAAAGCGATCCCTTTCTGCAATTCTGCTGGTCGGACACCGAATAGACCGTAAATCGATACTGGCATGAAATATTTTTCCGCCTTTTCTGCTGATAGGCTATTAATTAAATCTGAATACTCAATTAGTTTTTTTAAACCCTTTTTTTTGCTGTTTACTTTTTTCTTAAAATTATCCTGAGTTTTAACATCTGAAAATGTTATTTTCTCATGGCTAAGGAATTGATATTGAAATACAACAGCTAATTTAAATGCCATTTTTGTTTTTTCTGTCATACCTTCGTAATCTTTATTCTGCCTGCATTTTTCAGCTTCGAGTCTCAATTTAGTAATATCTTCACTGATACAAAATCTAAAAGCTGTCCTATACAGATCGAATGATGCTTTGCTCCCAGCGTTCATTAAAATTATCGAAGCACTTTTATTTTTATTTTTAGGATCGCTCAGTAGTCTATTATAAATTTTTCGATACTGTTCTTTTGTTTGCTGTGTCGGGTTTCCTATATAACCACTTGCGATCTCTTTTATTTTTTTATCGAGATAAATTCCTATTGGTCTGTTGTTTGCCTCTGCTAAATCTCTTGCTTCTTCCAAAAGTTTATTGAATAGTTTCTTTTCTGAATTGTTCATTTTATATTTACTCCGAGTGTTGTTTTTCCTCCGCAGTGTTATTTTATTTTGCCCTTGTCGGACAAAATAAAATAAATGCCTTTTGCTTCCAATGAATGAAAATTTTTTCGCGGTTGCTCACTCTTTTCATTCAAAGTCAGCAACGGCAATAGTCAGGTTTCGCTCCCGCTCACCAAGTATCTCGAAAATTTTTGCTTCGCAAAATCTTCCGAAATCCTTGGCCCCTGGGTGATGCTGCCAACTTACTGATTTAGTGTATGATGGTGTTTTTGAGGTGCTCCAGTGGCTTCTGTTTCTATCAGCTGTCCCTCCTGTTCAGCTACTGACGGGGTGGTGCGTAACGGCAAAAGCACCGCCGGACATCAGCGCTGCCTAAAATGTGCTGCAACGGCTCATGACTGCTTCTACGTTCAATATAGTCAAAAAAACGTTCCTGTTCTACACGGGTAAGCAGCTTTGATCCATTCATCAGATAATATGTCCTGTCCATGCCGTTGATTTCAGACAACAGGGCATAGCTGTCGTAGTCTGCATTTTCAATGCCGCACTGTTTCAGTCTTTTTGCACCCTCACGCACCGCGCCGGATATGGTCAGATTTTCCTGTATCATCATATCCCTGCACATCACTTTTTATCCACTCTCTCTTTGAAAAGAGGAAGTTCCTCTGCGTAATCTTCGTCTTCTTCATCCTCGATAAATTCAAAGCCGTCGCCTTCTTCAAGCCCCTTATCGCTTGCTACTGACAGATTACTTTCGGATGCCTGCTGTGCTGCCGTGTCCACAGATTCCTGCGGGTCTTCTATAATTTCAAAGCCCTCCGGCAGTTCATCATCGTCCTCATCATCTTCTCTGGCTTCTGATTCCTGTGATTCTGACTGCTGTTTTATATCTGCATTTTCACTTTCCGGCTCAGACTTTTCTTTATTTTCTGCCGGACTGCCGGTTTCGGACTGCTGTTCTGAATTTTCAGTGCTGCCCGGATTCTTTTCCTGCTCTTTTGCACCCTCTGCGTCCGTAATCTGACCGTCTTCTAATATATCCGTATCATCCGGTGCAATATATTCTTTTTCAGGCTGTGCCGTCTGCTGTGTATTTTCCTGTACAACTTCATCCGGATTTAAGGAACGTGTATTCCGATCCGCACCTGTCATAATAGTCGATGTAATCGCAAGAGAAGCTTCGTTGGCTGCCATTTCCGCTACCGGCTGTTCGGTATCCTTATAATAATCCAGTAAAAATGCTTCCCAGTCAAAGACTTCTTCTACTGCTTTAATCGCCACTTCAATCATATCCATATCCGGTTCTTTGGTCGTGAGCTTCTGAAGCCACAGCCCCGGCTTACTGAGTGCTGTGATAAATGCATTTTCGCTTCTGCCCGCCCAGCGGATTAATTCATATGAAACACCCGCAATGACCGGAATCAGCAGGATTCTTAAAACGAGCTGCACCGCCGTATTTTCGATTCTGATAAATATAAAAAATATCACACTGACAAACATCACCAGAAACAAAAAGCTTGTTCCGCAGCGCTTGTGATAACGCGAGCTGTTTTTTACATTTTCTGGTGTCAGTCTTGCGCCATGCTCAATGCAGTTGATACACTTATGCTCTGCACCGTGGTACATAAATGTTCTTTTAATATCCTTCATCTGTGAAATTGCCAGTATGTATAAAATAAATAAGACAACTCTCACAAGACCTTCTATAAAATTCAACAAAAATTGAGAAGAAACATAAGGTGTCAGCAGTCTGGATACAAAATACGGAATGAGCATAAACAGTCCTACTGCAAATACAACAGATAAAATAACCGTAAACGCCATTAAAACCGCTTCTAATTTATCTTTAAAAACAGCCCTTCCGATTTCATCGGCTTTTGTACTCTTCTGCTCTGCCGGATCATCATAAAACGAAGCCGAATAATTGATTGTGGAAATTCCCGTTACTAAAGAATCCACAAAGCTGTATACTCCCCGGATCATCGGATAATTCAGCCACGGATGTTTCTTTTGCAGCTGATTACAATCTCTGACTGTTACTTCTATTTCATTATCTGGCTTACGGACTGCAATGGAATACTGATCCTTATTGCGCATCATAATTCCTTCGATAACAGCCTGTCCGCCGATTCCTGATGGTTTCATCGCACACCTCTAAGCATATTTTTTACCATAATAACAAAAAAGTTGAGGTCTGGTCAACCTCAACCTTATGTTCTGATTAATTGTTCTGTACGCCGTACTTCTTGTTGAACTTATCAATACGTCCGCGAACAGATGATGCCTTCTGCTGTCCTGTATAGAAAGGATGGCACTTTGAGCAAATTTCAACATGGATTTCTTCCTTTGTTGAACCTGTAACAAATTCATTACCACAGTTGCAAACAACCTTTGCCTGATGGTACTCTGGATGGATTCCTTCTCTCATGATTTTCACCTCTTTAATATTTAAATAAGTATTGTCATTGTGAGACGAATCTCACAAAGTGATCTCTTTATCTGTGATAAACAGCTTTCTTATTGTATCATAAGGATATTATGAATGCAAGCATTATTTTTAAAATTTTTTTCTGATTTTAACAGACCGGTCCGTCCTTTCATAAACCTCCGGCTTCTATATATAACGGTTCTTGCGGACGGTCTGTACAAATTCTGCATTATTTCTTGTCTTTGCAAATAAGTCTAAGATGCGTTCTGCTGCTTCATCTGTCTTTAGTCCGTTTAACGCCTTCCGCATAATATCTACCGCTTCCTGTTCTTCGCGGCTTAACAGCAAATCTTCACGTCGTGTACTGGACTTTGCAATATCAATCGCCGGGAACACTCTCTTTTCAGACAGCTTTCTGTCAAGTACCAGTTCCATGTTACCCGTTCCCTTAAATTCTTCAAATACAACATCATCCATCTTACTGCCCGTTTCAACCAATGCCGTTGCCAGAATGGTAAGGCTTCCGCCTTCTCTCATATTTCTTGCCGCACCAAAGAAACGCTTTGGCATATGCAGTGCCGCCGGGTCCAGACCACCGGATAAGGTTCGTCCGCTTGCCTGTACAGTAAGATTATAGGCTCTTGCCAGTCTTGTAATACTGTCTAATAAAATAATAACATCCTGTTTCTGCTCCACCAGACGCTTTGCACGCTCGATAACCATTTCAGATACACGTCTGTGACGTTCCGGCAGTTCATCAAATGTAGAATAAATAACTTCCACATTATCCCCTGTAATGGACTCTTTAATATCCGTAACTTCTTCCGGACGTTCATCAATTAACAGAATCATCAGGTGCATTTCCGGGTTGTTCTTGGTTACGGCTGTCGCAATCTGCTTTAACAGGGTTGTCTTACCGGACTTTGGCTGTGATACAATCATGCCTCGCTGTCCCTTGCCAATCGGAGAAATCAGATCTACCATGCGCATTGCCACGGTATTTGTATTTTTCTCTAAATGAATTCTCTCATTCGGAAAAATCGGTGTCAGTTTTTCAAATGCCGGTCTTTTGGTTGCAAGCATCGGATCTAATCCGTTGACAGACTCAAGATATAAAAGCGCTGAAAATTTTTCATTCTGTGTACGGATACGCTTCGGTCCTTTGATAATATCACCTGTCTTTAAATTAAAGCGGCGGATCTGTGTCGGCGATACATACACATCATTTTCACCCGGCAGGAAATTCTCACAGCGGATAAATCCATATCCCTCTGCAAGGACTTCAAGGATTCCATTTGCATCCGGTTCATCAGATTTCATATCACTTCTGTAGTCCTGACGGTCATTCCTGTATTCCGTTCTGTCGCTTTTATAATCCTGTCTGCCTTCATAGTGGCGGTATTCACGGCGTTCTTCATAATGCGGGCGTTCATTGCTTCTCTGCGCATTATCGTTTCTTGTGTAACGCGGTGTTTCTTCGTTTCTGCCGGTACGTGCTGCCGGTGCTGCCGTACTTTGAACCGTCTGGCGTTCTTCCTGTCTTTGTGTACTCTGTGTTTCGGTATTCTGTGTTTCCGGTGCTTCTGCCTGCGCTTCTTCTCCGCCCGAAGCTTCAATAATTGCATCAATCAGTTCAGCCTTGCGCATCGCTGTAATCCCTTTGATTTTTTTATCCTTTGCAAACTCGCGTAATACAACTAAAGATAATGTCTGAAGTTTTTCTCTCATATCTTAATACTCTCCTAAAATAAATTCCATTCCTATAAATAAATATTACAAATATAAACAGGGAATCCGGTTACTGAATCAGCACCACTTATGAAAATCTCATTACTGTTTCTCTATTATACACCTTTTTGTCATAATTTCAAACCTTTCTTTTTCTAAAAATATATTGCCGTCAGATTTTGTATATGGTATGATTTAAAGTAACTTTGGATTTTTAAGAAAGGCAGGTATTATTTATAATGACAAATGCAGAAAAGGCTTTACAGCTTCATGAGGAATGGAACGGAAAATTTGAAACAACACCAAAGATGGATATTGCAACAAGGGAAGACCTTGCGTTAGCTTATACTCCGGGTGTTGCTGAACCATGTAAGGTCATCGCAAAGGATAAGGAAGCAGCTTACAAGTACACCATTAAGGCAAACACTGTTGCCGTTGTATCTGACGGCAGTGCTGTTTTAGGACTGGGCAACATCGGCGCTCACGCAGCCATGCCTGTTATGGAAGGAAAGGCTGTTCTTTTCAAGTCCTTCGGCGGCGTCAATGCTGTACCGATTTGTCTGGACACACAGGATACAGAGGAAATTATTAAGACTGTTGTCAATATTGCACCTGCCTTTGGCGGAATTAATCTTGAAGATATTTCCGCACCACGATGCTTTGAAATCGAGTCCCGTTTAAAGGAGCTCTTAGATATTCCTGTTTTCCACGATGACCAGCACGGTACCGCAATTGTTGTACTTGCCGGTATTATCAATGGTTTAAAGGTTACAGGAAAGACAAAAGAAGACTGTCAGGTTGTTGTAAACGGTGCCGGTTCTGCCGGTGTTGCCATTACAAAGCTGCTCCTTACATATGGATTTAAGCATGTTACCATGTGCGACAAGTCCGGTATCCTTTCAAAAGGAAGCGAAGGTTTAAACTGGATGCAGGAATCCATGATGGATGTTACAAATCTTGAACATAAGACTGGTTCACTGGCGGATGCTTTAAAGGGTGCTGATATTTTTGTCGGTGTTTCCGCTCCGAATATTGTAACTCCTGAAATGGTTCAGTCCATGAACAAAGATGCGATTATCTTTGCCATGGCAAATCCGGTTCCTGAAATTATGCCGGACGTTGCAAAGGCTGCCGGTGCAAAAGTGGTCGGTACAGGCCGTTCCGACTTTCCGAACCAGGTCAACAACGTTATCGCATTTCCGGGTATCTTTAAAGGCGCACTCGAAGGCCGTGCAACACAGATTACCGAGGAAATGAAGCTGGCTGCTGCACTTGCCATTGCTAATTTAGTTCCTGAGGATGAAGTCAGCGATGTCAACATTTTACCGGAAGCTTTTGATGAACGCGTTGCTGATGTCGTAAGTCAGGCTGTAAAAGACCATATTACCAGATAGTCCATGAAACCTTACTACTATTCACTAAGCGAATATTTAAAGGAAACGTATGGCTGTAAAATGTACAAGCTTTCTTTAAGCGGCGGCATGACCTGCCCCAACCGTGACGGACGGATTGACACACGTGGCTGTATTTTTTGCAGTGCAGGCGGTTCCGGTGATTTTTCAGGAGAGGCACTGATTGGAAACAGTGCCTCTTTACTTGCCGGAGGCATTGCGACACCGCAGCATACTAAAATTCCAGGCATTGCTGCACAGATTGAAGCTGAAAAAGCACTGATCTGCCGTAAATATAACGGCGGTCAGTATATCGCTTATTTTCAGTCATACACCAATACGTATGCACCG
>OGYD01002509.1_pt1 | contig 11763 bp, 10 predicted proteins | sample 1576441 | NCBI WGS metagenome assembly OGYD01 (sample SAMEA3541537, study PRJEB24748) | human gut metagenome | biome: human gut; feature: human-associated habitat; material: faeces | place: China | collected 2012 | reverse complement strand
GGAAGGAGTTCCAGCACCTGCTGAACGGAATACTCCGCGTGAGGAACCGGGCAGCGTCAGGACGTGATTGGGAAAAAGCTAATAAAAAGTTCTCATTCCCTCATCAAAATTGGTCTAAAGAGAACACTGGATATGATCCTATTAAGTTCCCCGAATTTAGAGGCAGAAAGAACTTTTCCATGGTAGTGGACACAGAAAAAGATGCCCAGAACAGAGCCAATAATTATTTAGTATTCATATTCGGCAAAGACGACAATGTTAGCTTTGATGAAGAAGTAGAAAAAGAAGACAGCTCACGAGCTACTACCACAGTAAAACGCCCATATAGTCATAATTCAGAAGTATGGCGTGGTCGCTTGAATCAGCTATGGTTTGATAAAGATCCGGAACATGCCGGGAAATAAAAACGTATACGTTTAAAATAAGAAGATGTCCTATATAGAACAAATAGACAAAACTCGGATACCACAACACGTAGCCATCATTATGGATGGGAACGGACGATGGGCAAAACAACGAGGGGAAGAACGTACTTACGGTCACCGTGCTGGCGCAGAAACGGTACAGAAGATTACTGAAGATGCTGCCAGACTGGGGATTAAGTACCTGACACTTTATACCTTCTCAACCGAGAACTGGAATCGGCCGCAAGACGAGATAGCGGCTTTGATGAATCTATTGCTAGAATCTATTGAAGAAGAGACACTGATGAAGAACAATATTCGCTTCAACGTAATCGGTGATTTCAAGAAGTTGCCTGTTGAAGTTCAGAAAAGTTTGACATCATGTATAAAACGCACATCCAAGAATAGTGGAATGTATATGGTACTAGCTCTTAGTTACTCATCCCGTTGGGAAATAACTGAAGCAGTACGGCAAATAGCGACGCAAGTAAAAACGGGAGAAATATCTCCCGAACAAATAACCGATGAGTGTATCTCATCTCATCTGGATACTAATTTTATGCCCGATCCGGATTTACTGATCCGAACGGGAGGAGAAATCCGGCTAAGCAATTACCTCCTATGGCAATGCGCTTATTCGGAGCTTTATTTTTGTGATACCTTCTGGCCGGACTTCGACAAAGAAGAATTCTACAAAGCCATTTGGGAATATCAACAAAGGGAACGCCGATTCGGCAAAACCAGTGAACAGATCAGCTAATATAACTCGAAACATCAAATTATAACATAAATGCATTATCGTATTTCCTTTATATTCATAACGTTTGTCTGCCTGTGCAGCTTTGCGACAACAGGCTTTGCGCAAAATGCTAACACTGATGAAGACTCGAAACCTGTCATCTTATACTCCGGAACACCCAAAAAGTATGAGATAGCAGATATTAAAGTCGAAGGCGTAAAGAATTATGAAGACTATGTATTGATTGGACTATCCGGACTATCGGTAGGACAGACAATTACTGTGCCGGGTGACGAAATTACTGGAGCAATCAAACGTTATTGGCGTCATGGCTTGTTCTCAAATGTACAAATCACAGCCGAGAAAATTGAAGGTGACAAAATCTGGTTAAAAATCAGTCTGACACAACGCCCACGTATCGCAGATGTACGCTATCATGGTGTGAAGAAGTCGGAACGTACCGATCTTGAAAGCAAGCTGGGAATGGTAAAAGGTATGCAGATTACTCCGAATACCGTAGACCGTGCCAAGACATTAATCAAACGTTACTTCGACGATAAGGGATTCAAAAATGCAGAAGTAATCATCTCGCAGAAAGACGATCCATCCAGCGAAAATCAGGTGATCGTCGACATTGATATCGACAAGAAAGAAAAAATCAAAGTACACGAAATCCAAATCGTTGGTAATCATGCAATCAAGACTTCCAAGCTGAAGAAAGTTATGAAGAAAACCAATGAGAAAGGTAAACTTCGTAACCTGTTCCGCACCAAGAAATTCGTGCCAGAGAACTTCGAGGCAGACAAGCAACTGATTATCGACAAATATAATGAGTTGGGATACCGTGATGCAATGATTGTAAAAGACAGCGTTTCACAGTATGACGAAAAGACTGTAAACGTTTATTTGAATATAGACGAGGGACAAAAATATTATCTGCGTAACGTTACATGGGTAGGTAACACTCTCTATCCGTCAGAACAGTTGAACTTCCTGCTCCGCATGAAGAAAGGTGACGTATACAACCAGAAGTTATTGAACGAACGTGTTTCTACAGATGATGACGCTATCGGTAACTTATACTACAACAACGGTTACCTGTTCTATAACCTTGACCCGGTAGAAGTAAATATCGTTGGCGACTCTATCGACCTCGAAATGAGAATCTATGAAGGCCGTCAGGCTACTATCAATAAGATCAAGATCAGTGGTAATGACCGTTTGTATGAAAACGTCGTTCGCCGTGAACTTCGTATTCGTCCGGGACAATTGTTCAGCAAAGAAGACTTGATGCGTTCTTTGCGTGAAATTCAGCAGATGGGACACTTTGACCCGGAAAAACTGCAACCAGATATTCAACCGGATCCGATGAACGGAACTGTTGACATAGGTTTGCCTTTGACTTCCAAAGCTAACGACCAGGTGGAATTCTCTGCAGGTTGGGGACAGACGGGTATTATCGGTAAGTTGAGCTTGAAGTTTACCAACTTCTCTGTAGCCAACTTGTTGCACCCGGGTGAAAACTACCGTGGTATACTTCCTCAAGGTGATGGTCAGACATTGACTATCAGCGGACAGACGAACGCTAAATACTACCAATCATACAGTATTTCATTCTTCGATCCATGGTTTGGCGGTAAACGTCCGAATTCATTCTCTGTATCGGCATTCTTCTCTGTACAGACAGATATCAGTAGCCGTTACTACAACTCCAGCTACTTCAACAACTACTACAACAGTATGTATAGTGGCTACGGTGGTTATGGTATGTACAACTATGGTAACTATAACAACTACGAAAACTATTATGACCCTGATAAATCTATCAAGATGTGGGGACTTTCCGTAGGTTGGGGTAAACGTCTGAAATGGCCGGATGACTATTTCACTCTTTCTGCAGAATTAGCTTACCAACGTTATAACTTGAGCGACTGGCAATACTTCCCGGTCACCAACGGTAAATGTAATGACCTTAGCATTTCATTGACTTTGGCTCGTAACTCTATTGACAACCCAATCTTCCCTCGTTCGGGTTCAGATTTCTCACTGTCAGTTCAGTTCACACCGCCTTACTCGTTGATGGACGGTAAAGACTATAAGGGATATTACAGCAACCCTGAAACAGGTAGCATTACCCAGGACAACATGAATAAACTTCATAAATGGATAGAATACCACAAATGGAAATTCAAAGGCAAAACATATACTCCGCTGATGGATCCGGTTGCTCATCCTAAATGTCTGGTATTAATGACACGTACGGAATTCGGTCTGTTAGGTCACTATAACCAATACAAGAAATCTCCGTTCGGTACATTCGACGTAGGTGGTGACGGTATGACCGGTTATTCAACTTATGCAACTGAAAGTATCGCTTTGCGTGGTTACGAAAACAGCTCATTAACACCATACGGTTCTGAAGGTTATGCCTATGCACGTCTCGGTATCGAATTGAGATATCCGTTGATGCTGGAAACAAGTACTAACATTTATGTGTTAGGTTTCCTTGAAGCAGGTAACGCATGGCATGATATCAAGAAATTCAATCCATTCGAGTTGAAACGTTCTGCCGGTGTCGGTGTTCGTATCTTCCTTCCGATGATTGGTATGATGGGTATTGACTGGGGTTACGGTTTCGACAAAGTATTTGGTTCTAAACAATATGGAGGAAGCCAGTTCCACTTTATCTTAGGACAAGAATTCTAATGTATCATCAAAAACTAAACGTTATGAGAAAGTCTGTTCTATTAATCATGATGCTATTTGCTGTCAGCATGGCAGCAAATGCACAGAAATTTGCACTGATCGATACGGAATATATTATGAAGAATATTCCGGCAGCTCAAAGCGCTAATGAGCAAATGCAAGAAGCTACGAAGAAATACCAGAGTGAAGTAGAAGCTCTGGCTAAAGAAGCCCAGAAGATGTTCCAAGATTACCAGGCAAAATCTTCCACTCTTTCTGCCGCACAAAAAACAAAGACAGAAGATGCAATCGTAGCGAAGGAAAAAGAAGCAGCCGAGCTGAAGCGTAACTACTTCGGTCCGGAAGGCGAATTAGCCAAGATGAGAGACAAGTTGATTACTCCGATTCAGGATGATATTTATGAAGCAGTGAAAGCTATATCACAGCAACATGGATATGATATGGTAATTGACAGAGCCTCTGCTACAGGTATAATATTTGCAAATCCACGCATAGATATTAGTGATGAAATCCTAAGAAAATTAGGATATTCAAATTAATTTCATACATTTGCAGCTGGAAATAACTAAAAATCATTCAAATAAATTATAGAACTATGCTAAAAAAAATTGCACTTGTAATGTTGCTTGCACTCCCAATGGGTGTATTTGCACAGAACCTGAAATTCGGCCACATTAATGCACAGGAAATCATCACTGTGATGCCGGAATTCACCAAAGCTCAAAATGATATTCAGACTTTAGAAAAACAACTTACTGCCGAACTACAGAGAACGCAGGAAGAATTCAACAAGAAATATCAGGAATTCCAACAAGCTATCGCTAAGGATTCTCTTCCTCCTAACATCGCTGAAAGAAGACAAAAAGAATTGCAAGATATGATGCAAAGACAAGAGCAATTCCAACAAGATGCTCAACAGCAAATGGCGAAAGCACAAAATGATGCCATGGCTCCTATCTACCAGAAGTTGGACAATGCTATCAAAGCAGTAGGTGCTGCTGAAGGTGTGATCTATATCTTCGATCTGGCAAGAACTTCGATTCCTTATGTAAACGAATCACAGAGCATCAACTTGACTAGCAAGGTAAAAGCAAATCTTGGTATCAAATAAGAGCTGACCAAGAATAAAGAAATACCAAAAGGGAAAGAGAAAGAAGGATCATCTTCTTTCTCTTTCCCTTTTTTTGGTGTACATTTGCGTATATAAATCAAGTGTGTCATGAAGCAACATCTATCCCATACGCCCGGACCTATCGGAGTATTCGACTCCGGATACGGAGGTCTGACCATCTTAGACAAGATTAGAGAAGTATTACCGGAATATGATTATATCTATTTGGGAGATAATGCACGTGCCCCCTATGGGACACGTTCTTTCGAAGTCGTATACGAATTTACCCGGCAAGCCGTCAACAAACTGTTTGATATGGGATGCCATCTGGTTATATTAGCTTGCAATACTGCTTCCGCCAAAGCCTTGCGCAGCATTCAGATGAATGATTTACCCCAAATCGATCCTGCCCGCCGTGTGCTCGGAGTCATCCGCCCCACTGTAGAATGTGTTGGAGAGATTAGCAAGAATCAGCATATCGGCGTACTGGCAACAGCAGGCACCATCAAATCCGAATCGTATCCATTAGAAATACATAAACTATTTCCTGAAATTCAGGTTAGCGGGACAGCATGTCCGATGTGGGTATCCTTAGTTGAGAATAACGAATCACAAGACGAAGGAGCAGACTATTTTATCCGGAAGTACATCGACCAATTACTGTCAAAGGATCCTCAAATAGATACTGTCATCCTCGGATGTACCCATTTCCCTATACTCCTACCTAAAATCCGGCAATACATCCCGGATCATATCAGTGTAATTGCACAAGGAGAGTATGTTGCAGAAAGCCTGAAAGACTATCTGAAAAGACATCCCGAAATGGATGCCAAATGTACCAAGAATGGCAACTGCCAGTTTTACACGACCGAAGCGGAAGAAAAGTTTTCAGAATCGGCCTCTACTTTCCTGAAACAGCAGATTAGCGTAAAACATATCACACTCGAATAATTTTTTAAGAAAATAAATAACCATTTCTCTCTCTTTTTTGTTATATTTGTAGATAACAACCCCTAATAAGTAAGATCATGAAAGAAGAAGATTATAGCAAGGCAATAGAAGTATTCTCCGGATCCCCCTGGGAAGCCGAGATCATTAAAGGGTTATTAGAAAGCAATAATATCCGTTGTGTAATCAAAGATGGAATTATGGGGACATTAGCACCCTATATCGCTCCTTCCGTATCCGTCCTCGTGACAGAGGAAGAATACGAAGCAGCCACCGAGCTAATCAGAAGTCGGGACGAGAAAGGTAGCGATTGATACGGTCCAGTCCTTCTTTGATATTCTCCAATGAGTTTGCATAGGAGAAGCGTACATATCCTTCACCTCCCGTACCAAAGTCCACCCCGGGAGTAATGCCGACATGCGCATGTTCGAGTACATCGAATGCAAAGCGATAAGAGTCGGTAGTAAATTTGCGTGCGTTGGCAAAAATGTAAAATGCTCCTTGAGGTTCTACTTTAATCTCAAACCCCATTTCCCGAAGACGAGTAATCATGTACCGGCGACGCTCATCATAAATCTGTTTCATCCGTTCCACATCCGAATCAGCCTGCCGCAATGCAGCAATCCCAGCCTGTTGGGCAACGCTGGACGCACAAATAAATAGATTTTGCTGCAACTTCTGCAAAGAACGCATACAAGATTTAGGTGCAATCAAATAACCCAGCCGAAGACCTGTCATCGCAAAACGTTTAGAAAATCCGTTCAAGACAAAAGCCTGATCAGTATATTCAAGAATGCTGTGCGCACGTCCTTCATAGACAAGTCCATGATAAATCTCATCCGAAATAACAGGAACTCCCAGTGCTGCCACTTCTCTCAAGAATTTTTCATCCAGCAACATTCCGGTCGGATTCATCGGAGAATTGATAAAGATAGCCGCTGTATGTGGATTCACACATTTACGAATAGCTTCTATGTCGTATTGCAGATATTCTTTAGACAAAGGAACCAAAACGGGTTTAGCCTGGGTAGCCAACACAAAATTACGGTAACAAGCATATCCCGGATTGGAAAGAATCACTTCGCTATCCGTGTTGCAGAGCAACATCAACGCAAGAAGAATGGATGGAGAAGAACCGGAAGTCACCACAATGCAATCCGGATCTACCGTCACTCCATATTCCCGTAGATAAAAAGCAGCAATTTCCCGCCGGAGTTCCGGGTCCCCCAAAGAATGTGTATAGTGAGTAAGATGACGATCATAAGCCGCTTTTGCTGCTTCCGACACACAAGACGGCACATCAAAATCGGGTTCACCAACCTCCAAATGAATAATATCAACACCTTGTTTCTGTAATTCGTTTGCCCTCTCCAACACATCCATTACGATGAAGGAGGTCATCTGTTCTACTTGTGGATTTGTATGTTTCATTGTTTATCTTTTCTCTATCTAGCTGCAAAGATAATTCTTTTTAGCCTGTTTTGGTAGCATATCGGCAAAAAGCTCTATATTTGTGCTTTCAAATCGTTAGTAAGGATGAAACAGGAATTTACACGAATCGCAGTAAAAGTAGGAAGCAATGTATTAACACGCCGCGACGGAACGCTGGACGTTACCCGTATGTCGGCACTTGTTGACCAGATAGCGGAATTACACAAGTCCGGGGTAGAAATCATTTTGATTTCTTCGGGAGCTGTTGCTTCCGGACGCAGTGAAGTGCATCCGCAGAAAAAACTCGATAGTGTAGATCAGCGCCAATTATTTTCTGCTGTGGGTCAGGCCAAACTAATCAACCGTTACTACGAACTTTTCCGTGAGCACAATATACCTGTCGGCCAGGTACTGACAACGAAGGAAAGTTTTGGAACTCGCCGCCATTATCTGAATCAGAAAAATTGCATGACGGTAATGCTTGAAAATAATGTCATTCCTATTGTCAACGAAAACGATACAATTTCCGTCAGCGAGCTGATGTTCACCGATAATGATGAATTGTCCGGACTCATCGCTTCGATGATGGATACGCAGGCACTCATTATCCTAAGTAATATTGATGGGATTTACAATGGTTCTCCTTCCGATCCAAACTCTTCTGTTATCCGGGAGATCGGTCACGGCAAAGACTTATCCAACTATATTCAGACAACTAAGTCCAGTTTCGGACGGGGGGGGATGTTGACGAAAACCAATATTGCCCGCAAAGTTGCTGATGAAGGAATTACAGTGATTATTGCCAACGGGAAGCGGGATAATATTCTGGTAGATTTATTACAGCATCCTGAAGAAACTCTTTGTACATGTTTTATACCATCAGACGAACCGGTATCCAGCGTCAAAAAGTGGATTGCCCATAGCGAAGGTTTTGCCAAAGGGGAAATTCACATAAATGAATGCGCTACAGAAGTTCTAAACTCTGAAAAAGCTGTCAGCATCCTCCCGATTGGAATCACTCATATTGAAGGTGAATTTGAGAAAGATGACATTGTACGTATCATGGACTTTCAAGGAAACCAGGTTGGCGTTGGAAAAGTGAACTGTGACTCCAAACAGGCACAAGAAGCGATTGGCAAGCATGGAAAGAAACCAGTAGTACATTATGACTATCTATACATTGAATAATTAATAATAAGAATTTCTGTTTTATCCGATTTTAGACTAAAATTAGCTTGTTTCTGTACGGTTTTCACCACAGAGTACACAGAGGTGAATCTTGTTCATGACTGCACGGTAATAAACTGTTTCAGCCTATTCTAGCAAGGGGATATTCTCACTGCAATGAGAAAAAGTTCTCATTGTAATGAGTATTTCTTCTCATCCCTATGAGTATTTTTTCTCATAGGGATAAGTATAGTTGAGAATGTTTACGGAAGTTTTTTTGAATTATAATTGTATGAGTTTACCTCATTTCTGCACCCAAATGAAGCTCTTATTCAGGTAGAATATTAGCTTCTTTAGTGAAGATAAGCGTTTTTATTTTCAGTTATATAATGTATTATAGATAGACATCTGCAACATAAATACAGGGACTTTATTTGCAAAAAACTATTAATAGCAGTATATTTGCCCTCTAAACAAACAATATAATCCCCATGCTACTAAAACATTGGAACCTTATACTCATATTTTTAACATTCTCAATTATATCTTGTGAGAGCAGTAAGAATGAACCTGAAGTAAACAGTACACCGTCATTTCCTGTCGGCAGAGAGTTTAATGTCAGTTTAAACATAGCTCCTTTTCTTGAAGTAGCCGAACAACCTTTAAGCCGTTCCACCTCCATGGTGGCTGACGGAATATATGCAGTTAATGTTTTTTGGAAAGGAAAAGGACTGACTTCTTTTCAGCCCTATGCTTCAGGCCTTTTCGATAATCCATATCGAGTAGAAATCGGGTTAATCGAAGGATATGTGTATCGCTTTGACTGCAGCTTCCTGGGATATAAAGACCGCCCATATTATACAATACAAAGTGACAGCATACTTTATGGACTTCCTTTTTCATCTACTCTGCAGAAAGAGGTGAACGGGTTAGTCAACAACGATCTAAAGATTTCAATCAATCCCCTGAATATCAATGGGGCATTTCACCAACATATTTACAAAGGAGAAATGCATATAAAATGCGATAGTACTAGTACTCACCCTACCGTCAAACGCTTTTTCGGCAGTGAGCAATTGGACTTTTCAAATCCCAATATGAATACCTCCGTTTCAATGACATTGAAACGTGCTTATTATTCTATACAATTCGTTACAGACGAACTTGCACCGGGTGACTCCATCAAAATTAAAGCAGCGGACGTTGCTCCATTTTATCTACTATATTCCAAAGATGGAACATCCCGGACGGAGGAACGAATTATCTCTATGTACGATATATCCGACTATTATACGGCCAAACTTAAGGAAGAAGAAACAATCGCTTTCACTATTTCCTACCGCCCGGCCAATGAAGAGAAATGGTATTCTCTTTATACCAATCAGAGTATTAAAATGAAAAGAAACAAAAAGAACATAATCAAAATAGTCAAGATAGATGAGCATATAGGGGATGCTACTATCTCTTTTGGTGAAGAAGCAGAAATGGAAGAATCAGAACAAGAAATAGGGAAATAATTATCATACTCAACAACTACTAAAAAAGATTCATATGAAAATCAAACATCTTATGATTACAGGCTGTCTATTCACGGCTTTTACTCTGCACTCGTGCATTAAAGAAAAGGATCTGTATCAGGAACCACCTATTACGTACTCTGAACTTAACTTAAAGCTCGATGGAGACTACTTCTCAACCGAACTTCCCATAGCGCGTGCCGCAAAACCAACCACAATTGATGAGAATAAAACAATCGTAGGAATCGCCATTTCCATGACACCAAAGAATGTTGCCAATTCATCTTCAAAACCGTATGCTTACGGCATTTTTGAATTAGAGAAAGCCAAGAACCCTGATAATCTAAAAATCAGAGTTATCGACGGATACACATATCGCATCTCTTGTTCCATGATAGCCAATGCAAAAGATTCAATCCTGGCAGAAGGCAACAGCTTTGCAGCTCCATTCGATTTGGAACGTAGCGGAACTATTAAAGGCGAATGTTTGAATAAATTCTTAACAGCCGAACAAGTAGGCGGTGCTAAATTCCTACATAACCTCGAAAATCCGAAAATAACAACAAAAAACGGAAGCCAAAATGAGTGTACCCGTCCATTCATTGAACGTTATCATGGATTGCTTGACCAGCTTGAAGTAAAAGATGGAATCCAAAACCCAATTACTCTCTACCGTCGTTTTTTTGGTGTGAAATTCAAACAAACAGGATTAAAAAGTGGACGCATTAGAATAAATATAGATGGAGCACCATGCATATACTTGGAGCGAGACGGATGCCCTTTCGACGGTCTACCGCGGCAAGCTGCCCTATGTGGCAGACGCTGTACAGGCCCTGTTCCTGAACGCTTACCGCCCCGGCGTCCACATGGCGCTGGAAGGACAGTTCTCCAAGGGCTGCCCGGGGGACGTGTCCGGGGATACGGTGCTGAATCGTGAGGGTGAAGCCCCCAATGCAGAGCTGGTGAAAGACATCCACTTTCCGGTCCACTGCAAGCTGGCTCTGTATCCGCTGGGCGATGCCCAGTATATCGACGAAATCGCCAAGGTGTGGTATATGGCACAGGAGGAGGGCTTGAACCCCAAGACCATTCACTACGCTACCCGCATTGACGGCGACGTGCAGGATGTGTTCACCTACCTGACCCATGTGTGTGAGCGGATGGAGAATGCCCCGGCAGTCCACCACTATGTCCTGCACTTTACCATGAACTGCAACAGCCCGACGGAGGAAAACTAAAATGAATACGAAGAATTGGAAACTGAAAGATGTTCTGTTGATCGCCATCAGCGCCGTGTTGTTTGGCGTGGTCTACCTTGGCTGCACCTACATCGGCGGCGTCCTGTACGGGATGCTGACCCCGTTCGGCATGGCCTCTCTGGGCTATGAGCCGTTCTATGGCATCTACTTCATGGCAGGCGCATTCGGCATCTATGTCATGCGCAAGCCCGGCACCGGCCTCATCGCGGAGCTGCTGGCGGCTGTGCTGGAATGCCTGTACGGCAACTATTTCGGACCCATCATCATCCTGTCCGGTCTGGTGCAGGGCCTTGGCTTTGAGCTTATCATTGCGCTGAAACGCTACAAAAAGTTTGACCGGTTGACCATGATCCAAGGCGCAGTCATCTGCTCTGTCCTCACCCTGATCTACAACCTGTTCATCAGCGGCTACAGCAAGATCGCGGTTCCCGTGCTGGTGTCTGACGCAGACACGCGAGTCAAGAGAGGACGACACCGAGAA
>OGYD01002504.1_pt1 | contig 11783 bp, 11 predicted proteins | sample 1576441 | NCBI WGS metagenome assembly OGYD01 (sample SAMEA3541537, study PRJEB24748) | human gut metagenome | biome: human gut; feature: human-associated habitat; material: faeces | place: China | collected 2012 | reverse complement strand
CCCTGATGCGCAATACCCGCCCGGAAAATATCTGCGAACATTCCCAGGACGCGGCCAGATAGGCGCCGTACGGTCCGACTGAGGCGGCTGCGAGCGGCTGCGGCCGGCCTACACGCTTTGCCCTCTGCTGCCAGAACGCATCGCGGGCCTGCTGCACGAGTCGGACCGAGCGCACGATGAGCTCCTTGGCCTGCTCGCGCGTGAAGCCCTTCTTCTCGAAGCCCTCCACCGTCGCCTGGTAGCTCGCACTCGTCGAGATGTCGGCACCCGCCTCATAGTAGTCGCGGTGGACCGCCTCGACGAGCTCTGGTTTCTCAAAGAGCGCCTTGGCCGACCAGAGTTCATCATTCGTGTCAAAGCCGCGGCGTGCGAGCTCCGTGCCAAACGCACCGTCGAGCACGAGCAGCGGGTACTTCGCCAAATCGCGTGCAATCGTATCCATGATTTCCATCCCCCTCTATTCTCTATCTTTTCCCATTATATCTTACTGCAACAGTTCCTGCGGCGGCTGCTTGCCGAACCACTTCTCGTAAATCTCGCTGAACTTGCCGTTCGCCTTGACCTTCGCGAGGCCATCGTCGATCTTCGTCAAGAGTTCGGTATTGCCCTTGAGCACGGCGATACCGAGGTCTTCCTTCGTCAGGGCCACCTCTGCCGTGCGCACATTCTTGTTGCCCGCATGGCTCACGTAGTACTCGTTCGTCGGGATGTCGTTGACGACGGCATCGACGCCGCCATTCTGGACTTCGAGGAACGCCTCATTGATGGCGTTGAACACGCGGACATTGGCCCCCGGGATCTTGCGCGCGGCCTCCTCACCCGTCGAGCCGATCGAGACGCCGAGCGTCTTGCCCTGCAGGTCTTCTGCCGTGTGGATCGTGTCGTTGTCCGACCGCACGACGACACCGAGGCCCGCGATGTAGTACGGCTTCGAGAAGTCGACCGACTGCTTGCGGTCATCCGTGATCGTGATGTCGTTAATCGCGACATCGATCTCCTTGGCCTGTAGCGCCGGGATCAGGCCGTCAAACGAACGGTTGCTGATCTCAACGTCAAAGCCCTCCTCTGCCCCGATGGCCCGGATGATGTCGACATCAAAGCCCTCGTAATCCTTCGTCTCCTGATTCTGCGAGCCGAACGGCGGATAGCTCGCATCCATGCCGACGCGCAACACCTTCTTCCCCGACTGCTCCGCCGAGTCCGACTGACCGCAGCCCGCCGTCAGCGCTACCGTGCCGAGCAGGCAGACGGCCAATAATAATAAGAATAATTTCTTCATACCGTGAACACCCCATAACTTCATGCTGTATATCTGTACATCTTTGATATCCATCATACATTAGCATACATACCATGTCAATATGTTTTGTCACATCGCTAAATTTTATCATGGATATCTGATTTTTCGATAAGATACAATGGTTACAATTTTCTATTATTTTATTGACTTATATCATCATTTTGTTTACACTAGCAGAGAAAGGAGTGATTCGTATGAACAAAAAACAACGCAACGCCTTGATCACCCTCTTGGTTGGCGCAATCATCTGGTTCGCGCCAGTGCCGGAAGGCGTCACCGTCGTAGCCTGGCACCTGGCAGCTGTCTTCATCGCCACCGTTGTCGGCTTCATCCTGCAGCCGCTGCCAATCGGTGCGGTCGCCTTCATCGCCATCACGTTCTCGACGCTCAGCGGCCTTCTAAAAGTCGGCGACGCCTTGAGCGGCTACGGCAACTCGACCATCTGGCTGATTGTCTGCGCCTTCCTCTACTCGCGCGGCTTCATCAAGAGTGGTCTCGGCAAGCGCATCGCGTTTGGTATCATCAAGGCCATTGGCAAGAGCGCACTGTCTCTCGGCTACGCGATTGCCTTCAGTGAACTCATCATCTCTCCGGCCACGCCGTCGGCAACAGCCCGCGGCGGCGGCATCATGTACCCGATTGTCCGCTCCCTCGCCGGTGCACTCGGCTCGGAGCCGAACGAGACGGCCAAGAAGATCGGCACCTACCTCATGCAGGTCGGCTATCACTGCGATGCTGTCACCTGCACGATGTTCGTGACCTCCATGGCAGGCAACCCGCTCTGCGTGGCGCTCGCCGCCAAGACGCTCGGCGTCGAGATCACCTGGATGGGCTGGGCCAGCGCGGCCATCGTGCCGGGCCTCCTGAGCCTGCTGCTCGTGCCGCTCGTCATGCTCAAGCTGACAAAGCCGGAGCTCGTCAGCATCCCTGATGCCAAGCACCTCGCCCAGAAAGAGCTCGATGCCATGGGGCCGATGTCGCGCAGCGAGAAATACCTGACCGTCGTCTTCCTCGGCTCGCTGTTCTTCTGGGCCACGTCCGGCCTCACGCACATCGGCGCGACGCCTGTCGCCATGGCAGCTGTCTGCGTCATGATCATCTTTGATGTCATCAACTGGAAGGATGTCCTCAGTGAGAAGGGCGCCTGGGATGCCATGTTCTGGATGGGCTCCCTCATGACGCTCGCCTCGGCTCTGGCAAAGTCCGGCATCATCAAATGGATGGCAAACTCCGCCGGCAGCGCCATCTCCTCGCTCGGACTCGGCTGGGTCGCCTCGGCTCTCATCCTGCTGCTCTTCTACACCTACATCCACTACTGCTTCGCCAGCGTCACGGCGCGCATCAGCGCCCTCTACGCGGCCTTCATCGCCGTCAGTGTCGCCGTCGGCGCACCGCCGCTCATGACAGCCATCATCTTCGGCATCTTCGCCGATGTACCGATTTCCCTGACGCATTACGGCAACGGCTGCGCCCCAATCTACTACGGCGCAGGCTACGTCTCGCAGAGCGAATGGTGGAAGAACGGCTTTGTCATGACGACCATCACCACCGTCATCTACCTGACCATCGGCGCCGCCTGGTGGAAAGTCATCGGCCTCTGGTAAAAATTAAAATATCCAATAAACAAAAGAGCGCTGCCTCGCAATTGTATCCGAGGCAGCGCTCTTTGTCATATAAAGCAGTTTAATGATGTCTAGCAATCGGCAATGAACTTGTTACGGATGCATCCATTCGCCAAAGCCTTGGCGCTACAAGCACTTTCCATAGTTTCGAAGACGCTACGACAAGAACCTATCCTGCTCAGCGTAGATGACACGACCATTGCCCAGTAGGGCCAGCATTTCGACAGAATGGGTATCCTATACGACCACGCCAGGCACTACGGCCAATCCTATTTCAATGGCCCTGCTTTCGTCAACTTGACGATGAGCGTGCCAATTCTCCACGAGAGGAAAGCAACCAATCCGCCCTGTCGCTAGCTAGACGACAATCCCGGTAGACTACTTACTGGCGCTGACTAGGCAACCACGCGCTTAAGCCGCGGCAGAGCAAACAGGACAAAAGAAAAAGCCCTGCCAAACAGGCAAGACTTTTTATCATGACATTTCACAGTCAGGGAATAGCTCAGCATAGGCAGGATGATTTCTACATCGTTAGCCGCCCAGGAGCCCGTTCCCGTTATTGATTGCTTTCGTGCTCTTGCGTACGCGGATGGTCGGTTCAAAGACGATCTGCTGCGATTCGGCATGGACCGACAACGCAGAAAGTAGGACATGACCGGCTTTCTTCCCCATATCATAAGCAGGCTGGCGGATAACCGTCAACGGCACGCTCGTAATCTGTGAGAAAAAGATGTCATCGAAGCCCATGACAGACACATCCTCCGGCACACGAATTCCCTGATTGGTAAGGGCATTCATGGCCCCGTAAGCCATCATATCATTGAGGCAGAGGACGGCCGTAGGCTTCTTGGGCAGCAGCACGGGAATAGCATCATATCCACTTTGATAGCGAAAATCACCTTGATAAATCAAGGCCTTCTCGAACGGAATCCCGCTGTCTGCCAAGGCTGCCGTGTAGCCGCGCAGGCGGTCGTCATTCGTCTTGAGCCCCAAGGGTCCGCAGATGCAGGCGATGCGCCGATGCCCGAGCGACACGAGATACTCCACCGCAATATACGAGGCCTTGAAGTTGTCAATGGAAATGGTGCTGAACCCGCCGCTCTCATTAAAGCAATCAATGAGCACCACAGGACGTTTCATGCTCTTCAGCGCCGCAAAAGTCTTCTTTTCCTTCTCCCCCACCGTCTCGGAGGACATAACGATGATGAGGCCATCCACCATCTGATTGTTCATCATGCGGATGGCGGAAAGTTCACGCTCATGCCGATCGTTGGAATTGCACAAAAGCAAATGGTAACCGTGTTCCTGCAGAACATCTTCAAGGCCTTTTGCCACCTCCGAAAAGAATACATTCGTAATGTCGGGCAGGATGAGCCCCACGGTTTTTGTCTCATGCTTGATTAAACCAACTGCCAGACGATTGGGATGGTAATCCATTTTCTTCGCCGTCTCTTTGATAAGCCGACATTTCTCTTTCGAGATGCGATGCGGCTTTCCATTGAGAACCAGCGAAACCGTCGTCGTCGACAGGCCCGTAGCTCTAGCAATATCTTTCAACGTAGTAGGCATAAGCTCGATTCCTCATCATCTAAAATAACTCGCTAATAGTTTATTATAACATACGATTGAGGAAAAATACGACGAAAGCTCCACATATTCATCGACGATGTGCGCATGATCCTCGCGTCCGGGACCGAACTGAATGCACGGCACAAAAGGATTGTTCCGCACGAAAATCGAAGCATCAGAGAAGAATTTGATGCCTTTATAACGGGGTTCTTTTCCCGTCTTATCCGCAATCGTACGAGCAAGGACCCTAACTTCAAGCGCATCCGGCGCCACTTGCACGGCGGCACGGTCATTCTGGACCGAGAAAACCAGCTGTAAGCCCAGATAATCCTCGCGGAGCTGTCTGGCGATGCGTTGCGCTTCAGCGAGAACGTCCTCATTCGGAAGGTCCGGCGTCGTGCGGATATCCATTGTCAGCACGCAAGTATCGGCAATCATATTGGTTTTGACACCGCCCCGGATGCCCGTGAGCGTGCAGGTAGCAGGCCCGAGCAGAGGATCTTTATGCCGCGCGCAGAAAACTGCGAGCTTCCGATGCAGCTCATACGCCATATCAATAGCATTGATGCCGCGCTCCGGATAGGCACCGTGGGCCGTGCGCCCCTGGATACGGGCCTGCAACCATAACGTGCCCTTGGCTGAGACACCAATATCATTGCCGGTCGGTTCGGCAATATACACGACACCCGTGTCTAAGGGAAGATACGGACTCATGGCCGCCGCACCGAGTCCGCCGGATTCCTCGTCAGCCGTTGCCGCAAGATAAATGTCTCCATACGGCAGATTGTCCTGGCATGCGGCCTGACGAAAGGCATATGTAATGGCCGCAAGGCCGCTCTTCATATCACTCGTACCACGGCCATACGCCCTGCCTTCTCGGATGGTAAGCGCAAGCGGTGGCACGCTCCAAGCCGCTTTATCGCCGGCCGGTACAGTATCCATGTGGCCGCAGAGAATCAGCGGCCGCTTCTTGCCCGCACCAGGCAGTCGCGCCACAAGGCTGTCACGCCCCGTCTCGCGGCAGGAAATCCGCTGTAATGTAGCATGCGTCCCTTCGAGGAACTCCGTCAGAAAATCGGCCAACCGACTCTCCTGACCCGGCGGATTCTGCGTATCCGTCTCCACCAGGCGTTTCAGAAGAGCAAGGGCTTCTTCCTGTTCTGCATCCTTCATCATCCTCATGGCCGTGTTCATCCTCTCATTTCTGCGTCAGATAATCGAAAATCCCTTTCCAGAGCAGGTTGTATCCCTGCCAATCGAGGAATTCTTTCGGGCCCCAGTGTGGCGCGCAGTCAGACGTGAAAGCTGCCGAACGCCCTTTGCCGAACGAACCGAAGGCCACGAGCGGATCCCCTGCAATGGTCACCGGCACATCACAGCCCTCGCGCGGCAGCGTCTTATTGTAGCCGAGAAAATGTGGCCATTTGTCAGGCACTGCGGCAAGTGCGGGATGCTCATGTTCGATGTTTGGCGTCACACCTTCCGGATGTTCCTCACGGTCGTCGTCGGGCAGACATATGACGGGCAGGATATCCTGGATGGCTGTCTTGCCGTAGCGGGCCTTGCAATCAATGCCGGAAAAGGAAAGATAGCCGCCCACCATCAGGAAAGCGCCGCCGTTTTTGACATACGTCGCAATGGACTGGCAGCGGTTCGACATCTTACGGCCTTCTTTGAAGGTTTCATCGGACAAGAGGAGTGTATTCGAGCCGATATCGGAAAGCACGACGCAGGCGTACTCCGACAGTTCCTCCGGCGTCCAAGGAAACCTCTCTGCCACATGCTGGCCCGGCAGATAGACAAGCTCATAGCCGGCATGGTCTATGGCGCGTGCCAAAAACTCGATGCCTTCTTCATAGACACTCGTCGTAAACGTATCGAACCCTTTGACATGCGTCGTGAAACTCGTCCAGGATTCACCGCCGACTAAAATCTTTTTCTTCTGCATAAAAACCCCTCCTTGTTTATTTGCACCAGTTCAAGATAAGCGATGCGTAAATCTTGATAGCATCGATATATTGCTGGATTTCTACATATTCATTGACGGCATGGCACTGTGCCAGACGGCCCGGGCCGTACTGTAGCGTTGGACACCCCGCGATATTGCGCCAAGTACGGGAATCGCAGCCTGCCGGCGAGCCCACAATTGGCACCTCGCGCCCGATGGCCTCACGGAACGAATTGCGGAAGACCTTAACAAACGGATGCGTAATATCCATCTCGAACGGATTGCCCGTCTGGTAGACGCTAATCTTCGGTCGGTGCTCACGGAGCCAGGCATCGCCATCGGCACAGAGCATAACAGCATCGGTGAATTCCTTGACTACCTGGTCATACGTCATGCCCGGCTGGTAGTGAACGCAAAGCTGAATGCTGCAGTAATCCGGCACCGTCGAGCCAGCATCGCCGCCCGCAATCACGCCGACATTGCCGGACGGCGGCGGCAACAGCGGATGCTTGTACGTCAGCAACCAGCGATGTTCCATTTCCTCGAGCGCATGGATAATCTTAATGATCTTGTCGATGGCATTGACACCCTTGAGCTTGAGGCCGGAATGCACGGCAATACCTTCTGCTTCCACCTTGAAAAAGACCCAACCCATATGCGCCGCGATGAGCTCATAATCCGTCGGCTCGCAGACGACAACGGCATCGGCCTTCTCGCCATGCATGGCGGCCACGAGTGACCCATTGCCGCCGCCCTCCTCGTCGCAAACCGAAGCAATCTTCACCGTACCAGGAAGATTGATGCCCGCATCCTGCAGGGCCTTAACTGCCATGATGGAGGCCATGAGCCCCGCCTTCATGTCGCAGGCGCCGACTCCGTAGAGATTGCCTGCCTCGATGATGCCGCCATAGGGATCATGCAACCAGTTGTCGTGATTCCCCGCCGGCATGCTATCGACATGTCCGTTGAACAGTATACTTTTTTCCCCCTGCCCCGAAAACGACGCATAGAGATTGTAACGGTCCTTGTAATTGTGTCCGGGATTGCCCTCATGGTATTTCTCCTGGCAGGCCGTAATGACATCTTCTGTCAAAGGGTCTTCCCTGATGCGAGATGCGCCGAGTTTCTCGAATACAGCCTTCAGGTATTCCTGGCCGTTCTTCTCGAGGCCGCCGCCGATGCCGTGATTGATGTCATGAGTGTCGCACTGGACCAGTTTTACCAAATGCTCGACATAATCGTCTCGATGGGCTTCAATGGATTTCATGAGATCTATCATGATTACTGTCACTCCTTTCGCCTTGACTCCCAATCGCTTAGATATGCAACGAGTTCCTGACGGAACAGGATGGTTTGCTCAATGCCCGCCTGATGAGCAATATTGCCGACCTGTGGGCGGCTGATGCAGGACTCCCGGATGATTTCCTCGCGGCTGAAAATCTCTTTTGGTGTTCCGTCGGCAATGATGTGCTTGTTGGCCATGACCACGATGCGATCAAACGTGTTGACCACGAAATCCATATCGTGCGTAATGACAACGACACCTACACGCTGATCCTTCAGATAGTCAAGGATCTTGCGCAGGATGACCGTATGCCTGCAGTCCTGGCCTGCCGTCGGCTCATCCCAAATTGTGTACAGTGGCTTTGTCGCCAGCACCGCCGCGATGGTTACAAACTTGCGCGTGGAATACGAGATGTCGAACGGATTCATGTCCCGGCAGTGCTCTAGCCCCGTCAGGGACAGCACCTCTTCCGTACGTGCCTTGATCTCTTCCTCGGGCAGACGGAAGTAACGCGGCATGTATTCGATTTCCTTAATGACTGTGCTGTTAAAAATCTGTTCATCGGGATTCTGGAAGACGTATCCGACCATACGGGCAATCTGGGCCGTCGTCTTGCCCCTGGTATTAATGCCGTTGACGAATACGCTGCCCTGCGTGGGCTTGTAGAGTCCGTTCATCATCTTTGCTGCCGTCGACTTGCCCGCGCCGTTCTGACCGATGATGGCCACACGCTCTCCCGGGTGAACCTTGAGATTCAGACCTTCGTTGGCAAGGAAGCCGTTCGGATAATGAAAGGACACATCCCGAAATTCAATTCCCTCCATGGATACCCCACCTTTCCTGTATCATCCGGCAGCAGGCCTCGTCTGTAATCGGGATGCCAGAAAGCGGCATGCCCTTGTCTGCGAGGTCATAAGCCAGCTGCGCGGCCTCCGGCAGTCTGACGCCGAGCGAAGGTAACGAGACATCGGAGAGAACCTCTTGGGCACTGCCACTGCGCACGAGCTTCCCATCCTTCATGACCAACACCGCATCGCAGTACATGGCGATCATATTAATCTTGTGCTCGACGAGAATAATGGTCTTGTTGCGCTTCTTGAGCGTCTCGATGATGTCGAAGATGCGACGGGAACCCTCCGGGTCGAGCTGCGAGGTCGGTTCATCGATGACGAGGATATCGGGGTCCATGACGATGATTGAGGCAAAGGCCACACGCTGCCGCTGGCCGCCTGAGAGTTCCGTTGGATTGTTCAGTGCGAGATGCTCAATCTCGAGAAGCTTCAGTACGTCGATGACACGCTTCACGATTTTCTCGGGCGGCACGCCGAGATTCTCGAGACCCAGCGCGACTTCTTCAAATACAGTTTTCTTGACGCCGCTGATCTGTGTGAACGGATTCTGGAATACGTAGCCAATGTCAACGGACAGGGCATCAACATCAAGCTCCTTCATATCCGTGCCGTCGTAGAGTACCTGTCCCAACATCTCTCCTTTGAAGAAATTCGGGATAAGTCCGCGCAGAAGATTGCAGAGCGTCGTCTTGCCGCCGCCATTCTCGCCAATAACACCGTAGAACCGGCCCCTCTCGAACGTGAAGGAAACGTCATCAAGCGCCTTGTTCTCGGCCAGTGTATACGAAAATGTTACATGCTTGAGTTCTATGCGATCCATACGTAAATCCTCCCGATTATGGTTAAAATCAGTACCAGGTCAAAGAACCATACCAAGAGATGTTCCGAGGTTGGCACCTCGCGCAAAAGTAGCAGGCTTGTATGCTTGTTAGGTGCCGAGAAGGCACGTGCATCCATCGCGATGCTCTTTTCCTCGGCATTCGAGATGGCACCGAGCACAAGCGGCCCGAGCACCGGCACGAACGCCTTGGCTCTGCTTAACATGCTGCCTTCCGTCTCGATGCCGCGACAGCGCTGCGAATCCATGATGATCTGCGAGGACTTGCTGAGGTCCTTAATGGTCTGGAATGCCGACAAAATGATGTAGGAAAACGTGTGCGACATGCCCTTCTTCTCGAGCATATAAACGAGCTCATCCATCTCGGTCGTTTCCATGAACAAGATGAACGCGCCACTGAACTCCATGACGAGGGCAGCCGAGATTAACCCGAGATGGATACCTTCCGGCGTAACGTGGATACCCCCCAGTTGGAAGAGAACAGTCGATCCATTCGTGAACGCCGCACGTACGAGAAACAGCAGCGATGCGAAAAACACGACAATTTTCCAATACACCTTCATGAAGGATTTGAATCTGCCTGCCAGCGCGGCAAAGACGAGAATCAGTGCCGTAAGGAGGAATGCATACGCCACATTAAATACCACGAATGCGGATAACGTGATAGCAATCAGGATATTCGCCTTGCTCATCGGGTTCAAGTCAAGAACAAAATTGCCCTTGAGGCGTGGTTTTAAGTAATCATGAGCAAAAGACCAGTCCAATCTCTTCATCTCCTTTCTAAATTTTCCAATCTGCCATATATGGACATGCCATTTCAACGTTCCATAATGACAGGCCAACCTTGACATCATCCTGGGTAAAAAATATGGATAAAGGGAAAAGCCCTCCCCCTTATCCATATTGTAGCTGTCTTGTTATGGAATTTTATGCTCTTTATTTCCTATCCGGCAGGATGTACTCGCTCATCGGAAGCTTGGCGAGAAAGTGCATCGGCATGCTCTTGATGATAAAGTAGCTAACAAGTACGCTCAGCGTCTTATCGACAAGGCCGAACGTGAAGGAACTGATAGTAACAGCCACCGGCACTGAAAGGCCGAGCGTCATGAGGCCAGCTGCGACGATGCTGTTGCCCGTGCCGATGAAGCCACCGAATACAATGACATCAATCGGTACAGCAATACACGTCGTAACAATGGCGATGATGATGCCGAGCAGGACGGCATATTTGAATGAACGAAAAAAGCCTTTCTTCGTAAAATAAGCCGAGACGATGGCCATGGCGAAGCCGACCACCATGTATGGAAGAACCGTCGGCAGGGAAATCGCATTGATAATCTGTGTAATAGCTGCAACAATAAGACCTGGAACGATGCCGCAGATAGCACCGATGAGGATTGTGCCGATGGCATCGAGCCAGATTGGCAGTTTCAAGAGGATGGCAATCTGGCCGCCAACGATGTTGACTGCAATGCCAACAGGAATCAAAAATACAGTTAACTTGCCCATTTTTTTCATGTTTAACACTCCCATCTCCAATAAATTGATTAAGCGTTTCATCAAACTGCTTCTAACATTGAAGCCTGATTCTTTTAACTTGTCTTGATAAAACGTTTTATCTATGTTTAAAATACCACAAAATCATATGCTTGTAAATAAATTTTCAGAAAGTATTTTGTATTCTTTGAATGGACAAATCTACAAACGTTCGTCTAACATATACACCAAACAAATATTCAAAAAAGACACCTCGCATCGTCCAAGCAAATATTGGCGCTTGCGAAGCATCTTCGCTTCATTTCTTTAGTTTTGCTACTGGACGAATACGATGAAATCATCCATGACAGTCTGGTTGGGCAACTTGACCGTGTACATCTGCTTCCCCGTCTGTAGCACCCTTATCTCAATCATGCGCTCGCACATGATCATATCCCTCCCATAGCGCTCCATGATCTCCTCGTAGCTGTACATCACGTAGGGACGGCAACAGCAGCGACTGGCGTAGACGCAGTAACAGTACTTGTCGCTGTTCGGCAGGATGTAGCGGTTCGTCGTGACCATGTTGGCTCAGATCTGGTAGACATCGGTCGAATGCACGCAATTCATCAGATCCTGCGTTTATGTGCCCGCCGGGCGCATATTAATCTCGAGACCGATGAAGTCCTCGACCTCGCTGAGGCCCATCTTCGCTTTCGTCAAGCGGAAGAACTCCAGATGCACGAAGCGACTCCTGATGGCGAACGCCTAGCCCCTTGCGCAGCCCCCCGGCGGGGATTGTAGCTGCCATGTAGTACGAAAGGTCAAACTGCTGCAGCACGGGAGTGTAAAATGAAGTGTGTAAGTTACCGGTAACCAATTTACTAACTTACG
>OGYD01002495.1_pt1 | contig 11849 bp, 9 predicted proteins | sample 1576441 | NCBI WGS metagenome assembly OGYD01 (sample SAMEA3541537, study PRJEB24748) | human gut metagenome | biome: human gut; feature: human-associated habitat; material: faeces | place: China | collected 2012 | reverse complement strand
GCCACCGTGATCAGGGACAGCCTGATGGTCCGCCAGAAGACCTGCTGGAAATAGGTGTCGGCAAGCGTCTGCCAATACCCGTCCAGCGAGAAGGCACCCGTACCGGTGACGGTCGACAGGAAGGTGGCGAACATGGGGATGAGCAGGAAGAGCGTAATGAACACCGCACAGGGCAGCATGAGTGCATAAGCGAACAGGCGCTTATTCTGCATATGAGCTCCTTGACGCCGACAGGCGCAGTCAAGATGAAACCGTTCGCATGCCAGTCTAGAGCGCAGATGCGGCTTTCGGCAGAGCAGCCACAAAACTCCATCTGAATCTGCCCCGTGTCATGATCTTGTAACAATGTGGGCATCACTTCAGCACGGTTTTCTCATCACCGTCTGCTTCCGTGTGCATCCTATGCATATGCCATATGAACACATACATATACGCCGCCCGGGTATACCTGCTGCAGCAGACACCGGAGCAGACGCTCCTTGAGAGATTGGATATGCCATGTTCCGCCACGGAACCCATGTCGTGAAGGGATACCGCACCCAGGACGGCGCCGGCGTGAGCCTCGTACGCGTGCTCGGAGCCGAGACTGCAGAAGCCTTCGACCCCTTCCTGATGCTCGACTCCTTCGACAGCGCCGACCCCGATGCCTATACGGCAGGATTTCCCCTGCACCCCCACCGCGGCATCGAGACCGTGACCTATCTGGCAGAAGGCGCCATCCAGCACCGCGATACGATGGGATTTTCCGACACGATTCACGCCGGCGAGGTGCAGTGGATGTGCGCGGGATCGGGCATCGAGCACGAAGAGCAGATCCCGCCTGCCAAGCGCCTGCTCGGCATCCAGCTCTGGCTGAACCTGCCAAAGAAGGACAAGATGGCACACCCCTTCTACCATGCCATCCACGCAGGAGACATCGAGGAGGTCCGCCCGGCAGAAGGCGTGACGCTGAGGCTTCTTGCCGGCAGCTACGAAGATCCTGCAGGCACGCAACACAAGGGCTTCGAAGGCCAGCATCTGCCGCTCGACTTCTACGAGATCACACTCGAGCCGGGGACCAAGCTTAACGTACCCGTGAACGAAGATGCGAGCGTCATGGCATTCACGCTCGAAGGCAGCGCCACCATAGGAGGCCTTCCCCTTGGTGCCAAGACCGCCATCAAGCTCGAGGAGGGAGACAGGGTGAAGATCGAAGCAGACGTCGATGCCCCTTCTCATGTCCTCTTTCTGAGCTCTGTGGCTCTGCATGAGCCAATCGCCTGGGGCGGCCCCATTGTCATGAACACAGAAGAGGAGCTCCTCGCTGCCTTCCGGGAAATCGAGCAGGGCACCTTCCAGAAGGAGCAGCTAGAGCACTGATCTGCCGATGCGGCAGCTTTTCCAAGGGACTTTTCTGCCATGGCACAGCTTTTCTGGCTGCAGCCGGCAGCACGCCGCTGCCGGCTGCAGGACCCGCGGAACCTCTCTGCCATGCGCTATCTGCTGCTACGCTGCCTCAAGAGAGAAACGACGCCATCAATGGCTGCAGTGTCCGATGATGCAAGACTGGCCACCGAAGCGATGCCGGATATGCCGCCCGTCTCGGGAAGTGCCAATATTTCCCCTACTGGCAGCAGCAGGTATATACGGAACGCTCTTCAGTTTTGCAGATGTCCTGCTTGCCGCTCCCATGCTCGGAATCCTGATTGCAGAATCAGGCCGAAGAAGCAAATAGCCGCCCCGCATAAGCGGAAACGGCCACTCGCCAACATTTCCGAAAGAAATGGAGCGGCCTTCTTCCCGCCAGAACCGGGTGCCGCCTGCTCTGCGTTGTAGCGCCTTCCTCCCCTCTTCCGCAAGAGGTTCCCATAAGAACCAGAGAGCCCCGCCAGGACGCCTCTCGCATACATCCGGACAGGTATGTCCAGGCTGTGGCATCAGCGATATCAGAGAAGCGATAGCACTGCTGCCACCGGAAGGGATGACCTGGCTGTTGAAGAGGGCTTCCCGAGCCTGCCTTCGCCGCGCCGAGGCTTGCAGACAGCCAATCAGAGAGGTTATGAAGCGAAGGCGCTCCATAGGGACAGCACGGATGCCAACGACAAGCTGCCCCTCGCTGCCACAGCAATGTCATGTGCCACCGCTTTGCGGCTTTCCCGGATTCCGTTGCGGAGAAGCGTCCCTGGCGTCTTGGAGGAGATGTACGCGAGACTGCCATGCTCCACAGCCTTTCCTCCCCGCGCTCCGGCAGGATGCATCACTCGGAAGCCCATCTGCAAAAGAGAGCAAGACCGCGAACCACTGGACAAAGTCGCTCCGAGATATCCAGCTGCACGCTATGGCCAGGACTCACCTTGATTCCGTCATGTCCAGCCGCTATGAGAGCAGTATAGAACACGCGTTCGTCTTTACAGGCAGACCGAAGCTCCTGGCTGCAGAGACGGCATGATGCAAGGCAGACGGGGGACCGTCTCCGAATCCGGGAGACGAAGATGAAAGAAGTTCACGATGTTCTTGAAATTCTGCTTCTTGTAGCCCGGCTTGTCCTGTCGACCCTCCGCTTATGAGGAGGCGAGAAAGATGAAGCCCCCGCGCAGATAGCGCAGGAGCTTGGTCAAAAACCCTAACGATTCTGTCAGGGATTCGGGGACGGGGCGAATCCGTCCACCTGTCTTGCGTTGTACCGCCGGAAGATGCCGCCAATCAAGAGGATGCAAAGCATGGACGGCGCAGCCAGTTTCTGGCCTGTTGAAAACGGAGTGCAGCGCTGCCAGAAGAGGCAGCGCCTCCGGATGCCCTGGCATCAGCCAGTCAGATAGTCTTCCTTCGAGACATCGATATCGACTCCGCGCACATGATAGATGAGGTTTCCGACCTTTGCACCCTCCACGTAATCCTTTGCGACGAACTGATGCTTCGGATAGAAGAGCGGAAGCACGGCGTAGTCCTGCCTCGTCACGATATCGTCCACTTTCCTGTACATGTCTGCCCGTGCCTCCTCGTCGGTCGATGCCCGGGCAGCAACCACGAGCTCATCTACATGGGCATTGCTGCAGAAGGAGGAGTTCTTCTGTGCTGTCGTGCTCAAGAAGTAGGTATACATGTTGTTGTCGCCGTCAGCGTAGGCGGGGAACCATCCCAGAAGCGTCATCTGCAGATTGCCCGCTGCCCTGTCCTGCGCCCAGACACCGTCGTCGACGGTGCTCACCTCGCAGCTGATGCCTGCCTTCGACCAGAAGTCCTGAAGGGCGACAGCGACATTCTGGTCCTGGGCTCTCACCTGAAGCGAAAGGGCAGGAGACTCTCCCTTCTCCGCTATGATTTCTGCTGCCTCGTCAGGATCGTAGGCAAAGACCGGCGCGTCGTCGTCGAAGCCCGGCTCCTGCGGTGTCAGGAAGCCACTTGCCAGCCTGCCGGCACCTGAGAGCACGGTCGCGACAAGCGTATCGCGGTCGATTGCCAAAGACAGTGCCCGACGGATATCGACATCCTCGAGGCCCTTCCTCTCGCTCAGGTTGAGCGCCACGAAATAGATACCCAGGGTGTCATAGGAGACAATCAGATCCTGCACATCAGAATCCTTCTGATAGGTTGCCAGAAGCGACCCGTCCAGATCGCACCAGTCGATGTCTCCGTTCTTGAATGAGAGCATCTTGGTGTTGACATCATCGAAGTAGCGGTAGTGCATTTCGTCGAGCGGAGGCTTCCCTCCATGGTAGGAGTCATTCCGCACGAGCACGACCTCGGTCGTATCATCGTTGCTTTCCATCTTGTAGGGACCGGTACCGATGCAGTCCGCGCCGCTGTCCCAAGCATTCCCTGCCGCAGTGCAGGCACCGCGCGGGAAGATCTGGGCATAGGAGGAGCCGAGGTTCTTCACGAAGCAGGCATAGGGCTCTGTCAGGCACCTGCCATGCCTTTGGGACATCGGAGAAGGCAGGAGCACAGACAGCAGTCAGAGTACTGACGGCATCGATTGCTGGCACTGCTTTGAGGGCAGCGCCATGCGCTTTTGGCAGGCACGGTGCATGGGGCGCAGCAGCACCTTCAATATCTGTTATACCTGTTTGCAGTCCATCTGCCCCCAATATGGTCAGTCTTCCGGTACATGCCAACCGTTCACAGCCATATTCCAGCCGTCTGCCGCTCTACTGTTATAACAGTTTGGTCAATTCTTCTCCGCTTTACGTTATCGTGCCGATTCCTTGATTCCGGTTTACTTAAGGCTGTCAGCACACAGGGGAAGGCACGATGCCTTCTGGGAGAAAGGATGCGACGTGGCAAAGGATTACAAGGCTCTCGCAGCGTCTGTGATAGACGAGGTCGGCGGAAAGGACAATATCGTCTCCGTGACGCACTGCGTCACCCGCCTGCGCTTCGTCCTCAAGGATGAGTCCAAGGCAGACGATGCTTCCGTCAAGAAGATTGCCGGCGTGATCGATGTCGTGCACGGCAATAACCAGTACCAGGTCGTGATCGGCACCGATGTCGAGAATGCATACGATGCTGCCATCGCCGAGCTCGGTTCAGCCTTTGCCGGCGGCGAGGTCCCTGCAGACGATGACCAGAAGAAGGGCAATGTCTTCGACCGCTTCTCCGAGACGGTCTCCGGCATCTTCTTCCCCTTCATGGGCGGCTTCATCGCGACCGGCATGCTCAAGGCGCTCCTGATCATGCTCTCCAACTTCATCCCCGGCTTCAGCCAGACCGGTGCCTACACGGTCCTGTATGCCGGTGCTGATGGCTTCATGCAGTTCCTTCCCTTCGTCCTGGCCGTCTCGGCTGCCGAGAAGTTCAAGACGAACAAGTTTGTGGCACTTGCCGTCGTATTCCCGATGCTCTACACCACGATCACCGCAGCCTACGCCGCGCATACGCCGCTCGACTTCTTCGGCATCCCGGTGACCTTGGTCTCCTATGCCTCTTCCGTCATCCCGCCGGTCATCATGACCTGGCTGCTCGCAAAGCTCGAGAAGTTCCTCAAGGGCCACATGAACCAGACACTGTTCTCGCTCTTCGGCTACATGATCTGCCTGATTGTCCTGGTGCCTGTCGAGCTCATCTGCGTCGGCCCGATCTTCCAGATTGCCGGCACCTTCATCGCCGATGCGATCCTGGCCGTCTACAATGTCGCTCCGATCATCGCTGGCATGATCTTCGCAGGCCTCTGGCCGATCCTCATCATCTTCGGCGCCCATGCCGCCTTCACGCCGATTGTTCTCAACAATATGGCCACGCTTGGCTATGACTGGCTCTCCCCGCTCTCCTGGGGCTGCAACTTCGCAATGGCCGGTGCCTGCCTCGGCGTCTTCCTGAAGACCAAGAACCTCAAGCTCAAGGAGCTTGCCGGCCCGAACTGGATCACGGCGCTTCTTGCCGGCGTGACCGAGCCTGCCATCTACGGCGTGAACCTCAAGTTCAAGAAGCCCTTTGTCATTGCCTGCATCGCCTCTGCTGCCGCTTCCGTGCCCATCGCCGTGGCAGGGCTTCAGCGCACGGCCTTCATCGGCGTGAACCTGATCACGATGCCGGCACTGTTCTTCTTCCCCGGCGGCTGGGCCGCCCCGATCTGCGCAGCCATCGGCTTTGTCGGCGCAGCTGTGGGCACCTACCTCTTCGGCTTCGACGATTCGATGATCACGGATCCGGCGCTGCTCGAAGACTAGCTTCGCCCCCATTTCCTGCCTGGCAGCAGCCTGCGCTGCTGCCAGGCTTCTGCTATCTGTTCTGCGCCTGCTCGAGGCAGTGCTGACGCCAGGCACCCGGAAGCATGCCGCACTCGCGCTCGAAGATCTTGTAGAAGTAGCTCATGTTCTGATAGCCGACTTCTGACGCCACATCCGCAATGGAGGACACGCCTCCTGCAATCAGGCGCTCGGCGACCATGATGCGCTGCTTCTGGACCAGCTCCTTGAAGGTCTGGCCGCACTCGGACCTGAGCATCTTCGTGATATAGCTCGTGCTCATGCCGAGCTCGCGGGCACACCCGGAAAGCGTGCAGGTACGGTAGTTGGCCTCTATGTAGCGCAGCACATCGAGTGCCGGACTCGCAATCGGCGCTGTCCCCGAGCTGGCATTCTGCTCGCAGACGTTCACGAGCTCTGCAAGCACGAGCGTCAGCAGCGCATCTGCCATCTCCTCCGAACGCGGCGAAGGATCGAATGCCTCGCAGAGGAGCTCGTTCATGAAGAGCGGAAGGCGGCGGCTTTCCTGGGAAGGAAACAGGATGAAGCTGTCATGCGCTGCCCCTTTCGAGATCGAGCGCACGAAGAAGGAGGTCACGATGCTGTCCGAGTCGAACCTGCTGAAGAAGCTCGTATCGAAGTAGCGCTTGTCGATCTGTACATTCACGAGGATGTCGTCTTCGGAAAGCGGCTGTATCGTGTGGACAGTGTCGGAGTCGACGAGCAGTACCTGCCCTTTCGCCACGTCGAGTATTCCGTCATTCACGACCTCGAGGCAATGCCCGCTGTACATGTAGGCAAGCTCGACGAAGTCATGCATGTGCAGCGGATAGTTCCGGAAGCGGGAATGCCGCTTGGCACGGATGAACGCAGACGGGATGCCAAAAGTCCCCGGCTTTCCTGCATGGAAGCGCGAGAGCATGACCTGCCGGCCGCCAACGTCCACGAACCGGCGCCGCTCGGGCGCAGGATCAGCGCCGTCGCGGTAGAGCCGCTCATGGTCGGAGAGCGTCCTCAGCTGCCTGTCGAGCTCATCAGGCGTCATGGCTCCACGCTGCCTTCCCAGCAAGGGACCTGATGCGGAACAGCCATGACCGAATGCGCATATCCTGGGCCTGCGTCCTGCCATCAAGATCCAATCTGCAATACTTGCCCCATACTACCTCAGGCCACACCCGGTCCCAGCACGGACCCAGGCCTGCGCAACAAGAAAGGTTCCGAAATGTCTTTTGCATCGCTCTATCCCCGCATCACGCGCACCCGCCGCATCGAGGACCTCTCGGGCGTCTGGGACTTCCAGTTCGATCCCGAGCGCCAGGGAGTCTCCCAGGGGTGGGCCACAGGCCTTCCCGACCCGATCGAGATGCCGGTGCCTGCCAGCTTCAACGACATCTTCACCGACAAGGCAAGCCGCGAGTACTACGGCGACTTCTGGTATCTCAGGAAGGTCTTCATCCCCGGCGAGTGGCAGGACAAGGAGCTCGACATCCGCTTCGATGCCGCGACGCACCGTGCACGGGTATTCGTGAACGGGGACGAGGTCGCCTCCCACGAAGGGGGCTTCACGCCCTTCGTGGCCCATCTCAATGGGCACGTGCGGTTCAACGACTGGAATACGGTCGCCGTCCTTGTCAACAACGAGCTCACCGAGCAAACCATCCCCTGTGGCGGCACGGCGACGCTGCGCGATGGCACGAAGATCTGCGCGCCCTACTTCGACTTCTTCAACTACAGTGGCCTGAACCGCACGGTGCGCCTGCTTGCCACCCCGAAGGAGCGCATCGAGGACTTTGAGGTGACGACCCAGATCGTGCCCCAGGCAGACGGTGGCTCCACGGCCCGTGTCAGCTACACGGTGCGCACGACAGGGACCCACCGCGTCGAGGTGCATGTTCTCGACGAGGACGGAGACGAGGTCGCCTCGGCCGTGGGCTCTGCTGGCACGATAGAGATCGAATCTGCCCATCTCTGGAACCTGCGCGCCTCCTATCTCTATACGTTCTCCGTGCAGATCTGGGACGAGGACACGCTCGTCGACGAGTGGTACGACGAGATCGGGCTCAGGACCGTCGAGATCTCGCACCGCCAGATCCTCGTCAATGGCCACCCGGTCTACCTCAAGGGCTTCGGGCGCCACGAGGATTCGCCGGTCCACGGCAGGGGCACGGATCCTGTCGTGAATCACCGCGACTTCGAGCTCCTGAAGTGGATGGGCGCAAACTCCTTCCGCACGAGCCACTACCCCTATGCGGAGGAGCAGCTCTACGAAGCCGACCGCGAAGGCTTCTTCGTAATCGACGAGGTAGCTGCTGTCGGCATGCTGCGCTCGACCAAGAACTTCGCCGATGCCACGACCAAGGCGCAGGGCGCCACCTTCTTCGACGATCCTGCCGTTCAGGAAAAGACCCTGCCGGCACATCTTGCGGCTGTGGAAGAGCTCATCGAGCGCGACAAGCGCCATGCAAGCGTCTGTGCCTGGTCGCTCTTCAACGAGCCCGACTTCTCCTCCGAGGCAGCCGTCCCCTACGCCGAGAAGGTCTTTGCCCGGGCCCTCGAGCTCGACCCGCAGAAGCGCCCGCGCAGCTACACGAATGTCACCCGGTGCCGTGCCGGCATCGACAGATGCACCCATCTTGCCGACTTCATGATGCTCAACCGCTATGACGGATGGTATGTGTCGGGCGGCCCGCGCATCCAGGATGCCGAGCAGATCCTTACAGAGGAGCTCCACAAGTGGGAGGAGCTCGAGCCTGACAAGCCCTTCATGTTCACCGAGTACGGCACCGATACCATGGCGGGAGTGCACAAGCTGCCGAGCGTCATGTGGAGCGAGGAGTACCAGCTCGAGTTCTTCGAGCTCCAGCACAGGATCTTCGACTCCTTCGACTGGATCTGCGGAGAGCAGCCCTGGAACCTCTGCGACTTCCAGACCACCGAGGGCATCATGAGAGTCGATGGCAACAGGAAGGGCGCCTTCACCCGCGACCGCCAGCCCAAGGCCGTTGCCTTCCTTCTGAGGAAGCGCTGGCTCGCAAAGCCCGACTACTCGGATGGCTTTGTCCCCGAGCACTGAGAGAGCTGCTGCAGCGTGATGTTTCCAAGGAGCCCTGCTGGCCCATGCCGGCAGGGCTCCTTGTCCTGTCCTTGGCCAGGAGCTCTGCGCACCCGCACAGAGGCTCCCTGTGTCCTGCTCTGCCTGTTTAATAAACCGTTTTGCCACTAGCCCGATGAGACGTATTGGCATCCTTTCTGCATAACACGTGGCTGATACCAAACTTTCCAGGCAATTTCTCCGAAACAGCCATTTGCTCTCTTGCAAGTTTGCAAAACTGGTTTACTATCAGAATTGCACAGCAGGAACGCTGATATGAGACCTCTAGGAGGATATGGATGGAAGATAGATTCGACCCCCAGAAGAGCTTCTCCCTCGACGGGAAGCTTGCCCTCGTCACCGGTGCCACCTACGGCATCGGCTTTGCCATCGCGACGGCGCTTGCACAGGCAGGCGCCAAGATTGTCTTCAATGACCGCCGCCAGGAGCGCATCGACGAGGCGGAGAAGAAGTATAAGGAGCTCGGCATCACAGCCCATGGCTTCGTGGCCGATGTCACGGTCGAAGATCAGGTCAAGGGCCTCATGGACAAGATTTCTGAGACCTTCGGCACGACGCCTGACATCCTCGTGAACAACGCCGGCATCATCAAGCGCATCCCGATGCTCGACATGTCCGTCGAGGACTACCGCCAGGTCGTCGATATCGACCTCGTCGGACCGTTCATCATGGCAAAGGCATGCATCCCGGGCATGATCGAGAAGGGCCACGGCAAGATCATCAACATCTGCTCGATGATGAGCGAGCTGGGACGTGAGACCATCGCCGGCTACACGGCAGCCAAGGGCGGCCTCAAGATGCTCACGAAGAACATCTGCTCCGAGTTCGGCGGCGCGAACATCCAGTGCAACGGCATCGGGCCGGGCTACATCGCAACGCCGCAGACCGCCCCGCTGCGCGAGATCCAGCCTGATGGCTCCCGCCATCCCTTCGACCAGTTCATCTGCGCAAAGACGCCAGCAGGACGCTGGGGCACGCCCGAGGACCTCAAGGGTCCGGCAGTCTTCCTGGCTTCCGACGCTTCGAACTTCGTGAACGGCCACATCCTCTATGTGGACGGCGGCATCCTTGCCTACATTGGCAAGCAGCCGCAGTAGCGCCACGGGGCGGGCGCCTCTCCCCCTGGCGCCCGCCTCCCTCAGAACAACCTTCAAGCATGAAAGGCACACCATCATGAGAATTGCCCTTATCAACGAGAACAGCCAGGCAGCAAAGAATGCAATGATCGAGAAGGCACTGCGCAAGGTTGTCGAGCCCATGGGACATAAGGTCTTCAACTACGGCATGTATGCCGCAGACGACGCTGCCCAGCTCACCTATGTCCAGAACGGCATCCTTGCCGCCACGCTTCTGAACGGCAAGGCAGCAGACTATGTGGTCACCGGCTGCGGCACGGGCGAAGGCGCCATGCTCGCACTCAACTCCTTCCCCGGTGTCATCTGCGGACATGTCGAGGACCCGCTCGATGCCTACACCTTCGCCCAGATCAATGACGGCAACGCCGTTGCCATGCCCTTTGCTCTCAAGAACGGCTGGGGCCAGGAGCTCAACCTCGAGTACACGTTCGAGAAGCTCTTCGGCTTCGGCTCCGGCAATGGCTACCCGGCAGAGCGCGTCGAGCCCGAGCAGCGCAACAAGAAGATCCTCGATACGGTGCGCGCCACGGCCTTCCGTCCGTTTACGGAGCTCCTGCGCGACCTCGACCGCGACCTCGTGAAGGGAGCCTTCGCAGGCGAGCACTTCCAGGAGTACTTCTTCGCCGAGGCAACGGATGCCGAGGTCATTGCTGCCGTCAAGGAGATCCTTGCCTAGCAGCTGCTGCAGAGCATCATCCATGGGACACGGGGAAGCAGGTCTTTTCCGTGTCCCATGCTATTATTGGTTTACTAAACCCTCTTCATCCCGAGGAAGCACGATGTCGAGCACCAAGAAGCGTGTCACGATCACAGAGATTGCCCGCCTGGCCGGGACATCGAAGACGACGGTCTCCTTCTATCTCAATGGACACACCGACCGCATGTCGAAGGAGACGCACGACCGCATCCGCCAGGCCATCAAGGAGACCGGCTACCAGCCGAGCCCCCTGGCACGCAGCATGAATGCGAAGCAGACCTATCTCATTGCTGTCATTGTCGGCGACATCGCGAACCACTTCTCGAACCAGATCGTGAAGGGCATCGACTCCGTGGCAAACGAGGCGGGATACCGCCTTCTGATCTCGAGCTCTAACTTCGACCGCGACAACGAGCATGCGCTCATCGACCGCCTCATCGCTGTGGGCGTGGATGGCTTCATCGTGCAGCCGACCGCCCGCTTCCGCGAGGTAGCCGATGCAATCGGCAGCTCTGGCAAGAAGCTCGTCTTCTTCGACTCGAAGTACTATGACTACACGGCAAGCTGGGTGAAGACGGACAACTACGAAGCCACGAAGGAAGCCCTCTCCGAAGTCCTTGCCAAGGGATACAGGCGTGTGCTCGTCGTGGCAGCAGAGCCGCAGCTTCTGAGCTCCCGTACCGAGCGCCTCCAGGGAACGACCGATACAATCGAGGCTTTGGGCCTCCCCTCCGAGCATTTCGTGATTCCCGACAAGGGCGTGCCCATAGACGAGCTCAATGCGTGGCTGCACGAGCAGCTTGACGGGTGCGATGTGCCGACGCTCGTCTTCGCTCCGAACTGCTGGGCCCTGCCTGACATCTATGTCGCTATGCGCGACTTCTATCCGCGCATGCCGAAGGAAGTGGGGCTTCTCGGTTTCGACAACACCGACTGGGCAGAAGTCGCCTCTCCGAGCGTCTCTGTCATTGCCCAGCCTGCCTTCGAGGAAGGCGTCGAGGCAGCAAAGATTCTCCTCGACCTCATCAGCGGAGCTGGCAGAATCGACCCGCACCAGGTTCTCCCCTGCACGGTCCAGTGGGGACAGAGCACGCTGTAGCCAGCATGCAAGATCTTTCTTCTGCAGCCTCCTCTCGAGATGGAGAGGAGGCTGCTTCATTTTGACGGGCAGAGCACGAAGGCCATCCAACATGTCATGCCATCACGTTTCGTGCTCAGCAGAATCCAGGTCTGATAGCCGG
>OGYD01002494.1_pt1 | contig 11851 bp, 7 predicted proteins | sample 1576441 | NCBI WGS metagenome assembly OGYD01 (sample SAMEA3541537, study PRJEB24748) | human gut metagenome | biome: human gut; feature: human-associated habitat; material: faeces | place: China | collected 2012 | reverse complement strand
AAACAAGTTGAGATAATAACAAAGATGATATTTGAACTTTGTTATATAGAAGCAACAATTTCCAAAGAATGCGTTTACTTCAGCACACTCTCAAGTTCCTCAACCTCGCGTCTGAAAGTCTTTTCCACTCCAATGCGACGCGTCACCTGATTACAGGCATAAAGTACGGTGCTGTGATCGCGTTTGCCAAACATTCTACCTATATGACTGTAAGTGGTGTCGGTGTACTTGTGTATCAAGAACATTGCCAACTGGCGCGCCTGCACAATAGTCTGTTTGCGGCTTTTTGACGAGAGGTCCTTTTGCTTCACACCATATCGCTGGCATACTGCTGCAGATATGTCATCGGCAGAGAGTTCTTTCTTTTCCAAATTTACGGCACGTGCCACTACACGCTGGGTTAATTGCATGTCTATTTCGCAATTATCAACCACCGAATAGGCCATAATGGAATTGACAATACCCTCGAGCTCACGCACACTGCTTTCCACATTCTGGGCTATGTACTGCACCACATCAGGCGGGATAGCTTGCTCCAATCCGTCGCGGCGTATCTTTGACACCAATATGTCGCGGCGCAACTGCGTGTCGGGCTTTTCCATTTCCACTACCATACCCCACTTAAAACGGGTGAGCATACGCTCCTCTATGCCCTCAAACAGCACGGGCGGACGATCGCAGGTAATGATTATCTGTCTGTTATTCTGTTGCAAATGGTTGAATATGTGAAAAAAGGCCATTTGAGTTTTCGACGTAGTAATCTCCTGTATATCGTCAATTATCAATACTTCAATCGACTGATAGAAATTGATAAAATCGTTTTGCGTGTTATGTATTACCGAGTCGGTATATTGGGTTTTGAACACGTGCGCCGATACAAACAGCACGCGTTTTTCGGGATTTAACTGCTTGATGCGTACACCTATGGCATTGACCAAGTGTGTTTTGCCCACACCGCTCGGCCCGTACAGAAAGAATGGGTTAAAAGCACTTTTGCCCGGACTCTCGGCTATGCTTAGTCCCACACTGCGCGAGAGCTTGTTGCTGCCACCCTCTACAAAATTCTCAAACGTGTAACGACGATTGAGTTGCGAATCGAGCGGCGGCATTTTTGCCTGCGTCTGTTGTGGAGTTACCCTGTAGCGGTTAATTTCCTTTTCGTTTGGCGTCACCAATATCGGATTGGGTGCTACATTCTCAGCCGGCTTTTGCTCTATCACATACTTCAGCCTGACGCTGCGCCCACAATAGTGACTGACTACCTGCAAGAAATACTTGGCATAGTTGCTTTCAAACAACTCTGCAAACAATTTGTTGGGCACTCCAACCTTTAGCAATCCCTCGTCAAAACTGACAAACTGCAAAGGCTCGAACGATGCCTTGTATATGTCTGCAGGTACATTTTGCTTGATATACTGCAACGATGTCTGCCAATATGTGAGCGTATGGTCTTGCATTGAGGATATTTAGAGTTTACAACTTGCCGATAGGGTTTGCAAAGTTCCGAATTTTATTTGAAATGACGAAAGATATAAAGCACATTTTGCCAACAAGGATTGTCAATAGAACATGAAGACAGCCGCTGCAATAAAGTTCTCCTCACAGCCCGTCACACGCAACATTGCACATACTAAGACAAATGGAACGGACACGCTTAAGCTCCCGTTACATTTGTATAAAAACACCTGTCACCTGAGCAGGTGTTCAATATTAGGTAATTACTAATTACCTGCCCTTCTTGCCAAATATGGAGAAATGCACATAACGCTTTGGGTGCAACTTGAGATCTATCATCAACGAATCTGCAGAGCGCAAGGTAGAGTTCAAGTTGTCATATACGCCACGATCGTTCAAGAACAAGACAAGTGTGTCCTGACTTCATCAGTCCTCTTGTAAACGAATGTACGTGCTTTCACTGCCATCTTACACTTTTTGTACGTAACAAGTTGATACACAACGGTTTCAAGTGTGTAAGATGATTTCAAAGTATCTTACACTCCCTTACATACATCTTACACATCACACCCCGCTGTCGCGCAGTCGGTTTGGACGTATGCGGCGGGGTTTACACCATAGGGACGTAGGAGAATCTGTCGGAGCAACAGACTTTTCTGTGCCCCTATGCCGTAATATCCTCCTCCCGTGCTTGTGCCGTGTGGCAGCGTGTGGGGTGTGTAGGTTGTGTGTAGGTGACATTGGCTGTATCTTACACTAATTAAAGCATTGATAATCAGCGAATTGCAATGCATTTGTGTAAGATGTAAGATACACGACAAGTAAAGTTTTTGTAGTAAGGTAAAGGTACCAAGTGCAACTTTATCGTCTTGACCCTTTTATAAATTATTGCTTTTCGGTAAAACGTAAACACATGCGCCGGACTCAAGCACCAAACGCTACTACCAAACGCTACCTCTAATGGGGGCTACGCGTCCCACGTCGGGCATTAAGGCAAAGGCTCACAGACAGAAGTGTAATTACTGCTGTCTGTAAGCCTTTATTTGGTGTATGGGCATTGTATTTCACCGACGCGGGACGCGTCGCCCCCATTAGAGCGCAATGCCCTGGCACAATAGTTCTTTACATGACTTCAAATTTGCTTTTTAACCTGTCTATCTGATTCAAAACACAAGCTCTAATGGGGGCGACGCGTCCCGCGTCGGTTTTTCAGCAATCTCGTCTCACGTCAGAAAAAGGCTGTTCGCCCTTAAAAGAGCGATACAAAACCAGCTTTTTTGCTTGCGCCAGCCCAATTTGCCATATTAAGACAAATGGAACGAGCACGTTTGAGCGCCCGTTCCATTTGTATAAAACCACCTGTCACCTAAACAGGTGTTCAATATTGGGTAATTACTTATCCTTCTTGCCGAATATGGAGAAATGTACATAACGTTTGGGGTGCGACTTGAGGTCTATCATCAACGAGTCTGCATTGCGCAAGGTAGAGTTCAAGTTGTCATATACGCCACGATCGTTCAAGAACAAGCCAAGTGTGTTATCCTTGCTCTTGAGTTTTGTATCGAGCGACGTAGACATTTCGCCAAGCTGGTTGGCCAAACGATTGGCACTGGCCAACGTAGCATTGGCACTATTGAGCGTGGTCTGCACATCAAGCGCCGCCAATTTGCCCGTAAAGCGCTCGGCATTGGCACTGGTATTTTTCAAATTGGCAAGCATCACAGGCACATCGTTCTGCATCAGCACGTTAAGTTTCTCTGACGTCTGCTTCAAATTGCTTGTTATAGCCTGTGCATTGTGTAATGTGGCAGCCAAGGCGGGGTCTGAAGTGAGACGGTTCAAGTTGTCCATAATCGAGTCGAGCTTTGGCAGCATCTTTTCTATCTGCGGCACCATCTCGCCCACTCTGTCCATTGCACCGAGGTGCATGCCGCCCTGTATGGTGTCACCCTGCTCTATATTCTTAACAGGATTGGGGCCAAGCACAAGCGTCATTTTCACGCCACCCATAAGTTCGGCCTCGAGTTCGGCACGCGTTTGTTGCGGCACACGCATCTCATCATCGAGTTCGATGCCTACCACCACATACTCGCCACGCTTATAGTCATAATCTATCGTACGTACAATACCCACAGGGTAGCCGTTGGCATAGACGGGGTTCGACACAGCAAGACCTGCTACGTCCTTAAACTTGACATAATAGGTATTGGTTGACTTGAACACGTTAATGCCCTTCAAAAAGTTCAGTCCCACAAACAGCAGCACGAGTGCCACCACTGCTGTGAGTGCTATTTTCATTTCCTTCTTCATACTTTGTTCTATTCTGTTGCAAGTAGTTGAGTCTGTTATTATTCTTTTTCCTTGGCTCGCGCTTCGGCCACAGTCACACTTTTGCCTGCCACAGTGGCTACTATATAGGCTGCGGGCAATTTTGCCTTCACCGTTTTCTGTGCTTTTTGCGCCTCAGCGTAAGTGTGATAGGTGCCATAATAGTATTTATAAAGCGTACCTTCCTTCACGCGCGTTACGTCCAAGCCCTTAAATTGTGGGTCGTTAGTGGCAATTTCCTTCTTGCCCGCCCCCACTTGTATACGGTAAGTCACACGTTGCTTGGCACGTGCGCCCACTTGTTCTTTCTTTGTATCCTTACCCTTTGTCTCCTTCGGGGCCTTCTTCTTCGTTGCTGTTTGCTTGCCCTTGGCTTTATCTGTATCCTTATCCTTGGCCGTAGACTTAGCTGCCGCATTTTGCTTAGGTGTTGCACTTTGCTTAGGTGTAGCACTTTGTTTAGGTGTTGCCACAGGCTTATTTGCCACAGCCGGTGTCCGCTTGGCAGCAGGTTCCTCCACTTTGCGTACTGGTGCAGCCTGCACCGTTACCGGTCGCGTTTTAGGTTGTGATGGTCTGCACGTTTCAGTCACAGGTTTCTCTTCATTTTTATCTGCATCAGACTTCGCTATACGCGCCGTGGGCACAGCCTCAACCGGTACAACAGCCACTTCTTTAGCTGAGGGGGTGTCTTTGCCGTTAGCGTTCACAGGTTTCTGTGCCACATCATTCGCAGCCGCCACTTGCAATGGCAGGTTAGCCGGAATGTCGTTGACACCACGCTGGTGCATGCGGCGATAGGCCAGGAAACCATTATAAATGCTGCGGCTCAACTCTGTCACACCCTGTTGTGAATTAAGATACGCTTCTTCAGAGGGGGTGGTAATAAAGCCCAATTCTGTCAGAACCGAAGGCATCGAGGTATTGCGAAGCACCAAAAATCCAGCTTGGTGCACACCTTTATTAGGTCGTCCTGCCGAGGCGTACTGACGCTGAATGCAAGTGGCGAGATCGACACTTTGCTTCATAAACTTGTCCTGCATGAACTCAAATATCACATAGCTCTCAGCCTTATTCGGATCAAAGCCCTGATAGGTACTTTTGTAATCGCTCTCGAGCGTAATAACTGAGTTCTCGCGTTTAGCTACAGCCAAGTTGGCATTGGCACGTGCCATACCCAGCGTATAGGTTTCAGACCCATAAGCCTGTCGTCCTGCAGGCAACGCATTGGTATGTACCGACACAAAAAGGTCTGCTTTGTTATTATTTGCTATATCGGCGCGTCGTTGCAAAGGTATAAACACATCTGTTTTACGCGTATAAACCACCTTTACGTCAGGGCAATTATTTTCAACCAGCCTGCCAAATGCCAACGCCACTTTAAGATTGATATCCTTTTCTTTTGAATAGGCACCAACTGCTCCTGCGTCATGCCCGCCATGTCCAGCATCAATTACGAGTGTAAAATTACGCTTTTCTACGTCAGCCAACGAGACAAACGGCATTATTGCGACAAACAGAACAATTTGTAAGTATTTCAAAAGAGAAGGCCTCATGTGTTTTAAGAGATTTTGCTATAAGTTTCTTAGTGTAGTATAAAATCATTACTACATACAAATGCAGTGCAAACCGAGCGCAGAACGTCAAGCTCGCTTGAACGTTATGCCGAGGTGCTGCCTATTTTCTGCAAAGGTAATGCAAAATGATGGTTGTGCAAAATAATCGCGCAACATATAAAACAACATGCCGTTCAAGGTGGCACACTTGTCCAACCCTGAACGGCACATACTGTCATTTCATGTAAAAGCATTCGGAACATTGCATTCCGACCTGCTATTCACAACTCGGTTTTACTTCAATTTGCTGACAGCCTCCTTAATGCGGCGCAAGGCTTCAACAATGTTTTCATCGCTTGTGGCATAGCTCATTCGGAAGCACTCAGGTGAACCAAACGCGGCACCACCCACTGTAGCCACATGGCCTACTTCAAGCAAATAAATGGCAAAATCCATAGAATCTTTGATTACACGCTGTCCATCAGTCTTGCCGAAATAGTAGCTGCACTTGGGGAAGAGGTAGAAGGCACCGTGAGGATCGTTTACTTCAAAGCCAGGAACTTCCTTTGCCAATTTTACAATCAGGTTCTTACGACGTTCAAAAGCCTGTCGCATATCTTCTACGCACTGTTGCGGACCAGCAAAGGCTGCAGTAGCAGCCATTTGGCTCACCGAGCAAGGACCACTGGTGTACTGTCCCTGCAATTTGCTGCAAGCCTTGGCCAATTCGATCGGGGCTGCCAAGAAACCGATACGCCAACCTGTCATGGCGTATGCTTTCGACACACCATTGATAACGATTGTACGCTCTTTCATACCCTCACAAGTAGCTATTGAAGCATGCTGGCCTACATAGTTGATGTGTTCGTAAATTTCATCGCTGATTACGTACACGCCCTCATGCTTGCGGAGCACCTCGGCCAGAGCCTCAAGCTCGGCCTGATTGTATACCGAACCAGTTGGGTTGCTGGGCGAACAAAGAATGATGGCACGTGTTTTAGGTGTGATAGCAGCCTCGAGCTGTGCGGGAGTAATTTTGAAATCCTGCTCTATGGTAGCCTCCACAAATACGGGCTTGCCATCAGCCATGAGCACCATTTGCGGGTAGCTCACCCAATAAGGTGCAGGAATAATCACCTCCTCACCCGGTGAAACGATGGCCATCACAGCATTGCACACGCATTGCTTGGCACCATTCGAACATACAATCTGCTCTGGAGCATAATCCAGTCCGTTCTCATTTTTGAGTTTATCGCAAATAGCCTTGCGCAATGCAGGATAACCTGCCACTGGCGAATAGCGCGAATAATTCTCGTCAATAGCCTTTTTAGCAGCCTCCTTTATATGATCGGGGGTATTAAAGTCGGGTTCGCCAACCGAAAGGTTGATAATGTCAACGCCTTGTGCCTTGAGTTCTGCACTCTTTTGCGACATGGCAAGGGTGGCCGAAGGGGCCAAACGGTTTACGAGTGTTGAAAGCATTTTTATAGATATGTATTAAAGATGTATATGTAAAAGGGGCGAGTGCCAAACCTCATGTGTTTTGCACCCAACCCCTTCGTTTTTTAATAATCAGCTGCGTCTGTCGCCAAAAATGCGGAGCAGATACAAGAATAAGTTGATAAAGTCCAAATAAAGCGAAAGACTGCACAACAAAGCTATTTTCAGCATGTTGGTATCGCCTGCGCCCTCGCTCTGGCGAAGTATTTCCTTCATTTTCTGCGTGTCATAAGCAGTCAGACCGCAAAACAAGAACACGCCAATGTATGTCAAAGCCCAATCTAACGTACTGCTGGCCACAAACATATTGACCACAGTGGCTATAATAAGGCCAAACAGAACCATGATTAAAAGGCGGCCAAATGCCGAAAGGTCCTTTTTTATAGTAAAACCGACCACACTCATGGCGCCAAATGTGCCGGCTGTCACCAAAAACGTCGTAGCCACGCTCGACTCGGTGTAAGCCAACAATATATATGACATGGCCACGCCATTGAGCACAGAGTAAGCCACAAACATCAGCCCTGCCACAGCAAACGACAAACGCATGATATTGGCCGAAAGTATCCATACCAAAGCCAACTCGGCAATGAATATGCCCCAAATCAGGCCGCGGCTTGAGGCTATGGTATAAAGCAAAGACTCATTGCCAGCCACATAAAAGGCTGTCATACCTGTCACAGCCAGAGCCATTGTCATCCACAGATACACCTTCGTCATCAGCGACGACGTGCTCAACGCGGCCGATTGCGGAGCTTCAACCACATTGGGATTGTATTCATAAATGTTACGTTCCATAATCGATCAGATTTTTATAAGTGCAAAGTGTGTCCCATGCGCTCCTTCTTGGTTTCAAGGTAGCGCTTGTTATACTTGTTAGGCGTAATTTCTATTGGAACATTTTCAGTAATCTCAAGTCCATAAGCCTCGAGGCCCACACGCTTTACAGGATTGTTGGTTAGCAAACGCATTTTGCGCACACCGAGCATGCCGAGTATTTGTGCCCCAACGCCATAGTCACGTTCGTCGGGGTCGTAACCAAGATGCACATTGGCATCTACCGTGTCGTAACCCTCTTCCTGCAATTTATAAGCTGCAATTTTGGCCATCAGCCCAATGCCGCGCCCCTCTTGATTGAGGTAAAGCACCACGCCCTTGCCTTCTTTCTCTATCATGCGCATGGCTTTGTGCAGTTGTTCGCCGCAATCGCAACGCTCTGAACCAAAAATATCACCAGTCATACACGATGAGTGCACACGCACAAGCACGGGGTCATCAGCCTCCCACTCGCCCTTTATCAAAGCGATGTGTTCGAGTCCGTTACTCTTTTGACGGAACGGTATCAAACGGAAGTGACCATATTCGGTAGGCATATCCACCTCTTCTCCTTTCTCAACAAGGCATTCCGTTTTAAGGCGGTAGGCTATAAGGTCCTTGATGGTGATGATATGCAAGCCCTCGCGTTCGGCGAACGCCTGCAACTGCGGCATACGCGCCATGGTTCCATCTTCATTAAGTATCTCTATCAAGCAAGCGGCAGGTTGCATGCCGGCCCAACGGGCAAGGTCTACTGCAGCTTCGGTATGTCCGGCACGTGCCAACACGCCACGATCTTGTGCATAAAGGGGGTTGATATGTCCCGGTCGTCCAAAACTCTCAGGCCGGCTGTCGGGGTTGGCCAGGGCACGTATGGTAGCTGCACGGTCATGGCAACTTACACCAGTAGTACACCCCTCAAGCAGATCGACTGTTACCGTAAACGGGGTGCCAAGCATACTGGTATTGGTCTGCACCTGATGTTCAAGCCCCAATTGGTTGCAACGCTCTATGGTAACAGGCGCACACAACACACCACGGCCATTGCGCAACATAAAGTTCACATGCTCGGGTGTCACCAATTCGGCAGCCATAATCAGGTCGCCCTCGTTTTCGCGGTCCTCGTCATCTACTACAACAACGAATTGTCCTTTTTTGAAATCTTGTATAGCTTCCTCAATCGAAGCAAGTTTGAATGAGCTCATTATGTTTCGTATTATATTATATTATTTGAGTGTGCATAGCCTAATGTTTGTCAACAAACCGCATTGAGGCCACACGCATAAAACGGGTCTATGCCAGTCCCCACTCCACTATTTGTCAAGGCGCCTGTTGCGGCAATCGCAAGGGAAGCGGTGCGCCATTTCCAAGAGGCAATTGGCCGGGCGCAACACCGCCATCGGGCTGTTTGGGGGTATTCGGCGTGAGTTCGCCATGCTCCTGCATGTAGCGTTTATACTGATACCGGCGCCAGACGTGCCAACCGCCGTAACCGGCCACAGCCAACAAAACAGCAGCCAGCAAGGTTATGACAACACGCCGGTTCAAAGTCCAACGCTGGATTATACCCCCCGAGGACGAAACAGCTGCGCCATTAGCCACGGTGTCACCTCCTTCAACGAGCGTATTTCCCTGCAGCAATGCCAAGAGTTGCTCACTGGTACGCACAATCACACGCATATCACGGTAAAGGCGCAGGCGGAAACGCCAAATTCTAAACCAAAGCACAATGCCCAACGGCACAAAAAGCCCCGCCGCCACATTGGCCCATTTTTTTTCAAAAGGCGAAGTGTGCGCATGAGTATATAATATCGGATAGCGATTTAGCACCTCAAGCACCACGCGGTTACGACTGTTCGACAATTCCTCAACGATGCGCTCCATCTGTTCATCAATCTGCTCTGCCACACGGTCTGGCACATGATGGAAGAATATATTCACATAGCTTGGCGCACGCAACAATTTAGTCTTCTCGTTGTAAGCTTTGCAAGCTGAAATGAGCGTCTCAATCTCTGCTGGCAATTTGTCCAAGCGCGGCTCATCAATAATTACCTCTTTCCTGAAGATGTGACGTGACGTACGCAAGCCAAACAAGCGCACGAAGAAATGCTTGTAAGCATCTATGTTAAACACAACCGAATCTTTGTTGGCCTTATACGTAAAGAATACGCTGAATGGTGCAATGACCATTGTGCTTATCCACATACCGAGCACCATGTTGATATTGCCATCGCGAGCCATTTTCATGCCCGAGGTGTAAATGATGTACCACACAATGAATATGGCCACCGAAATGACGGTTGGCATACCGAGGCCACCCTTGCGTATGATGGCACCCAGCGGTGCACCTACAAAGAAGAAGAGCAAACAAGCCAACGAATAGGTTATCTTATTATGCCATTCCACCTCGTGCCCCAACAAGCTGCGCTGTTCTTGGTCTGCGCCCATGGCTTTCCATTCCAAATCTGCCGAAACAGACTTCACGCTCGACAGTGCAATTTGCCTTGCCATCTGTAACTTTTGAGGGTCTGCATGAGCCACAATCGTGTCAAAAGCGAGTGTGCTCTGCCCTTGGCGCGACCGCAACAAATTCAACAACGCCACAGAGTCCTTTGCTGGCAACTGCGGACGTCGATAGTATGTCACACAGGCATCTTTGTAATATTGCCGTCCCACAGAGTCCAGCTCGGCATTCATCGAGTCCACACTTTGCTGAATTTGCTTCATGTTTTTGGCAGTGGGCATACCGGCAATCAGGCTCTTGTCCATCAAATTGAAGTTGCTGTCAAAGTCTATCAGCAAAGTCTTGAAACGGAATGTTTCGCGATCGAAAGGCTCATGCGCACCATTCTGCATCATTTGCGTGGCAGCACCGCCCGACGATTCAAGACTCTCAAATTGTTCACCATTCCACAGTTCCAGGCGCAAGTGCATTTTATCACGTGTCACCTCCAGACGGGCTGAATCTGCCAGCACAATCTGCGCACGGTCAAAACCCTGGTCTGTTTTGTAAATTATGGTTTGGTACAACATGCCTGTGAGCGTGTTCTTACGCTGCACATATATGTTGATATTAGGCACGCCATTGTAGAACACACCTTCGGGTATCTCTACCGCTGGCGACTGCTCTTTCATACTGAACAGGAGCGTGCGCATATTTATCTGCGCATCTGGCGATGTAAAATTCTGAAAGTAGAATGATGTACCCGTCAAGAATGCTGCAAAAATGGCCAGCGGGCGCATGATGCGTATCAACGGTATGCCTGCTGCCTTCATGGCCAGCAACTCAAACGACTCACCCATATTACCAAAGGTGATGAGCGAAGCCAGCAATACCGAAAGGGGCAAAGAGTCGCGCACCAAGGTTTGAGCCATATACCAATAGAACTTGGCCAAAATGTCGAACGACAGTCCCTTACCTATCAAATCGTCTACATAACGCCAGGTAAACTGCATCATAAAAACAAAGAGTACGACAAAGAAAGCCCCTGCAAACACGAGCAGGAACTTTTTGAGAACATACCAGTCTAACTTCTTTATTATGACCATTATTGTTTATGATGCAATATTAAGTCACGCTCGGACACTATGCCATACCGCATGACTATGCAAAAATACAACTTTTTTCGGAGCTATGGGCTAACAGAACACAAAACAAACAAATACGCGCTGATAATGCAAAATACAAATACGAAAAAAAGCAGTCACAACCAAAGTATTGTAACTGCTTTGTAGCGCGAGACAGGATTGAACTGTCGACCTCATGATTATGAATCATGCGCTCTAACCATCTGAGCTATCGCGCCATAATTGGCCTGCGAGTGTCGTTGTTTCTCGTTTGCGAGTGCAAAGGTACAACAAATTTATAAACCTGCAAACTATTCAAGCACTTTTTTGAAATAATTTTTCAGCCACAATCTATACGGCATACACAAGAAACGCACTAACGCTTTGATATTCAGCGACATGGGCGCCACAACAAAAGGGAGTAAGAAACGGGTAAATAAAATGACATTTTCCACATTCCGACAAAAAACGATGCCACGCCCGGGCCTGAGAATTGCGTCAAGACTACAAAAAGCCATTGCGGTTTGGTAAAAAGGAAACAAGCGAACAGGCTCAAGCGCTAAGCGCTACCGCCAAACACAAGCACTAAGCGCTATCACCAAACGCTACCTCTAATGGGGGCGACGCGT
>OGYD01002493.1_pt1 | contig 11857 bp, 13 predicted proteins | sample 1576441 | NCBI WGS metagenome assembly OGYD01 (sample SAMEA3541537, study PRJEB24748) | human gut metagenome | biome: human gut; feature: human-associated habitat; material: faeces | place: China | collected 2012 | reverse complement strand
TTAATGAAAATGTGCAATAGATTTATTTTTCAGGTACGATTTCTAACCAGTAGCCGTCTGGGTCTTCGATGAAGTAGATACCCATGGACTCATTTTCGAAACAGACGCAGTTCATTTCTTTATGGTGTGCGAGGGCGGCATCCATGTCGTCTACGGTGAAGGCGAGGTGGATTTCGTTGTCGCCGAGATCATATGGGCGGTCCATATCGCGAAGCCAGGTGAGCTCGAGCTGATGAGCGGAGCTTCCATCACCGAGGTAGACGAGCTTAAAACTTCCGTCAGCAGCATCTTTTTCGCGGACTACGGTGAGTCCGAGTGCATCTTTGTAGAATTGAATTGATTTTTCAAGGTCACGTACATTTAAGTTGTTATGGTTGAATTTGAAATTCATAGTGGAATCCTTCTTTCTTATTTAGTATTCTAGATTTATTGATTATGAAGTCAGTTTAGCATAAATAATAAGGATTACGCAAGGAATGGTTATTAGGAGTGATAACGAAAATATCAGTATATTATGATACCCTAGTAGAATATTACAAAAATGTTAAATTGTATTGCAAAAAATAGAAAAATGGTATATAATCGACCACAGGGTTAGGAAAATAATTAGTAAAAAATATAGGATGGGTGATTATGAGAAAATTTAAACAAGCATTTTTGGCATCTGTTCTTGCAAGTTCAATGGTAGTTACGCCAGTATTTGCAGATGATGTCAGCAATCTGCAGAATAGTAAAAATGCAGCACAGAGTGAAGTGAATTCTCTTCAGTCAGAATTGCAGACACTAATTGAAAAAATGAGTAAGCTGGAAGATGATCTGGTGTCAACAGGTCAGCAGATCACACAGGCACAGGATGATCTTACTGTTGCTAAAGAAAAAGAACATCAGCAGTACGAAGATATGAAGAAGCGTATCAAGTATATGTATGAAGAAGGCAACTCGACTGCGATTGAGACTCTGATCAGTGCTGAGAATTTCTCAGACTTGCTTAACAAAGCAGAGTATGTTCAGAACGTACATAGTTATGATAGAAAGCAGCTTCAGGAATATATTGATACCAAGCAGCAGATTGCAGATCTGAAAGCACAGCTTGAAGAAGATCAGGCGAATCTGGAGTCTATGCAGTCTGATTATGAGGCAGAGCAGACGACGCTGAGTAATACGCTGGAATCTAAGAAAGAAGAAGTCGCAGATCTGGATCAACAGCTTCAGGCAGCTGTAGCAGCAGCTGAAGCAAAGAGGCAGGCAGAAGAAGCTGCAAAGGCAGCAAAAGCAGCTGAGTCAACAAAGTCAAATTCGACCGTTGCATCGACAAGCAACAGTGGTTCACAGACTGTAGGTAATACAACAAATAACAATGGTAATAACAACACAACCGTTACACCGAGTGCACCAAGTACGCCAAGTACACCAAGTACGCCAAGTACCCCGACAGTGACTCCGGATACAAGTAATAATAACAGCAGTAGTGATAACGGTGGAAGTACATATGGCAACGGAAGCGCTATTTTAAGTGCAGCAGCAGCATACCTTGGAGTTCCTTATGTATGGGGCGGTACTTCGGGAAGTGGTGTTGATTGTTCAGGTCTTGTATACCTGGCACATCAGGCATGTGGTATTCCAATTACACGTAACTCATACAGTCAGGGAAGTGGCGGACAGGCAGTGTCAGACCCGCAGCCGGGTGATGTTGTATGTTACGGAGGACATGTGGGAATCTACGCAGGAGGCGGACAGATGATTCATGCACCGCAGCCGGGTGAGGTCGTATGTTATACAAGTGTTGATTATGCATACCACTGGTATAGAAGATACTGGTAAGAATAAGATCTAAATAGAAAGTAAAAGATGCAAGTAAAAAAATTTTTTTACTGAAAAAGCTCAAAAACGTACAAAATAAAGGAATTTTCATTTGGTAATCAACCATTTGAAAATTCCTTTTTTGATGAAACTATTTTGTTAATTTTAGAAAAATTTCTTTTTTCTACGGCGTCCTTTACAATAAGGGCAGGATTCACGATGTCTCTTCTGATAGAAAACTTTATCAGCTGGACTTAACGGATATTTGTGTTCAGAACTTCTTTTACAATTCCACCAAACCTTTTGTGAATATGTATCTAATATTTCATCGGGATTTACAAGGCAATAGTTTGCAATAAAATCCCAATCTTCCATTAAATCAGGATGAAGCGCGGCAAAGGATGTTTTTCCAGGAAGTGCTTTACGACCGGAACAATAAGGACAATCTGCTTTACCATTTATAACATCGATGATTCGAGCAGGATAATTACCGTGACAAGTAGGACAACAATTTATTGGCATCACTAGAGCTGAAAGATAAGATGAATTGGGACTATTTTATTTTGTTGATTGCAAAAACAGGAATGAGATTTTCTGAACTAATTAAGCATTTGCCAGAGGATAAGCCAATTTTTGTTGATGGGGCAGTATACAACTCAACAGTAAACAATATACTTGCAAGACACTGTAAAGAATGCAATATACCAGTAATATCAATTCGTGGATTGCGGCATACGCATGCGTCTTTGCTGCTGTTTACAGGTGTATCCATTGCTAGTGTAGCAAGAAGATTGGGACATTCGAGTATGACAACAACACAGAAAACATATTTACATATTATTCAGGAATTGGAAAATAAAGATATTGATTTAGTTATGCGTTCATTATCAAGTTTAAGTTAACGAATTACACGGCTTACGTTGATTAAGAGTGATAAGAAAATGATCTGATTTATTTATACAAAAATTGGTATAGATAAGTTGGGTCATTTATTGTGCAGTATATTTGATTATGGTAATATAAAGATATGAATTTTCCAAAAGAAAAGAGAATGAAAATGAGTTTAACAAGCACAAGCAAATTTGTAAGTTTAATTTTACGTCACAAACCAGAAACAATTGGAATCCAGTTGGATGAACATGGCTGGGCAAATGTAGACGAGCTGATTGCCGGAATTTCAAAAACCTGTGAATTTAACAGAGAAATACTGGAAGAAATTGTACGGACAGATAACAAACAAAGATTTACTTTTAATGAAGATAAAACAAAGATTCGGGCAAATCAGGGACATTCGATTCCTGTTGATGTAGAATTACCAGCAGCAATACCGCCTGAAACGCTCTGGCATGGAACTGGAGAAAAATATGTTGCATCCATTGATCAACAAGGATTGATTCCAAAGGGTAGGTTATATGTGCATTTATCATCAGACGCAGCTACAGCTACGAAAGTCGGATCACGTCACGGAAAACCAGTGCTTTATATCGTAAAAACAAAAGATATGTATGACGATGGATATTCATTTTTCTTATCAAAAAATGGAGCATGGTTAACAAAAGAAGTCCCCGTAAAATATTTAATCAAAGAACAGACAGAAAGATTGCTGAACAGATAGGAACATTCCGGAAAGGTGAGTACTGCCGGGTGTGCGAGCTCCTTGAAAAAACGATTTATGGAGAGGAAGAACTGGAAGAATATGAGAAACGTACACTGAACCGGTTCATGAAAAAACTTACTGTTCCGGGCGAAAAATGTAATCTGAAGATGCGGATGAATCTGCGCTATGCATGTTTCAAATTTCTAGGTATGTAAAAAGAATCACTTATCAGAAAAATAAAACAACAGGAGGAAACTAAAAATGGAAGTAATACGCGCAAAAAGTGCCGGATTCTGCTTTGGTGTAAAACGCGCTGTCGATACAGTATATGAGCAGGTTGAAAAACAGATGGGAAAACAGATCTATACTTATGGTCCGATCATCCATAATGAAGAGGTTGTAAAGGACATGGAAGCACATGGCGTAAAAGTCCTGCACAGTGAGGAAGAACTGAAAGGTCTGGAAGAAGGACTGGTGATTATCCGCTCTCATGGTGTTCCAAAGAGAATCTGTGACCTAATGGATGAAAAAGGCATCGAATATGTAGATGCAACCTGTCCGTTTGTGAAAAGAATCCATAAGATTGTTGCCGAAGAAAGTAAAAAAGGCAGCCGGATCATTATCATTGGTAATCCGGATCACCCTGAGGTTGAAGGAATCCGGGGCTGGGCAGGAGAAAATGTAACCGTTATAAAAAATGCAGAAGAAGCAGAAAAATTTGAAAATACTACATCCGAAAGAATTTGTATTGTGTCGCAGACGACATTTAATTACAATAAATTCAAAGATTTAGTTGAAATTATTTCAGAAAAGGGTTATGATATAAGTGTTTTAAATACGATTTGTAATGCAACCAGAGAGCGTCAGACAGAAGCAAGGAGCATTGCAAAAGAGGTGGATGCTATGATTGTAATCGGAGACAAACATAGTTCCAATACCCAGAAACTGTATGAAATATGCAGCAGGGAATGTCACAATACGTACTATATACAGACACTTGACGATTTTGATATGAATCAATTAAGGTCCGTGGAAACAGTAGGTATTACAGCAGGGGCATCCACGCCCAATAAAATAATTGAGGAGGTTCAAAATAATGTCAGAATTAACTTTTGAACAAATGTTAGACGAGTCATTTAAAACAATTCATAATGGAGAGGTCGTAGATGGTACTGTAATTGATGTTAAGCCAGATGAAATCATCTTAAATATAGGATACAAAGCAGACGGTATCATCACCAGAAGTGAATATACCAATGATAACAGTGTAGATCTTACAACTGTTGTTTCTGTTGGTGATCCGATGACTGTTAAAGTGCTGAAAGTCAATGATGGAGAAGGACAGGTTCTTCTTACATACAAGAGACTTGTTGCAGAAAAAGGTAACGAAAGATTAAAAGAAGCATTCGAGAACAAAGAAGTCCTGAAAGCACCGGTTACTCAGATTCTTGGCGGTGGATTAAGCGTTGTTGTAGATGAAGCAAGAGTATTCATCCCGGCGAGTCTTGTATCAGATACTTACGAAAAAGACCTTTCTAAGTACAAAGATCAGGAAATCGAATTTGTTATCAGCGAATTCAATCCAAGAAGAAACCGTATCATCGGTGACAGAAGACAGCTTCTTGTTGCTGAACGTGCTGAAAAACAGAAAGAACTGTTTGCTAAGATTAACGTAGGTGACAGAATGGAAGGAACTGTAAAGAACGTTACAGATTTCGGAGCATTCATCGACCTTGGCGGAGTAGACGGACTTCTTCATATCTCTGAGATGTCTTGGGGACGTGTTGAGAATCCTAAGAAGGTCTTCCAGGTTGGAGATAAAGTAGAAGTGATGATCAAAGATATCCACGATACAAAGATTGCACTCAGCCTGAAATTCCCAGAGACAAATCCATGGGCTAATGCAGCAGAGGATTATGCAGTCGGAACAGTAATTACAGGTAAGGTTGCAAGAATGACAGACTTCGGAGCATTTGTTGAACTGGCTCCAGGAGTAGATGCATTACTTCATGTTTCTCAGATTTCAAGAGCACATGTTGATAAACCGTCTGATGTACTTTCAGTTGGACAGGAAATCACAGCTAAGATCGTTGATCTGAATGAAGCTGAGAAGAAGATCAGCCTGAGCATGAAAGCTTTAGAACAGCCGGAAGAAGCTGCAGAAGAGACAGACGCTGAGTAATATCAAATCAGATATACAGACAGGAAAGGATAGAGGAAAGCCTCTATCCTTTCTATGCCTGAGGATAGAAGGGAACCTGCCATTGGCAGGTTTTCTGTGCGTATGTGCATTTGTTAAAAATGCAACAAGATGTTCATGAAAATATACAATGAAATTAGTCACTTTCTATAGAAATTTGTCTATATTTCCTGTATATTATATAAAGAGTAAATAGGAAGGAAGGAAAAAAAGGATGGCATTGTTAACATTTAAGGGTGGTATTCATCCGGATGACGGCAAGAGCCTGGCTAAAGATAAGGCAATTGTCGATGTAAAACCTAAGGGCGATCTGGTGTACCCTGTATCACAGCATATCGGTGCTCCGGCAAATCCTGTGGTAGCCGTTGGCGATCATGTTTTAAAAGGTCAGATGATAGCAGAAGCAGGAGGATTCGTATCTGCTCCGATTTATGCATCTGTATCTGGAACTGTAAAAGCAATCGCACCACATCTGAATCCGACAGGAGGAAGAGTGAACAGTATCGTGATCGAAAATGATGGCGAATACAAAGAAGTGGAATATCCAGCTGTAACTCCGTTAGAAGACATGAGCAAGGAAGATATCCTGAATGCGATTGGAACAGCGGGAGTAGTAGGTATGGGTGGTGCCGGTTTCCCTACGAGAGTAAAACTTTCACCAAAGGAACCGGAAAAGATTGATTACATCATTGCAAACTGTGCGGAATGTGAGCCATATATCACAGCTGACTACAGAACAATGATCGAGACTCCGGAAAAGCTGGTTGGAGGAATGAAGATTATCCTCCGTCTGTTCGACAACGCGAAAGGAATCTTTGGTGTAGAGGACAACAAACCAGACTGTATCGAAAAATTAAGAGAACTGACAAAAGATGAACCTCGTATGGAAGTTCTGGCACTGAAGACCAAGTATCCTCAGGGGGGTGAGCGTCAGCTTATTTACGCTACAACAGGGCGCGCAATTAATTCCGCAATGCTTCCGGCAGACGCAGGATGTGTTGTAGATAATGTGGCAACAATGGTAAGCGTATACCAGGCTGTTGTAGAAGGAAAGCCTTCAATGGAACGTGTTGTAACAGTAAGTGGGGACGCTGTTGCAGAGCCAGGCAATTTCAGAGTACCATTTGGCATCAATCAGCAGGAGCTTGTAGAGGCAGCAGGAGGATTTAAAACAGAGCCTGAGAAACTGATCTCCGGCGGACCGATGATGGGATTCTCTATGTTCTCATTAGATGTACCTGTAACAAAGACTTCTTCATCTATTCTTGGATTTACCAAAGATGAAGTGGCTAAGATGGAACCATCTGCATGTATCAACTGTGGACGCTGTGTAGAAGCCTGTCCAAGCCGCCTGATCCCATCGAGACTGGCGGATTATGCAGAACATCATGACGAAGAGAAGTTTACAAAACACGAAGGACTCGAATGTATGGAATGTGGTTCCTGCAGTTTCGTATGTCCGGCAAAACGTCCGCTGAAACAGGCAATCGGATCTATGAGAAAGATTGCATTGGCGAACCGTAGAAAGAAAAAATAAACTAGAAAGAAGAAGAGGTGAACAAAAGTGAGTGAGAACAATTTGAAAATGTCATCTTCACCACATATTCGTTCCAAAGCGACTACCAGTAATATTATGATGCTGGTGGCCATCGCACTTTTGCCGGCATCTGCATTTGGTGTATGGAACTTTGGACTGCCGGCATTCGGAATGCTGGTTACAACAACAGTTGTAGCAGTACTGACGGAGTACATATATGAAAAATTAATGCATAAAAAGATTACGATCAACGACTGGAGTGCAGCTGTAACAGGTCTGTTACTTGGTCTGAATATGCCGCCTACAGCACCATGGTGGATGGGTGCGATCGGTAGTGTGTTCGCAATCCTGATCGTAAAACAGTTATTCGGAGGTCTGGGACAGAACTTCATGAACCCTGCCCTCGGAGCAAGATGTTTCCTTCTGCTTTCATTTACAAGCCAGATGACAAGCTTTGTATATGATGGTGTGACAGGAGCTACACCACTTGCACAGTTAAAAGCTGGTAACGCAGTAAATACAATGGATATGCTGATTGGTAAGATTCCTGGAACCATCGGTGAGACATCTGTAATCGCTATCGTGATCGGAGCCATCTTCCTGATCCTGATGGGTGTGATCGATATTCGTATTCCTGGAACATATATTGTTACATTTGTGATCTTTATCGGAATCTTCGGACATATTGCAAATCCGGATGTCGGATTCTTTGATCCACAGTACATCACAGCACATCTCTGCGGAGGCGGACTGATGCTTGGTGCATGGTTCATGGCAACCGATTATGTAACATCTCCGATCACACCGAAAGGACAGTATGTATACGGTATTATCCTTGGCGTGTTAACAGGTCTGTTCCGTCTGTTTGGCGGTTCCGCAGAAGGAGTTTCTTATGCGATCATCATCAGTAACCTTCTGGTGCCATTGATCGAAAGAGTTACTCTTCCAAAACCATTCGGTAAAGGAGGAGAAAAATAATGAATAAGATTGTTAAGAATACACTGATCCTTACATTGATTACTGTAATTGCCGGATTCTTACTCGGAGCTGTATATGAGATCACAAAAGATCCGATTGCCCAGTCTCAGGAAAAGACAAAGAAAGAAGCATGGCAGGCGGTATTTTCAGATGTGAAGCTTGATGATTTTAAAGCAGAAGATGTAGATCAGAAAGCAGCAAGTAAGGCTGTAAAAGATATGGGTACAAATGCAACAGTTGATGAAGTCTGTACAGCAGGTGATGAAGGATATGTCATCACAACAACAGATAAAGACGGATTCGGCGGCAATATCCAGATCACAGTTGGTATTAAGAAAGACGGAACCATCAATGGTGTGTCTATCCTTTCTATCAGTGAGACAGCAGGACTTGGTATGAAAGCTACAGAGCCTTCATTCTATAATCAGTATGTGAATAAAAAAGCTGATAAATTCGTAGTTTCCAAAGACGGTGGCGACGGAGAACAGATTGATGCCTTAAGTGGTGCAACCATTACTTCAAGAGCTGTAACAGGAGCTGTCAATACAGCACTCGGATATTATCAGAATGCATTTAAGTAAATTAGGAGGTAGTATATCATGAATAAATGTACTGAAAGAGTATATAACGGTCTGATCAAAGAAAATCCTACCTTCGTTCTGATGTTAGGAATGTGTCCGACCCTGGCGGTAACAACATCCGCAATTAACGGTTTAGGTATGGGACTGTCTACTACAGTCGTACTTGTACTGTCAAATATGTTGATTTCCATGTTACGTAAAGTGATTCCGGATTCAGTCAGAATGCCGGCGTTCATCGTAGTCGTAGCATCTTTCGTAACAATTGTACAGTTCCTTTTAGAGGGATTCGTTCCAAGTCTGTATGATTCACTTGGACTTTACATCCCACTGATCGTTGTTAACTGTATCATCCTTGGACGTGCAGAAAGTTATGCATCTAAGAACCCGGTACTTCCATCTATCTTCGATGGTATTGGTATGGGACTTGGATTTACATTTGGTCTTACCTGTATCGCGATCGTTCGTGAGTTTATCGGAACCGGAGCTATCTTTGGTGTTCAGATTCTTCCACTTGCAGACGCAGCAGCAGGAAAAGGCGGATATGTACCAGTAACAATCTTCATCCTGCCTGCAGGAGCTTTCCTTGTTCTTGCATTCTTAGTTGCAGGTATGAACAAGCTTAAGAAACGCGCAGCACAGAAAGGCAAGAAGATTGCCGAGCCACAGGGATGCGGTACAGACTGTGCATCATGCGGCGGATGCGGAAGCAAAGTATTCCCAACAGGGAATGAAGAGTAGGAGGAGTACATAGTATGAAAGAATTATTGATTATTGCAATTGGTTCAGCTATCGTAAATAACGTTGTACTCAGCCAGTTCCTCGGAATCTGTCCGTTCCTGGGTGTTTCGAAAAAGGTTGAGACTGCAACCGGTATGGGTGGAGCAGTTGTATTCGTTATTACATTATCATCATTCTTTACAGGACTGATTTACAAATTCATCCTGGTTCCGCTGGGGTTTGAATATCTGCAGACAATCGTATTCATTCTGTTTATCGCAGCTTTAGTACAGTTTGTAGAAATGTTCCTGAAAAAGAGTATGCCATCATTGTATAAAGCACTTGGTGTGTATCTTCCACTGATCACAACAAACTGTGCGGTACTTGGTGTGGCACTTACAAACGTTCAGAAAGAATATTCTATCATCGAAGGTGTTGTCAATGGTATTGGTACATCTGTCGGATTCCTGATCGCGATCGTGATCATGGCAGGTATTCGTGAGAAGATAGAATACAATGATATTTCAGAGTCCTTCCAGGGAACTCCGATCGTACTGATCACAGCTTGTCTGATGGCGATCGCGTTCTGTGGATTCTCAGGATTAATTTAGGAGGAGGCAGACAATGAGTGTTACAGGTATTATTCTTGCGGCAGTTATCGTAGGAGGCACCGGATTATTCATTGGTGTATTCCTCGGCGTTGCCGGTAAGAAATTTGCGGTAGAGGTAGATGAAAGAGAAGAAGCCATCCTGGGCGTTCTTCCTGGAAATAACTGCGGTGGCTGTGGTTATGCCGGATGTTCCGGACTTGCAGCAGCAATCGTAAAAGGAGAAGCTGAAGTCGGCGGATGTCCGGTCGGAGGCGCTCCGGTAGCAGCAAAAGTCGGAGAGATCATGGGCGTTGCTGCAGGGGCACAGGTACATGAAGTTGCATTTGTAAAATGTGGCGGAGACTGTGAAAAAGCAAAACAGGAATATGAATATCACGGACTGAGCGACTGTACTATGGTCAACATGATGCAGGATGGCGGACCGAAAGCCTGTTCTTATGGATGTCTTGGAGACGGAAGCTGTGTTCAGGCATGTCCGTTCGATGCGATCCACATTGTAAACGGTGTGGCAGTTGTAGATAAAGAAGCATGTAAAGCATGTGGAAAATGTGTAGCTGTATGTCCAAAACACCTGATCGAGATCGTGCCATATGATCAGAAGCATCTGGTAAAATGTAATTCACAGGACAAAGGTAAAGCAGTTATGCAGGCATGTACAGCCGGATGTATCGGATGTAAGATGTGTGAGAAAGCATGTAAGTTTGAAGCTGTTACAGTGGAAAATAACATTGCGCACATCGACTACGAGAAATGTAAAGACTGTGGTGCCTGTGCAGTAAAATGTCCGAAGAAAGTTATCTCATAACAGGATGAAAAAGATATTGAAAGACGGATTTGTATTATTAAAAAATGATATAAAGAAGGCAAAATGGGCGGTTATATTTATAATCGCCTATTTTGTATTTGGAAGTCAATTTCTGCCGGGTATCTGCCCTTTGGTCTGGATCACGGGATTTCCTTGTCCGGCATGCGGACTTACAAGAGCAGGAATCCGGCTTTTGCATCTGGACTTCAAAGGAGCATGGAAGATGCATCCGTTTATCTATGCATTCGCGGCAGGTGTGGTGATATTTGCATGGAAGCGCTATATCTGTAAGAAGCCGATTGGAAAATGGTTTAAGACAGGCTGTGTCGTGTGTGTGGTTCTTATGGGGATTTACTACGTGTGGCGTATGTATCGGTATTTTCCGGACCAGCCGCCAATGCGTTATTACCACTATAATCTGCTTCGACTGCTCATGGATGTTGCGTTCGGAGTCCTGAAATGATAAGATAGACGCAAAAATAAGTAAGGCAAAGGAGAATGACAGATGGATGAAGAAAATAAGCAGGTAACCGCTGACGAGGTCTACAGTTACGGTGAATCAACAGAAGAATCGGCAGGAGAGCCGGAAGAGAAGGCGGAACCAGAACCGGAAGCAACCGGATCAGAGGATTCACAGGATAATAAATTCGTATATCAGGACAATCAATACGATTACAGCCAGCAGTACAGCCGGAACAGAAATGAGCAGTCAGACAACTCTCCAATGGATCTAAAAGACTGGATACTGACATTGATCGTATTACTGATCCCGTGTGTTGGAATAGTCATGTATTTCGTATGGGCATTCGAAAGTAACGGTAATATTAACCGGAGAAACTTCTGCAGAGCACAGCTGATCATATTCGCAGTATTACTGGGAATTTATCTGGTGTTGTTTATGCTGTTCGGCGTGGTTGCATTTAGCCAGGTGGTGGGCTATTAATTTGTTTGGGATTTAATTTATTAACGTAGTTGGCCTCTCGATCCTTGAAGAAAACAGTATAAAGTGGTTCTGGTTCAGGTTCCATGCT
>OGYD01002490.1_pt1 | contig 11869 bp, 7 predicted proteins | sample 1576441 | NCBI WGS metagenome assembly OGYD01 (sample SAMEA3541537, study PRJEB24748) | human gut metagenome | biome: human gut; feature: human-associated habitat; material: faeces | place: China | collected 2012 | reverse complement strand
CAAAGCGGGACTGGGCGGAAAAGCCCGAAAACAACGCGCCGGAATATCTGGAGAGGGATCTGGTGTTTCTGGGGCTGACCGGCATGATCGACCCCATCCGCCCGGAGGTCAAGGCCGCGATTGCGGAATGTCGCGGCGCGGGAATCCGCGCGGTCATGATTACCGGCGATCATAGGGATACAGCGGTGGCGATTGCCAAGGAGCTGGGAATCATCACCGACGAATCCCAGGCTGTTACCGGCGCCGCGCTGGACAGGCTTTCGGATGAGCAGCTCCGCCGGAAGGTCACGGAATACGGCGTGTACGCCCGCGTTCAGCCGGAGCATAAAACGCGTATCGTCCAGGCGTGGAAGGCTCGCGGAGCCGTTACCGCGATGACAGGCGACGGCGTGAACGACGCGCCCTCCATTAAATCGGCCGATATTGGCATCGGCATGGGCATCACGGGAACGGACGTGACGAAAAACGTGGCGGACATGGTGCTGGCGGACGATAATTTTGCCACAATCGTCGTGGCTGTGGGCGAGGGACGGCGCATATACGACAACATCCGAAAGGCCATCCAGTTCCTGCTGGCCTCCAACATGAGCGAGGTGCTGGGCGTATTCTGTGCCACGCTCATGGGCTTCACGCTGCTGAATCCGGTTCATCTGCTGTTCATCAACCTCGTGACCGACTGCTTCCCGGCGCTGGCGCTGGGCATGGAAAAGGCGGAGCCGGACGTCATGAACCGGCCGCCCCGAAATTCCAGAGAAGGAATTTTTGCCGGCGGGCTGCTGGGCGACATTATCTATCAGGGAATCCTCGTCACGGCGCTGACGATACTTTCCTATTGGATGGGCAATTTCTTTGAAACGGGCGTTTTCTCGCTTCCCGCGGGCGTGTCGGAGCATGGCATGACCATGGCGTTTCTCACGATGTCCATGTGCGAGATTTTCCATTCCTTCAATCTTCGCTCACAGCGCAATTCCGTGTTCAGTCTGCACGGGCAGAACCCGGTTTTATGGGCGGCAATGATCGGTTCGCTTATCCTCACACCCGCCGTTCTGGAGGTTCCGTTCCTGGCCAACGCCTTTGGCTTCACGCCGGTGGGCGCTGCCGAATACGGCGTCGCGCTGTGCCTGGCCGTGCTGGTGATTCCCGTGGTTGAGGCAGTTAAGTTTTTCCAGAGACGCCGCAGGCGGCAGAACTGAGAAGAAAAAATGAAATAGAAAACACAGAGCGAGCATCAGTCGGAGCAGCGCGATACTTCCGCAGAGCCGAAGACATTCCGGCTCGACCGAAGCGACCTTCGCTATGCCTTTTGCTCGCTGGCGCTGCTTATCCTGCTTGCGTGGGCGCTGATGAACTTCGGCAGTGTAGTCAGCGTTGTCGGAAGAATCGGAACGCTGTTTTTTCCGTTCCTGCTTGGCGGCGGGATGGCTTTCTTAATGAATACCCTCCTGCGGCCGCTGGAGTCCGCCGAAAACGGCGGAAGCGAAAGAGATTCCACTGTTCTGACGCTGCCTGAATTTATTTATTCCACCTACAACTCGCTCTTGGAATCCGGCTGGCGCATGGATGAGATTGACCGCATGGATATGCCGGGATTTCTGAAGATGCGCGCATGGAATGCCAGGCGGGAGCAGAAAAAGAAAGAACCTCGCCAACGATACATTGACGAGGTGTGGTCGAACCTGAAGCCGTAATTTACATGCTCAGGTATTTCTCGTTGAACTGACTCGGCGTAAGAATTTCCGGCTTTTCAACCTCGACAGCAGAGAAGTCCTTATCGCCCGTAATCAGAATGTCAACGTCTGCCGAGATTGCGGAATACAGAACCTTTTCATCATCCTTGTCGCGGATTGTAAACCAGCCGTGTTTCGGCAGAATTTGAGGGGTGTGAACCATTTCAAAGGGAATGCTCTCAAACAGCCGATCCAGCGCCGGAATCAATGAAGGCTTCTTTCGTTCGACGACTTCGTAGCATTCATCGATCACATAAGAACTGAGAACCAGCCGATGATCCTCCATGATCCGCGCCATCATGTTCCACATCATCTTGCTGCGGAAGATTACGGCGGAAAGCAGGACGTTTGTATCCAACATGATTCGCATGGCTCAGCGTCCTCTTTCCGCTCGAATTTCCTTCACCAGAGCAACGATGTTTTCATCCGTCTGGAGATCGTTTTCTTCCGCAAAGCCTGCGAACGCATCCTGCGCCTGGCGAAGCGCCAGCATGGATGGATTGGCCAGAATAAACTGACCGTTCGCTTCAACGAAAGCGACCTTATCGCCATCGTTCAGTTTGAGTGCCCGACGAATGTTGATGGGCAAAGTGATCTGTCCTTTGCTTGTGATCTTTGCAAGTTCCATAAACGACGCCCCTTTCCGTGGAATTCATTGTATTCCTTACTCACTAATAGTATACCCGAAATTCGCTGTGAATGCAACGGTTTTTTAAATTTTTCCTTTGAAGGCAGGTGAGCTGGCATGAGCGAGACGCTCCGCGATCTCGTGGTATCGCTGTCGCTGAACAGCGATAATTTCACGCGCAACATTAAATCCATCAATAAGCAGATCCAGGAAGCGGAATCGGCGTTCCGGCTGGCCTCCGCCGGTGTGGAGAATTTCGAGACGACCACGGCGGGTCTGTCTTCGAAGCTTTCTACCCTTCATCGCACCTTTCAGCTTCAGCAGGACGCGGTCGGTCAGTACGAGCGTGCGCTCCAGCAAGCCAGCGACAAGCTGCAGGAGTGCTATGCCCGGCAGAATGACTACGTCCAGCGACTCGTGGATGCGAAGGACAAACAGCTGCTGCTGAAAACGGAAGTAGCCAGCGCCGCGCAGGCGTATCGGCATTATACGAATACACTGGGCGAGACGGATTCCGCAACCATCGCCGCAAAGGCGAATCTGGACGCTTATAAGAGCGAGTATCGCATCGCGGTTCAGGAAGTCAGGAAGCTGGAAGGTCAGAACGTCGCGCTGAAAAAGAGTACTCAAAATGCTGCGGACGCATTCTCTTCGGCGCAGAGCAAGCTGAACGGCGCGAAGGGTGCGGTGAAGGAAACTGCCGCCGAGATCGACCAGTGCAGCCGTCAGCTCGCCCTCTCCCAGACAAGCTGGAAATCCGCGGGCGAAGCCATTCAGGCCAGCCAGCGCAGCATTGCGTCCATCGGCAAGCAACTGAAAACCGCCGAGAGCAGCTATCGTCTGGCTGCGGCGGGTGTGAAGGATTTTGATAAATCCGCTGCCGGGCTGACCGCGAAGCTGACGCAGCTTCAGGAAAAGCTGGGATTGCAGCAGAAGGTGGTCGCCGAATATGAAAAGGCGCTGGCCGCCGCAAAGGAACAGCTGCAGGCGGCGCAGCAGGTCAACGATCCGGACAAGATCCGTCAGGCCACCGACGCGATGCAGGATGCGGAGACCGCACTCAACAATGCCCGCGCCGCGGTAAAGCAGACGCAGGCGGACATCGCCAGCTGCAATAAAGAGCTGAAAACCGCACAGTCCGAATGGACGAAGGCCGGGAAGAGCATGGAATCCTTCGGCAAGGCCTGTGATGCCGCCGGGAAGAATCTGATCAAGGCGGGCAAGCTGCTCTCTACCACCCTGACCACCCCCATCGTGGCGCTGGGCACGGCGGCGATCAAGGCGTCCATCGACTTTGAATCCTCCTTTACCTCGGTGCGCAAAACCGTAGATGCGACGGAGGCTGAGTTCGACCAGCTGGCGTCTACATCGAAGCGGATGTCTACAGAAGTTGCCGCCGGTACGGATGAAATCAACGAAGTCATGGCGGCAGGCGGTCAGCTGGGCGTGGCCACGGAGTATCTGTCGGACTTTACCCGCGTCATGATCGACCTGGGCAATTCCTGTGAAGACCTGAACGCCGGCGACGCTGCGACGACCATCGCGCAATTTGCCAATATCATGGGCACCAGCCAGAGCCAGTTTTCCAACATCGGTTCTACGCTGGTCGATCTGGGCAATAATTTCGCCACCACGGAAAAGCCCATTATGGAAATGGCGCACCGCATGGCCGGCGCGGGCAAGCAGGTTGGCCTGACTGAAGCGCAGGTGCTGGGCTTTGCGGCGGCATTGTCCTCCGTGGGCATCAAAGCGCAGATGGGCGGTTCGGCCTTCTCGAAGGCGCTCATTAAAATGGAGGTCGCCTCCGCAACCGGCGGCGATGCACTGGAGGATTTTGGCAGGGTCGCGGGGATGACGGCGCAGCAGTTCAAAACGCTGTGGGGCAGCGATCCCGCCGCTGCGTTCCAGTCGTTCATCGTGGGACTGTCCAAACTGGACGACGAGGGTGAAAGCGCCATCGCAGTGCTGGACGAGATCGGCATCAAGGAAATTCGGCTGCGCGATACCATGCTCCGTGCTGTCAATGCTACCGACCTTTTCTCGCGGGCGCAGAATATGGCGACCAGCGCATGGAAAAAGAACACCGCGCTGTCCGAGGAAGCGAACAAGCGTTATGCCACCACGGAGAGCAAGCTGAAGAATCTGAAAAATACGGCGCTGCTGTTCGGGCAGCAGATCGGCGACGACCTGAATCCCACCATCCGCAGCCTGATCGATGGCGCGGAGGAGCTTTTGCAGAAGTTCCTTTCCATGGACGAATCCCAGCGAAAGCAGATTATTCAGTTCGCGGCCTATGCAGCCGCAGCCGGTCCTGTACTGCTGGTATTGGGCAAAATCACGAAGAGCGTGGGCACGGTGTCCGCGTCCTTTGGAAAATTTGCTACAGAGGTAGGCAAAGCGGGCGGCGCCCAGAGCCTGGGTGGCAGCTGGAAGGGATTTCTTTCTATCCTGGGTAAATCTCCCGCCGTATGGTTTGCCGTCGCCGCCGCAGTGATTGCGGGCACTGTCGCGTTGGCGGATTATGTGTCCGGCGCAAAACAGGCGCGTGAGGCGCTGGCTGGCATGGAAGAAACGGCGAAGCGGTGGAAGGACACCGCCGCAGAGACTTTCTATGGCAGCAGCGAAGGGCTGTCCTTCTTTGGACTGTCGGAGAGCGATTTTGCACGAGATCAGCAGTCCGCGCAGAAGTGGCTGGATGGTCTGCTGGCCGTCTGGTCGGACGGTGAAAAAGAGAGCAACGAGATCGTCGCCCATTGGACGGATTCCTTCAAAAGCCTGACGGACAGTACGCGCACCGAACTGCAGGCGCTCAAGGAGACCGCTGATAAGAATGGCTATACCAGTGTATCTCAGGGATTGGCAGCAGACATTCAAACGCTGGATCAGATGGACGTGGAGATCGAGCGGCTGCTGAAAAAGCGGCAGAATGGATTTTTCTCCGAAAAAGATCAGATCCGTTTGCAGGATCTCATCGATACCCGCGAAGCCATTGAGGTGAAATACCGCCTGACTCCGGAGGAAACAGGCGGCTTTGAGACCATCGCCCAGAAGATTGAAGCGGAGGTAGCCCGCGCACAGGCACGCGGCAAAACGGATGCGGATACGTCCGTCTATGAAAATGCAGTAAAAGCGGCTGCCGAAGGCATGGCGGCGATCAACGCTCAGATCGATGAGCGCTATGATAAGGAATACGGCCTTATTCAGCTGATCGAGGATGAAACTGAACGCCAGAAAGCGCTGGAAGATCTGAATTCCCGCTACAATGAGGAACGGAAAGCTGCTGCGCAGGAATACGCCGAAACGCTCTCTGCCATCGTCATGCCTGTTTGGAACCAGCCGGAGATTCAGCAGGCCAGTCAACAGATGGATGAGCTGTTTACGAAGCTGCGCGAATACAGCATGGCCAGCGAAAGCGAGAAGCCTGCGCTGCTGGCGGATCTTCAGGCGCTTTCTTCCAGTATGGACGAAGGTGCGCTGACGGAGTATCTCTCTCTGATGACGCAGATCCAGTCTCTTTTAGACAGCGGCATGAGCGAAGCCGAGGTGCAGGCGCTGTTCCCAGATATTGACTTTTCCACGCAGCTGGATCAGTTCGCGGGCATCGTCAGCTATCTGGATCTCATTAAGACCGACCTGCCCGGTTTATACAGCATGTTCGGCGAAGCGCTGCCCGAAGAGGTGCTGAAAATCGCCACCGACCTCGACATGACCGGTGCACAGGCGCGATGGGATGAGTTTGCCGCCAACCCCGGCGCGATCACCACCGAAGCCATTATTACCGGGCTGTCTACAGGCGACCAGCAGGTCAATGTGGACGCCTTCATTTCCAGTTACACCGAAGTGCCCGAAGGGGCCAGTACAGCCGCCCTCACGCCCAAGGGGTTGATCGCCTACGTCGAAAAGTACGCTGAAATTACGGGCGGTGCGGATGTATCAGGACTGACTCCTGAAATCGCGGAATGTCTGGTCGCGGGCTACAAGGAACTGGCTTCCGGCGCGGACGTTTCCCTGCTGAAGCCGGACGAAATCGTCGCCTACGTTTCGAGCTACGCTGAGCAACAGGGTGTAGACATTTCCGCGCTTTCGCCGGAAGGCTTGACCGCATTCATCATGGCCTATGAGGAAGCGACGGGCGGCGCGCTTACTACAGCGCTGACTCCGGATGATGTGACTGCCATGGTAGCGAAATACCTGCAGGCGGAGAACGTCGACCTTTCTGCGCTCACGCCGGATCAGATCGAAGCCATCGTCAGCCGGTACGCCGAAGCGACGGGCTGCGACAAATCTCAGCTGCTGCCTTCTTTTACTGCCTATATCACGGAGTATAAAGAGGCCGAAGGCGTAAGCGTCCCCAAGCCGAAAACACAGGTCATTATCACCGGGTATGACTATCTGGCATACCGGCAGCTTCAGAATAATCCTGACCTGACGCTTGAACTGCCTGTGCGTCTGGGGGAGCTGCCTGACGGTGAACTGGACAAGCTGATGGCAGACGGCAAGGTGAAATTCTGGAAAGACGGCGTGGAAGTACCCATTGAAGCTGTGCCGGACGGAACCATTGATGCCAGCACGGTAGCCAGCCTCGATCAGGATGGTACGCTGCACATCTTAATCACGCCTGAGATCACAGGCACGAAGGAAGCCATAGACGCGCTTTCGCCCGTAGTCGATGAAAACTATAAGCTGGGCGGTTCGTGGCAGGAGGCATGGGCAGGCATTATGCCTACCACGACCATGGATATGGTGGATAGTGCACTGGGGCGCATTCAGTCCTATCAGGAAACGCTGGATTACAACTGGTGGGACAAATTCTGGGCTTCCGTATTTGGTGCCAGCACAGACCTTGGCGTTTTGGATCAGAGCATGAAGTCGGACTTCATTCCTGAAACCGTGGCCGAAATGTCGGCTTACGTTGCCGAGGTGGTCAGCGCCATCCATCAGGGCGTACAGGTGCCGGAAGAGGATCTGAACAATCTGCAGACCATTCTTGATTTCCTGAATGGGCTGGATACAACCGATACTGGTGCGCACATCCGCGAGGGCATCGCACAGGGCATGACGGAAGCGGGCTTTGACAGCGATGCAGAGACGGTAGCTGCCAATCTGGAAACCGCGCTGAACACGGCGCTGCAGATTGAATCGCCCTCCAAACGTGTCAAGCCCACCGGCGAGTACGTCGCGGCGGGTGTAGGCGAAGGCATGGGCGGCTATGATTTCTCCGCTGATGCACAGTCCACGGCTTCAAGCATTGAATCCGCTTTGCAGACTGCGCTGACGGGCGAAAGCCTGAAAAAAGCCGGAACCGCTGCAGCGCAGGGCTTGAGCAATGCGATGACTTCTTACTCCATGGCAGGTACAGGTCGTTCTCTTACGGCCAATGTACGTTCCGCTGTTCAATCCAGCCTGAACAGGAGTACGCTCCGTTCCGCAGGCGTAAATGCCATGGCGGGCCTGAAAGCCGGCATTCTTGCCGGGCGCTTCGGCGTGATCTCCGCCATGCGCTCCGCCGCCCGCGAAGCCGTGAACGCCGCAAAGAAGGAACTGAAAATCAAGAGCCCCTCACAGGTGTTCCAGGATGAGGTCGGCATAATGGTCATGCGCGGTTTCGGCGCTGGTGTACTGAAGGAAAGCAAGGAGCAGGCCAAGGTTATCCGTAATGCTTCCCGCTTTCTGACCGGCGAGGCGCGGGAAGGTTCTATCGTTACCAACAGCAGCGATAACCGCAAAACCTATAACAACAACGTGTCCTCCACCATTCAGGTACAGCAGATGGTGGTACGGGATGAACAGGATATCCGTTCGCTGGCGGTAGAAATTGCGACGCTGACCAGACGGCAGCAGCGTGGAAAGGGGCTGAGAATGGCATGAACGACTGGTTCTCGTGGAACGGGAAAAAGTGTACGGAGTACGGCATACATGTGCTGGAACAGCCGCCGATCACCATTCCCGCTGAACGCGCAACGTTTACCAATATCCCCGGCAGGCCGGGCAGCCTGACGACGCTGGAAGGAGATGACGTATATGATGATCTGATTTTGACCGCACGGTGCATGATTTCCGATCCAAGCAGCATTCGCGCCATTGCGTCCTACCTGAAGGGATGTGGGAAAGTCGCCTTCGCCAACAGGCCGGGCGGCTTCTATTTTGCCCGGATTGTGAATCAGATTCCATTTGATAAAATTTTGCGGGGCAATCCGCACCGGTCATTCGCCGTAAACTTTCGCTGCAAACCGTTCTGGTATCAGGAGAATGTGCCGGAAATCACTGTAACGGCCGCTGGCACATTCGTCAACAACCCCGGCAGCGTCTATTCCGAGCCGGTCATTACGGTGTATGGCTCCGGCGAAATCACGCTGATGGTAGGTATGACCATAGTGGAACTGGACGGTATTACAGACAGCATTACGCTGGATACTCCGCTCATGGAAGCCTATAAGGACACAATCAGCATGAACGGCTGTATGAGCGGTGATTTTCCGACGCTGCTGCCGGGACAAAATGCCATTAGCTGGACGGGCAACGTGACGAAGGTCGTCATTCAGCCGAATTGGAGATATCTCTAATCGCTCTGCTTGCTGACTTTACTTCAGTGTGTTATAATCTGCTTGATAGTCAGAATTTGTCGATGATATGGCAGGTGAACATTGAATACTGCTGAAATAGAAATGATTAAGAATAGGAGATGGCGAAGTGGAAAATAATAAAAAAGACAGATCGCTTGATTTTAATATCTACTATCTGAATTTTAGTAAGGTATACGAAATTGCAATGATGATTAATAATGTCATCCTTACCAAAATTGAAACTGATAGATCAAACAGCTTTCAAAAACAGTATGGTTTCACATCATCTATTTCAGCACAAGGCACAAAACAATTTCTGGATGGAATTAAGTCGTCAATCTCGGCAGATGCAAAGGAAAACTCAACATCATCCTCAAAGGTAGTAGAAAGTTTGGATGTAAAGACGACCAAATCTATTCTTTTGCGTAGAGTCATTGAGCAGTGCACATCTGTGACCAAGGTGGATAACTTGTTAGAAGGCGATCTCGTAAAAATAGATCATGTAAAATTAGAGCTACTGAATGAAGAAAGCCTGCGCAATTTCCTTATTTTGCGCCGTGATGCATTAAAAGGCGTGCAGGTAGAAGGTATGGAAATAAATAATTTAGTCAGTTCAATGCTGCAAGACTATGCGTACATTTTAAAGGGAGTTGTCAATATAAACGAACAAGACGATAAAACTGAAATCATCATTAAGATCCCTATGGAAATTCAATCAGAATTTGAGAACAAGTATAACATCAATGATTTGCTTATTGGTCATGTATCTATAGTAGGCATCTATAAAGGATTGGTAGGAGAAGAGTTCATTACTTCAAACACGTTTACCTATTTCCAAGAAGTGGGGGCTCGTAACGAAAAACAGGAGATAATTGACAGCAAAATAATCAAGAGTAGCACGCACCCTATAGCAGCTGCCTCAAAAAAACAAAATGAGAATTCCCATTTCGTTGATACATTGGCAATAATTCAAGATGTGGCCTTCAAACTGGAAGAGGTTTCTACGCTAAAACTTCATTGGTGGAATCGTTTGGGTGTTTGGCTGAGTGAACTGCGGAGGAAATAAATATGGTTCAGCATGTTCTTTTTACTTACCGCAATCTTGAGGAATTGCGGAGAATCCAAATAGAAAGAGAAGTCTTTACTTTTGTGTTTGCAGAAACGAAAGAAATGATAGATACTTGCCCAGCAGTCTGCATAGATATATCTGCATTGGTTTATTATTTGGAATCCAGCAAGAACAACATTCAACCAGTGTATATTAATTTTGAAGGAATGACAAAAGATACCATTATTATTGCTGAAGAAACAATATCTAAAACTGCTCTTGAACTGCTACCTTTTCTCATCTCAGATACCAGCAGTTATTTTCCGAAAGAAGATAAAAGTCCTAAAGAGAAAGTACTATCCGCTCTCGAACCATATCCGAGGCAAAGTATTTATAAGTATAATAACTCTATAGATTTGGAGCATATTATTCAGTATTCGGCAGAACACAATATACCTATTGCGACTTTTTCTCGGGTGAATGGAGAACTGAGAGAAGAGTTTGAACAATTCAATAAAACGTCAGAACTAGCATTGATGGATCTGACTTCTGTTTCCTATGCTATAGAGGATAACAAAACACTAATATATGCCTTAGAACAGCTTCTAAATAGCTTGCCGAATATAAGGGTAATTGCTCAGACTGCACAAGTTGATACGTTGCTAGATTATTTCCCGCTGTTTTTTGATGGACAAGAACCTGTGTGTAAGTTGATTCCCGATTTAGCGGGTCTAAGCGAAGAAATACCGGGAGAGAGGAAACTTGCAAAAGTTACGGACCTGAATGACTCATTATTTAATACTTTCATGGATACGTTCAATCATAATTTAATTGGTCATAGTTATTTCAAAAAAAGGTTTCGGCATACTTTAAAAAATTTTATTTCTTTAAATAAAGCAAAGGAGCAAAAAGTCCTCTCTATTTTCTTGTTTGGAATATCTGGCGTGGGGAAAACCGAAGTTGCAAGATTAATTGCAAACGGTCTTCAAAATGATTGTTATTTAGCGAAAATCAATTTCCAGAATTATAGTAGTCAAGATGCCTTGAATAGTTTGATTGGTAGCCCAGCGGGTTATGTTGGATGCAACCACGGAGAACTAAGTGAAAAAATCAAAAAAAGTAAGGTGGGCGTACTACTATGTGATGAATTTGAAAAGACTACTCGTCCAGTTTTTTCCTTCTTTCTGGAATTGTTGGAAGAAGGCTATTTTACAGATTCTATGGCTAGAGAGTATGACATGGATGGTTATGTTATTATCTTTACATCAAATTTACTTAGCGAATCAGAATATAAAAAAGCTATTCCTTCTGAACTTCAGACACGCTTAGATTTAGTATGCGAATTTGAGGCGCCTACAATGGCAGAAAAGACAGAATTTTTGGATTTGCTGTTAGAAAAAGCAAAAACCAAATATTCCGCGCAATTTGCAAAGATTGAAATGACTGAAGATGAAAAAAATCAGTTATACTCCTTTGATTATTTTTCTCTTTCGGCATTGAGAGATATCAAGCGAGCGTTTAATAATCGTTTAATGGATTATTTTGTAGGAAAAGGTGTTTTGTGATCTTAAGTATCGATAGCCGATAGTTTGTTTGATTGCTCGTGATATAAAAATGTTATTGATATCATTATTCTTGTAAACTATTCAAAAATATTCATTTTTCCTTATAGCGCCCGCCTTCCGGCTGGACGCTTTCTTTATGCTCTGAAGGAGGTGATTTCCCCTGATTTGTGTATATCCTGCCGATTGCACCGACTTTTCGGGCAATGGCCTCGGCGTGGTCACGCCCATGTCCTGCACCGTTACCGAAACCCTGAATGGCGAGTGGGAGCTCATGCTGGTGCATGACATTGACGAGCGCGGCAAATGGACGCGGCTTTCGGAGGGCTGCATCCTGCGAG
>OGYD01002485.1_pt1 | contig 11891 bp, 9 predicted proteins | sample 1576441 | NCBI WGS metagenome assembly OGYD01 (sample SAMEA3541537, study PRJEB24748) | human gut metagenome | biome: human gut; feature: human-associated habitat; material: faeces | place: China | collected 2012 | reverse complement strand
CATCATACAAAATTGCGCCTTTGCCGTGGTCCAATACGGCACCGACCCGGTTGTGTCCTGCTGGCGGTGCTCTTGCTGCTGGCGCTGGCGGCTCTGGGCGGTGGGTGGTATCTCACCGGCGGCGACCTTGCCGCCCTCCCGGAGCGGCTGAAAGCCCTGCGCCTGCCCGAGTGGATCACTCTCTGGCAGGCCCACGAGCCGAAGCCCGGCGCAAGACTGATATAAAACACAAGGAGGCCGCTTCCCGGCGCAGAGTCGGGAGGCGGCCTCGTTTTTCTACAGCACAAAACCCCGCCGCAAAAGGGAGATTCCCAATGCGGCGGGGCGTTTGTGTTAAAATACAGTCAAGTGACCGTGCTTAGAGCTGGCGCTGGTATTCCTTGCGGTAGCCTTCCAGCTCACGCTGGTTGCCATACACGAAGTGGCCGTTTGCGATCTCTTCCCAGACCGGCTTATCCACGCTGTAATCGTGGATCGAGGGGTCATAGACCAGCAGCTTCTTGTGCTTTTCCAGGCTGGGGTCAGGGATGGGAACCGCGCTCAGCAGGGCTTTGGTGTAGGGATGCAGCGGATGGAGGAACAGCTCCTCCGCCTCAGCCAGCTCCACGATGCGGCCCTTGCTGATAACAGCGATACGATCCGAGATGAACCGAACCACCGACAGGTCATGTGCAATGAACAGGTAGGTCAGGCCGCGGCTCTTCTTCATCTCGTTCAGCAGGTTCAGCACCTGTGCACGGATGGAGACATCCAGTGCGGAGATGGGCTCATCGGCCACGATGAACTCCGGCTCCATGACCAGAGCACGGGCAATGCCGATGCGCTGGCGCTGGCCGCCCGAGAACTCGTGGGGGAAGCGGGAGGCAAACTCCGGCAGCAGGCCGACCTCATGCAGGGCGTTCATCACCTTTTCGTGCAGGTCATCCTGATCCTTGTAGAGATGATGGTTCAGCAGGCCCTCGGCAATGATATACTCCACCTTGGCGCGCTCGTTCAGCGAAGCCATGGGGTCCTGGAAGATCATCTGGATCTTACGGATGACCTCTTTGTCCAGTTCCTTGGAGATCTTGCCGTTGATCTTCTGGCCCTTGAAGAAGATATCGCCGCCGGAGGTCGGGTTGATGCGGCAGATGGCACGGCCAATGGTGGTCTTGCCGGAGCCGGACTCGCCGACCAGCGAGAAGGTCTCGCCCTTATAGATGTCAAAGTTGACATGATCGACAGCAACAAATTTCTTCTTACCGGAGCCAAAGGTGATCTGAAGGTCTTTCAGCTCAATCAGCTTTTCGCGTTCAGCCATTTAAGTTGGAACCTCCCATCTTTCCCATTTTTTCACGCAGGTTCTGGATGGAGTGCGGACGCTCGATCTTGGGAGCGCGCGGGTCCAGATACCAGGTCTTTGCGGCGTGGGTCTCGGACACCTGGAAGAACGGAGGCTCTTGCACAAAGTCGATTGCCAGCGCATGCTTGTTGCGGGGCGCAAATGCGTCACCCTTGATCTCGTTGAACAGGTTCGGGGGAGTACCATCCACGCTGGGCAGGGCCTCACCCTTGGTGCCCAGCTGCGGCAGAGCCTGCAGCAGAGCCCAGGTGTAGGGGTGCCATGCGTCGTAGAAGATCTCCTCCACGGTGCCGTATTCCACGATCTGGCCGGCATACATCACGGCCACACGGTCTGCCACGTTTGCCACAACGCCCAGGTCATGGGTGATGTAGATAACGGACATGCCCAGCTCCTTCTGCAGGTCGCGGATCAGCTGCAGGATCTGGGCCTGAATGGTCACGTCCAGTGCGGTGGTGGGCTCGTCGCAGATCAGGACCTGCGGGCGGCAGGCCGCTGCAATGGCAATGACGACACGCTGACGCATACCGCCGGAGAACTCGTGGGGGTACTGCTCGTACCGACGCTCGGGGTCGGGGATACCCACCTTGCCCAGCATCTCGATGGCAGCCTTTTTGGCTTCCTCACCCTTCAGACCCTGGTGATGCTCAATGCTCTCCTGGATCTGCTTGCCGATCTTCTTCAGCGGGTTCAGGCTGGTCATAGGATCCTGCATGACCATGGCGATCTTCTTGCCGCGGACACCCAGCCAATCCTTCTCGGTGAACTTGGTCATATCGCGGCCTTCAAACATGATGGAGCCGCCGGTGATCTTACCGTTGGCATCCAGCATACCCACAAAGGTCTTGGTGAATACGGACTTGCCCGAACCGGACTCGCCCACGATGGCAAGGGTCTCGCCTTCGTACAGATCCAGCGAGCACTTGCGGATGGCGTTCAGCTTGCGGCCGCGCAGGCTGAAAGTGATCTCCACGTCTTTGGCAGAGATAATCGGTTGTCTATCCATTTACGTCTCTCTCTCCAATCTATCAAACGTGGTTGCGCGGATCAGCCGCATCCGACAAAGCGTTGCCCATGATATAGAAAGAAATGGAAATGATGGACACGATGGATGCAGGGAAAACCAGCAGGTACGGATAATCCAGGAAGAAGCCGCGCACCTTGCTCAGGATCAGGCCCAGAGAAGGCGTGTCGATGCCCAGGCCCAGGCCCAGGTAGGACAGCGTGGATTCCAGATTGATGGTGCCCGGAATGGACAGTGCCATACGCAGGATGATAACGGAGACCAGATACGGCAGGATGTTCTTGGTCAGCACGCGCCACAGCGGGGTGCCCAGGCAGCGGGACGCAAGGTTGTACTCGCGGTCACGGAACATGAACACCATGTTGCGGACACGGCGTGCCATGGAAAGCCAGTTGATGGCGATCATGGAGATGGCCATGATCCAGAAGCTCTGGCCCACCATCAGGGCGATCAGGGTCATATAGATGATATAGGGCACGTTGTCGATCAGGTTGTACAGCTCCGTGAAGAAGCGGTCCAGGCTGCGCACATAGCCCCAGATCAGGCCGAAGATCACGCCCACGATGCTCTCGCCCACGGCGACCACCAGAGCCAGACGGATGGACACCTGGGTGGCGTACCACACCTGGCACCAGTAGTCACGGCCCAGGTTGTCGGTACCGAACCAGTACTCACTGTTGGGCCTGATGAAAGCCTTGCTGGAATCAGAGACCAGGCTGGTGAAGTGATACTTGCCAACGCTCAGCGCAATGAAGGAGAACACCGTCAGCGCCAGGAACAGGATCAGGCAGAAGACAGCGACCTTCTGCTTGAAGAAGTTCTGGATGACAGAACCCCAGTAGGAATAGTTGGAGTAGCCGATGCGTTCAGCTTCTTCCGGGGAATAATCCACAAAGTAGAACAGTTCTTCGGGCTTCTTGCCCTCAAAATCCGATGCCTTAGCCATCAGCGAGCCTCCTCCTTTCCGGTCAGAGTAATACGGGGGTCAACCACCATCATCAGCACATCGCCCAGGAACACGCCCACGATGCCCAGCACAGCGTAGAGGATGACCAGGGTCTGAACGACATTCAGGTCATAGCGCTGGATGGCATCCGTCAGCAGGGGGCCCATGCCGGGAACGGAGAAGAACCGTTCCATCAGCAGGGAGCCGCCCACCGTCAGCAGGATGGACTGGGGGATATACTGCACCATGGGAACCATGGCGTTGCGCAGAACATGCTTGAACATGATCTCGCGGGAGCTCAGGCCCTTGACACGGGCCAGCTTGATATAGTCGCGGGTCAGCTCATCCACCATGTAGCGGCGGGTCCACAGGGCATAGCCTGCAATGGATGCCAGCGAAAGGCAGGTGATGGGCAGCACGCTGGAAGCACTCACATTGCGGGTGGAATACAGCGTGGGGAATCCCAGGTACTTGGAACCAAAGACCAGCACCAGAGAATACGACACCAGCGACGGGACCGCGTTGACGAACACGGTGTAGGCCGTGCCGATCCAGTCGAATACCTTGTCCTTGAATGCCGCCTGCAGGATGCCCATCAGCACACCGATCACCAGAGAGATGCCGGAGGCGGTGAGACCCAGACGCATGGAGATACCAAACTTTTTACCAATGACCTTGACCACCGGGGCACCGTTCTGGATGCGGCGGGAAGTGCCGAAGTCCAGATGCAGCAGGTTGTTATAGAACTTGACCAGCTGGGTGGGGATGGGATCGGTCAGGCCAGCTGCTTCCAGAGCGGCGGTCTTCTGCTGATCGGTAAACTTCATGAGCTGTTCCTCAGTGAAGTAGTAGTCCGTCGGCAGGCAGCGCATCATCAGGAAAACTGCTGTTGCGATCAGAAAGATTGTGACAAGCGACTGGAGCAGCCGCTTAACCGTGTATTTTAACATGTTATCGAACCCTTAACTTTTATTTCTACCCTTTCGGGCGGGGAAACGGGGAACTTAAGCCTTGGTAGCTGCATCGAATGCAGCGGCGAACTCCTCGTACTGTGCGGTGGTGTAAGGCTCTTCGCTGGTCTCCCAGTTCACAGCCTTGTAGTTGCAGGGACCATACATAGCATTGATCTTGCTGTACTCGTTGGCGTGGGTCAGAGTCCAGGAAACTTCGAAGTAGCAGGGGCAGACCAGAACGCTGTTGAGCATGCTGGCCTCAGCCTTTGCGAAGGCAGCGTAGCGGGCATCGGTATCATCAACGATGGCCTTTGCGGTGTTGACCAGATCGGTGAACTCCTCGTAGCAGGCCACCAGATCCTTCTGCCAGTCAGCGGGGCCGGCCTCAACGACCTTGGCGATGTTGGAGTAGTACCAGCTGTAGTAAGCGTTGTCGTCGTGCAGGATCTCCTGACCAACGAAGTTGACGGGATCGCCGTAGTCAGCGCTCCAGCCGTTGATGACGAAGCTCTGCAGCTGCGGGTTGCGGACTTCCTGGGTGATGGAGGAGACGTAAGTCTTGATGTCCAGCACGATGAAGTCATCGCCGAAGCTGTCGGTGAAGCACTGCTTCAGCACGGTAGCGTTATCCAGAGCGGAGGTGGAACCGGCGATGATGTAGTAAGCAGCGTGGACAGGGAAGGTGACGCCGATGGCGCTCAGCTCGTCCATGGCCTGCTTCTTCAGGTCAGCGATGTCGCCGTTGTTGGCACGCAGACGGATCATGGTCTTGCCATCGTATGCTTCCTTGTCGAAGCCCATCTCCTTGGCAACCAGGGTGGAGTACTCCTGGCCCTGGGTGTTGTAGCAGACACCGGGCATGGTGTAGTAGTCGTTCTCGCACTTCAGGGGGTTGATCTTGTTGGTACGTGCATACCAGTTGGTCATCTCCAGGCCCTTGTAGAAGCACTGACGGAAAGCAGTGTTGGCAATCGCCTTGTTCCAGTTGTCGTCGGGGGTGCCGTCCTCGTTGTTCTTCTGGTAGTTGAAGTGCATCTGGTAGCTGAACTTCTTGGGGCGCTTCTCGCACAGCTGCTGATTGTACTCGCTGTTGGGATCAGCCTGGATGGTGGTCAGGGTGCTCTCGCCCACATCCATCTCGTCCAGCTCACGGTTCTGGTACAGCTGGAAGGTAACGGTGCCGTCGCTGATCATGGTAACGGTGAAGCGGTCGAAGCGGGACACATCGTTTGCACCAAAGTAGTTGGGGTTGGGGATGTAGCTCTTGGTGTTCTGGCTGATGAACTCCTCCACCACATAGGGACCATTGTACCACATGTTGGTGTAATCGCAGGCACGGAAGCCCTCAACGCCCAGCTCGTTGATCAGATCCTCAGAGGCGGGGTAGAAGCTGGTGTAGGCAGCAACGGTATCGAAGTAGGGGCAGGGGTCCTTGCAGGTGAAGACCAGGGTGTAATCATCCGGAGCCTCAACGCCCACGCCTGCGTCCAGCATATCCTGGTAGGTCAGGTCGGCAGCAGCATCGCCCATATCGCTGGTCTTCTGATAGTAATCAGCAGCACCGGTCAGGGTCTCGTTGGGCATGGAGGTGTTGTTGGCCTGGTTCTTGGCTGCGTTCAGCACCCACTCCAGACCCACGAGGAAGTCCTTGCTGGTCAGGTGAGCCTTGACTTCGCCGTTGACATCCACCCAGTCCACATCGTCACGGAGGTTGAAGGTCCAAACGGAAGAGTCCTCATTGTGGCTCCACTCCTTGGCCACGGAAGGCACAGCCTTGCCGTAGCAGTCAAAGCTCAGCAGGCCTTCCCACAGGTTGGTGGTGACATTCATGTCGGAAGCCATCTGGCTGTACAGCATGTTCCAGCTCTCCAGCTCACGGTTGGTGCTCTCCCAGGAGATGAACTCCTTCAGCGGGGTAGCGCCAGTGGTGTTGGGAGCGCTGGTAGCACCAGAGGAAGCAGCAGTGGAGCTGCTGCCGGAGTTGCCGCCGCAGGCGGCCAGGATGCCGGCGGCACCAACGACACCGGAAGCCTTCAGAAAGCTGCGGCGGCTGATTGCATGAGACTCGTAGTTGTTGTTCATTGTGTTTTCCTCCCTATAATAATTCCGTGCTTCAGTGCATGGTGCAGGGCGGGATGTCCTGCTGTTTTCCCACTATTCTGCGGAGGTTTTTTGCCCCCTGTACTGCCAGGGAATACAAAAGAGCGCAGAAACAGACCCCTCTGTCTGCACCTGTGCTCCTCCCGCAAAACCTTAACACGTCATATATTGTACCATTGAAATAAAAAGATGTCAATGGAGCACGCACAGCTTTTTCTTCAAAAAGCAAAGTCTGCCGCGCAAAAACGATGAAATATATTTGCTTTTACATGGTGAAGCGTGCAGGAAATTTAACAAACAATGCCACAGACAAAACAACCGAAATTGTTCTCGTCAAAAAGACACTGTATTTTTGCTTTATATTCTAAAAGAGCAGGCGCTCCACGCTTTGCGAAGAGTCCCTGCTTTTGGAAAACCGAATTATTAAAACAAGTCACCGGGCCAGTGCGCTCTGGATCTTTGCAAAATCCTCCAGCGTCAGGGCCTCGGGACGGATGCGGGCATCGAAACCGGCGGCTTCAATGGCAGCGGTCACGGCATCCTTGGGCATCCCCAGGCCGCTGGCAATGGCATTGGCGGCAGTCTTGCGCCGCTGGCCAAAGGCCGCGCGCACAAGGGCAAAGTAGCCCTCCTCGTCCTCCACCTGCACGGCGGGGGTGGGGCGGATCTCCATCCGCACCACAGCGCTGGTCACCTTGGGGGCCGGGTAAAAGCTGCCCGGCGCAGCAGTGAACATCAGCCTGGAGGTGGCGTAGTAGTTCACTGCACAGCTGATGGCACTGGAAGCCCGGGTGCCGGGCACGGCGGCCAAGCGGTCGGCGGCTTCCTTCTGCACCATCACGGTCAGGCTCTCGATGGGCAGGCGGTCGCCCAGCAGCTTCATCACAATGGGGCTTGTAATATAGTAGGGCAGGTTGGCGCAGACCGCCACCGGCATCCCGGGGAACTCCTGCGCGATCAGGGCTTTCAGGTCTACCTTGAGCACATCCTGCAATACCAGCTTGAAATTGTCCACACCGGCCATGGTCTCGGCCAGCAGGGGGGGCAGGCGCTCGTCCACCTCGATGGAGACCACCTTTGCCGCCCGCTTTGCCAGCTCCCGGGTCAGCACGCCGATGCCGGGGCCGATCTCGAGCACGCCGTAGCGCTTGTCCACGCCGCTGGCATCCACGATCTTGGGGGGCAGGCCGGGGTTGACGATGAAGTTCTGGCCAAAGCCCTTGGAAAGGGCAAAATCATATTTTTCGCACAGGGCGCGCACATAAGACAGGTCGGTCAGTTCGGGCATGGCTCTATCCTTTCTTTTCCAAAATAACCCTCTCAGTCTCGCTTCGCTCGCCAGCTCCCCCAAAGGGGGAGCTTTTGACAAAACCGCAAACTTTGCATGAATTGCCAAGACCTCGCCCTTCGGGAGAGGTGGCAGCGCGTCAGCGCTGACGGAGAGGGTTGTTCTCTTATTCTTGACTACTGGATGCAGTGCTCTCCCCTGCCGCTTCACTTTCGGCGGGCGCGGTCTCTGCCGGGGTGCTCTCGGCAGATGCAGCCTCAGCGTCCCCTTCCGCCACGCTCTCAGCGGCGGCGCTGTCTGCAGCTTCACTGGAGGCAGCCTCGTTGACACCGCTCACGGTGGTGGTGCCGCTCATCTGCTGGGCAGTGCTCACGGCACGCTGGATCTGGGGGTCGTTCTCCACAGTGTAATCATAGGATGCGATCTGCTCGTCTGCAGTCAGGGGGCGCTCCACATCCACGGTCAGGCCGGTGCCGTCAAAGCAGCTGCCATCGCCGCAGACCAGCTTTGCCACGGTGACCACCACGGCACTGCCATCGGACAGGCGCTGGGGACTGCTCTGGATGGTGCCCTTGCCCTGCGTGGTGGTGCCCACCAGACGGGCACCATTCAGGGTGCGCAGGCTGCTGGCAAAGAGCTCCGCAGCGCTGGCGGTGCTGCCGTTGACCAGGCAGACAACGGGCAGGCCGATCTGGGATTCGCTGGTGCTGGTGCCCAGCAGGGTCTGGGTGCCGTTCTTGTCCTCAGCAAAGGCCAGCGTGCCCTCCGGGGCGATCAGGTCGATGCACTGGATGGCATCGTCCAGCAGGCCGCCGCCGTTATCGCGCAGGTCAAACACCAGGCTGCCTGCGCCGTTGGCGCTCAGGCTGCGGATGGCGTAATCCAGCTCGCTGGGGGTGGTGGAATCAAACTGGCGGATCCGGATGTAGCCCACATTGCCCTGCACCATCTGGTAATCCACGGTGGAGGAGCTGTAGCCGGAGTGGGTCAGGTCGGCAGTATGCTCGGCGGCCTCGCTGTCCAGCCAGGTCACATTGACGGTGGTGCCGCTCTCGCCGCGCAGGCGGGTCTGGATGACATCCACACTGCTCATGCTCTTGACATCGGTGCCGTCCACAGCGGTGATGTAGTTGCCGACCTGGATGCCGGCCTCCTTGGCGGGGGATTCATCGTAGACCTTGATGACCTTGGCATAGCCAGACTGATCCACAGCCAACTCTACGCCAATGCCGATCAGGGTGCCGTTCTGGGTGTTCATCAGCTCCGTATAGGCGGTGGCGCTGAAATAGCGGGCGTACTTATCGCCGGTGCCCAGCAGGTAGCCAGCCGTCAGGCGGTCGTAGAGGGTGGTCTCATCGATGGGATAGTAATCGTTGCTGCGGACATAGCGGTCCACCTCAGCGATCTTGTTGTACATGCTTTCCTTTTCCTTCACGCTGGAAACGGTGCTGTCAAACAGGCGCATCGCCACCAGCATGGTGATGGAAAAGGTAACGGTCATAGCCAGGATGACGATGCTGACCGCCATGCCGACCGATATCTTACGGTTCATCTTCTTCCCTCCTCTGTCAGACCAGCAGCATCATAACCACGCTGCCCAGCATGGAAAGTGCAAAGATCCCTGCCAGGATCAGACAGCCCACGCGCAGGATGCGCTTGCGTTTTTCTTCCTTCATAAGCCCTGACGGCCTCCTTTGATACAATGCAGATTATTTCATGGGGATATAACCACGGGGGTTGACGGCATTGGCCTTGGAGCCGCCCTTCCAGACCTCCAGATGGAGGTGGTTGCCGGTAGAGTTGCCGGTGCTGCCCACATAACCGATGATCTCGCCCTGCTGGACATACTTGCCCGCCGAGGTGGCGACCGACCGCATGTGGCCGTACAGGGTGCTGTACTGGTTGCCATCGGACATTTTGCCGTGGTAGATGATGACATAGTTGCCGTAGCCGCCGCTGGACCAGCCCGCCACCTGCACATAACCGCTGGCGGCTGCATAGATGGGCGTGCCGCCCGGGGCGGCAAAGTCGGTACCGGCGTGGAGCTTGTTGACCCCCGTAACGGGGTTCTTGCGCCAGCCGTACTCACTGGAAATGCGGCTATAGTTCTTGAGCGGGCAGATGAAGCCGGTAAAGCTCAGGGTGGGCTTGGAGGCAGCGGCCGCAGCGATCATCTTCTGGATCTGCTTCTTGACAGCCTCATAGTTCATCTCGTCCGATTCAATGGCGGCCTGCGCGTCCTTCTGGGCCTGCTGCGCCTCGGCAGCGCTCATCTGGGCGGCGGCCACGCTGGAGTTGAGCTCGTTCTGCTTGGCACGCATCTGGCTGTTCTGGGCATCCAGATCTGCCTTTTTGCTTTGCAGCTCGCTGCGCTGGGATTCCAGCGTCAGCTTATCGCTTTCCAGCGCTTCCTTGGCGTTCTTCATGTTGTCCAGGATCTCGGTGTCCTTGATGGAGATGTCCTGCATGACCTCGTTGAAGGTCAGCAGCTCATACAGGTCGTTCACCGCGGACAGCATGGCAACGCTGCCGCCGTCCCGCAGCTCCTGCATGGCGGCCATGTGCTGCTTGAAATCCCCCCACTGGTCGGCGATCTCCGCTTCTTTTTCGGTGATCTGCTGCTCCTTGGCGGCGATCTCCTGTTCCTTCAGGCCGATGCTGTTCTGCACCTCGGCGATCTGGCCCTTCAGCACGCTGATCTGGCTCTGGACCACCGTGACCTTTTCCTTCAGCTCCGATTCCAGCGCCTTGGCGGCCTGCTCCTTCTTTTTTGCATTGGACAGTTCCTTTTTGTGCTGTACAATGGACTGGGAGAGCTTATCCAACTTGTTCTGCAGGCTGGACATGCTGGTAGCCGCCGTGGCCGGGTAGACCGAAACGCTCAGCAGCAGGCAGGCCGCCGCCAGAAACAGGCTGGCGGCGCGCATGGCCCGGCTGTGCCCGGGGGCGGGCTTTGCGTGGGTGGGGGTATACATGAGGTGCAGGCGGAAGCCCGCAGAGTGTTTTGCTTGTTTCACAGAGAAGGCTCCTTTCGCTTACACATTCAGATGCTTGCGGATGGAGAACATGCTGCCCAGCGCACCCACCAGCGCACCACCGGCCAGACTGTACGTCAGGATGGTAGGCCAGACGGCATCCACAGGCACCATGGCGGTGCCCATGAGCAGCTGCCACAACCCGCCCAGCGTGCTGGAGGCCTGCACGATGTAGGCATAGCCGAAGATACCGGCTACCGAGGTGATGGCACCGGAGATCAGGCCCATGGTCAGGCCCTCTACAAAAAAGGGCAGGGTGACAAGGTGGTTGGTCGCGCCCACATACTTCATGATCTCGATCTCACGGCGGCGGGCAAAAACGCTCAGGCGGATGGTGCTGCCCACCGTGATGATGCTGACCGCCATCAGCACCAGGATCACGATCTGGCCCACCTTGGTCACGGCCCGCTGGACCTCCACAAAGGTCTGGGTCATCTCAATGGGGGCGGTAACACTGTACACACCCGGGATGCTCTGGAAGTTCTGGCTCATGGTCTGCATCTGGCTCAGGTCTGCCAGAGAGACACGGTAGTTGGCCTTGAAGGGATTATCATTCTCAAATTCGTCCAGCAGGACGGCGTAATCCGCCATGTACCCACGGTACTGGTTGAGCACATCCTCCTTGGACATGTACTGCACCCGGCTCACGCCCGGGGTGGCAGTGATGCGCTCCCCTACCGACTGGATGGTGGCATCGTCGGCTTCGGGGTCCACATAGACCACCATCTCGTTCTGCTGGCCCAGATAGTTCACCATGCTGTTCACATTGACTTCCGCCAGCGTGGCAAAGGTGTTCAGGGTCATACAGACGCTCAGGGAGGCGATGCAGGCAATGGTCATGGCCCAGTGCTTGCCCAGGTTGCGCACGCCGCGCACCACAAGGAAACCGAACGTAGAAGGCTTCATCATACCAGCGACACCTCCATTTCCAGTTCCTTCGGGTCTACGGGCGGGTGGGGGATCATGGAGCCCGTGGGCACATCGGAGATGATGTGTCCACCGGACAGGGTGACCACGCGGCGGTCAAAGTGACGGACCAGCTCGTGCTCATGGGTGACCACCAGCACAGTGATACCCATCTCGCTGACACGCTCCAGCAGCTCCATCATCTCAAGGCTCAGTTCGGGGTCGATGTTGCCGGTGGGCTCGTCCGCAATCACCAGCTTGGGGGCATTCCGGTCTTCGCCAATCACCCGGCCATTC
>OGYD01002484.1_pt1 | contig 11893 bp, 6 predicted proteins | sample 1576441 | NCBI WGS metagenome assembly OGYD01 (sample SAMEA3541537, study PRJEB24748) | human gut metagenome | biome: human gut; feature: human-associated habitat; material: faeces | place: China | collected 2012 | reverse complement strand
TTCAAATAACAGATTCCCTTGATATTTTTCTAAAACTTGCTTACTATATTTACTCAATATAGTTTTATTCTTTTCATTTTTATTATGTGTTTTAGCTGTGAGCTTACTAACTTTCATTCCAAGTTCTTTTTCTACTTCTTCTATTATCTTTTTATATGAATAAAACAGTTCTTCAAATTGCGGAAGAGAAAATTCTAACTCAGACCATAACTCAAAAAAAGGATACATTCTCACATTCGGAGTATTCCCGTTATCAGAAGCTACGAAAATTACAGAAGTATGACTTTCTCCTTTTACACCATGCTGTGTAGATATGTGAGGCATACTCAGATAATTCGCCAAATTACTAACTTCTTTCATTTCTATATCTAATACTTTCTGATATTCTATATTTTCTTCGAAATCATTTTTTACTTTCTCTGGTATAAATCCATTATCAAACAGACTTTCTATTACCTCCCGAATCAGACATCCATCTTTTTCGTATATCTCTATAATTTTATCAAATTTATTCTTTATACTTTTCTTATCCGCATGCTTTTTTATTTTAAATTGCGATGAATCAAAATATTTAATTTCTTTCTTGCAAATTGAAATAACCATACCATAATTTTTATCTATATAAAGACCAATTACATTATTCAATAAAAATAAAAATTTCATCAATATATCCGGATTATCATTTGACATATCTGACAAAATATCTGTTGGAGAATATTTTCTCCCAAATGTATATGCTTCCATGCCTCGATATGCATCATATAAGTTTTTTGCACCAATTTCCTCATATTTTTCTTTGTTCATCAAATACAATACTAATATTTTAGGGAACTTTTTTTGTAGTGTATATATACTTTCTGGTACATTTGAAGAAATAATCACGTGCGGCTCTATATCCGGAACTACATTAGCATTACTTTCTGTTGGTTGTTGTTCAAATGAGGAGTCATTATAAATATTATTTAAAATCGATACAATTTTACCTATTGAACGAAAATTAACTTCAAGTCGGTCAGAAGTATCAAACTCTTTTAGTTTTCCTTCAAACGAGCCATCATAATTTCTATATATTTGTTGCATTCGGTCTCCAAATAAATATATTTGTACATTTTCTCTATTTTTTACTGCATCATAAAAAATATCAAGTACATAACTTGATGTATCTTGGTATTCATCAATAAAAATGTAGTTATATTTATCTCCAATCTTTTTTAATAAAACCGGATACCTTTTTATTAACTTATTTGCAAACATAAGCAGATCATCATGAGATAATTTACCAGTATACAAAGATGTAAACGGTGTTTCTCCATATGATATTTCTAATAAATTCTCATGAACCGTTTTCTCAGTCAGTTTTCCATATTTTTCAGTATAATACTGGTTACTTTTCTTGATATGCTCATCATTTGTAACGTTTGCTATTCTCTCATTAATTTTTTCTGCATACATCTCGCAATATAAATCCAGTACTTCTTTATGGGAATAGAATGGACTTATCAAATCATTGATATAGGAATGAATAGTACTTACTGTAATATTGGCACTTTCCAAATTTTTCTTAAGCTCGTCTGCCGCCCGATTAGTATATGTAATACATAAAATTCTACTTTCTGGTTTGTTAATACAGATGCTTTTTAGTTGATTACGTATATATGTAGTTTTTCCACTCCCCGCTGGAGCATTTATTAAATGTTTATTATTCTTCTTTATTTCATCAGCCATAATAATCCTTTCTTTATATAATCTGGAAGCATGTTGCTTTCATTCTCACTTAAAATCACAGAATACATGAAATCCGTTTTGTTATTAGCTGTTGCTTCTACAATTTTGCGAATAGAATATTCACTGTCCTTTTCTCCCTCTTTATCATCAGGTATGGAAAATGTAAGTTTCTTATCCTTTCTTATTTTTTTCCACTCGCTTCTTTTTATCATATGAAATACATCGAACCCTAATATTTTTTTCAACATAGCTTCTTCTAAGGTCCGTGCAGTACTATTTTCATCCTGAAAAGCCAGATATATCAGACCATTGTATAATATATTCTTCCCTTTAACCTGAAAATCATATAATTCTTTAATGGTAGGAACATATTTTTCCCCTCTATCTGGATAAGCTACTCTATAACAATAATTTATTGTTGCATTTGTAGTGTTTGAATCTTCCGCTTTCACTTCTTCCATACTCAAAAATTTTTTATCATAATCCAAATCCGTTATTATCAAAGTTTTCATTTTAAGCATTCTAAGCATCGGTAGATAATTGTGAGCATATGCACCTCCAACTTGAATAAATGCTATATAACTATCATTCAAAGCCGAAAATTCTGGTAGTTTAATTAATTTTCTGATATATAAACGTTCTGAATCCCCTTCATATAAAATAACTTTATCTGCAAAAATCAATTCCGAATATCCTATTTCAAAAAACCAGTCAAAAAAATTTGCTAAAAGAAATTCTGATTCATCATCGAGATTCTCTATCTTTTTCTTTTTTATTGAATTTCTAAATTTACTTAAATCAAATAACTCACTTTTAGATTTCTCAGTTTGCCTAATTACTCTAAGACTATCAAGACCAACCATCCTTGCAATTTCATTAGAATGTGTTGTAATAAGCCCTTGTAATTTTTGAGAAATCTAATAAATACATTTTGCATTTGAGGATGCATATGAGACTCAGGTTCCTCTATAAAAAATACATTTACTTTATTCTTATCAATAGACTTATAGAATTCCTCAAGCCTCATATGCAGATAAATTAAATTGCTAAATCCTAATCCTTGAGACTCTTCATTTAATAACAATCCTTCAACATCATATTTTGCTCTGGTAATTCGTCGAATAAACTCCTCAACATCTTGTTCTTTAACATCCATTTCCAATTGAAGTTTTCCAATATGTCCCCCACTAGTTTTTGAAATGTCCCGTATTGTATCATCGAGTGATTTAATAGATGAATTTTTAATTTCTTTTTTCGCTCCAGAATCTTCTATATCGGCCATTAACAAATCTGGAAGTTTTTTTGTTGCTTCAACCCATGTATCATTATCTTTCAATAAAGCAATAACCCTTTTACTGATTCCTTTCGAAGAATCCGATTCATTATCATCCAATTCGCGCATTGCAGGTATATTTTGAAAATTGAATAAACTTTTAAACGCAGCTACTTCCATCGAGTTTTCATTTTTATAATTTGAATTACAAAAGTAACATTTTTCAACAACTGCATTGCAGTATATTCTAAGTAATTCCTCTTTTAAAAAATAAAACTTAGTATCTTTCTCAATGCAACCTGGATTTTCAATATCTCTAACCCGTGCCGCCATCCTGTCATAACGCTCATTTAATCCTTTTTCAAAAGCTGTTATACTTGGCTCATATGTATAAATAAAATAGAACGAATGCTTAGTATCATCTAAGTCCATAAGATAATCTGCAAAATATTGAATATTATCATTATCCGGATCATAATCTACTTGAATCTGCGCTCGAAAGTTATCTATAGTATAATCTTTACTTAATTTATCATTATCCGCCATCTCATCGATAATCTTTTGAACACCTTTTTCTTTATCATACTCAAGCATGATTTCTTGAAAAACAGGTACAGTTTTATCCAACCACATTGATGATAAACTAATCGGAATATCACTATAGCTAAACCCCAGTTTCTTGTCGCAAAACATTCCTTTTAATACAGAAATCAATGTTGTTTTTCCACTGTTATTCGGTCCAGCCAACACAGTCAACGACTCTTGCATATCCAATTCAACACTCTGCAATTGTCTATAATTCATTATTTTAATTTTTTTTAAAATCATATAATTAATCCTCCGGTAAATCATCAAATTTTAATAAAAATTACCTTGTACAAAAACTTCCTGATATCTTTGTTATAATCTAGTTTAATTTTCAATATTCAACTCACCTTTATTCTTCTAATTACATTCTCTGTATTTTCCAATTTTGCTTATTCTTCCCTGGTAATTAAGTATGCCGCCTCTATAATAATAACTCCCCTCATTTTCTATCTTGAATATAATGATTTAATATTTCGAACTGTCTAGCCTCTATGCTCGTTTTATTATTACATTTAATTTTAATTTCTATTTCACACTTAAAGTAATTATTCTTATTTCGATTTAGGTATTCCTTTAATGCAACAAGTTCTTTAATAAGATAATCATTCTTCACGCAAAACCACCGACATAAAAAATTACATCTATTTTCCAAACCCTCGTTGCTTTTATTTTGGCATCCTTCTCCACAAATCAATGTAATTTCCTGGCGTGATATATTGCCGATTTGTACTTTTCGACACGGATTTTCGCATTCAATCGTGGACATTTGGGAAATATCTACCGGTATTTCTAAAATCAATTTTTCCGTTATCGTTTGAGGAACCAATACTCCCTCAATATTTTCTAAGCTTTCTTCATTATCTGTCCCTGAAGATTTTGACGAACCAATTTCATATTTTGTTCGCAATTTATACCCCTGTGTTAACAAATGCGAAATCCAATGAAACGCTGATTCCTCCGACATTTGTTCCATATTATGATAGAGAATTGGTTTCGACACCCTGTAGCTGCTCATATCCAACAAATCTGCAAGTCGAAGAAGTATTTTATCAAATTTTATACTCATAAGCCGACTTGAAGCATTCGATTTTATACTATAAATATTTCTTTCATCTGCACCATGTGCTTCTGAAACTTCTGCTACCAATTCACGCATCGGCATATCCAAATATTTTATTTCAGCCCTCTGTCTTATTTCAGATGAACTGTCAATTGCATGTCTTCCGCGAATCTTCTTTTCAAAATACTCATCCAATTTTTTATAACTCTCAAGCATATATTTTTTTACGCTTAAAATATCCAATTCATCTTCATAAAAATTTTGATTCTTTTTTATTTCATTTTCTATTATCTTTTCTTCCAAATTGTCCTTCTGAAGTTCTTTATTAAACTCGTCTAACAATTCTTGTGCTAATTCATCTGCTTCATTCGTATCAGTCAAAAAACTATCCAAAGCCGGAATCTTTACCATGGAAATATCATGCAGATAGCAAGCAAGGAACAAAATATAATAATCAATCGCAGAAATTTTCAAAAAATCAATTGCATGAATTAATTTTACAATATTTTGAATTAATACAATTGCATGTTCCTGATTATGCAATGTGTAAAAATACAAATACTTTGATCCATTTTTCCAAACATCACAAGTATATTTATGTGTAATTATCAACTTATCAATTGAAACCGGATCTTTTACAAAAGAATGATAAATTTCTAATACCTTCATAATAGAGTAATCTGCGGTATCTTTGTTTTGCTTATCATCAAGTAATATTTCCCTTTTTCTGAACTCTTCTATAGTAAATAAAGAATTACGCACAAACGATAAAATTCTAAGTTCTCCATATGTTAATGCCTTTTTACTATTTTGGGTTAAAACCGGATGATTAGATACCTCGACATTAAACAAATACGAACAAACAGTATTCAATACCATCCTGATAATTTTTTGTGTACTTGCACATACAATTCTCAATCTTGAAGGAAGTTTCTCATTTTCTGACAAAAGTATTTTAAGAATCTCTTCATCTGTTTTTTTCAATAATTTAGAACTATAATCTTCTGCCACTTCGTAATGCTTATTTACATATTTTTTTAATCTCACCCTTGCTAAAGCTTTTAAAGTTTTATATGGATCATTGTATGTATCTCTTAAATCTTCTTCTGTCATATATCTTTTTAATGTCTCTTCAAATATATCTCCTTCATCTTCGACCGAATAATCATTCTCTTCTTTATTTCTCAACAAATCTCTATATGTGCATTCTAAATAAGAAAATTCTACTGATGCATTCCCATAGCAAAGCTCATTTATTTTTAATATGTAATTCTTTAACACAGCCTGCTCTTTATCATCTGCAAATGTCTGATACATTCCAATTGCAGCATCCCATATATCCGCTCCGTAAGAATTCATAAATGCCTGCAATATTTTCTCATCATCCTCCATATCTTCTTCCGAAAGTTCTGAATAAATAATCTTTTCCAATTCTTTCTTGTAATCTTCATCTGATCCATTCTCCGGTTGATGCATAGCAACAAGTCTTTGTTTTCTGTATTCAAAAAATCTATAATATCTTGTAAGTCTTTTTTCAAATTTTTGCGTATCATCTTCATCTTTTTCTATCGCATCTTCATTCCCGCTGTCTCTTTTCTGACTTTTCTCCTCTACTAACTGATCCCGTTTTGCTTTTACTTGTTTAGATAAAACATCTAATTTTTCCTCTAAGTTCCTATTCTCTTCATCTGAGTACATTCTGAAAAAATCACTTCCGGCCTGAGACATTTCACGACTTATACACTTCAAATACACTTCACTATCATCCAGATTATCTAAACGTGTGTAATTACTTTTTCCGTCTAAATGCACATTAACTCCATACAGATTACTCTTATAAAATTTTTCTGTTCCCTCGGGATAAATTGCACTATCTTCTTCAAAATTGTTAGCTTCATCTGCAATTTGTTTATTAAGTTCTTTTAATTGCTCCTTAAAATTATCTTCCCTCACATCATTTGTAAAAATAACAGAATCATCTACGTAAAAATAACTTACTCCAGTAAATTTTTTTCTGAAAATCTCAGCAATAGATATCATATATATATTTCCAAGGAAATATGATTGTGGCAGTCCTTGCGGAATCCCCCTTACAAATTTATCTGATTTTTCCTTAAAATCCCACCATTCCTTTTCATTTTGTTCTATTTTATTCACATTGTCATAATTGCCAGCCCCCTTTGTTACTTTATAGTATTGTCTTGCTGTTTTTTCATCAAATGTTGTAGTAAGCTTACAAAATAAAAGCTTTTGCAATACTCTTTTCATCATCTCTCTTTCTTCATCATTCAAATATGCAGGAAGATGATTGATAATATAACGGTAAATAATTATCGGGTTAATTGTTGGAAAAAAATTTTCCAAATCCAATGTCACTTCATATTTATATTCTAACGAAGTATGATACTTCATTAACGCATCATTACTGTTCTGATTATATTTTTGATACTGCTGCTTCCATGGTTTAAATAAATATTCTGGCTTCACAGAAACTCTGTTTCCATAAAAGTCAGATGGTATTAACCGGCTTAAATTTGAAAGCCGCAATTTGGGATCTCCTTCCTCTTCTTCAGGTATTTCATAAACAAATAAATGAAGCATCGATACGATTGCTATCTGAGTAATTAAACCGGTACTATGAAGTGGTCTAAATTCCAATTCTCCATTTTCAGATAATTTCTTGGGTTTAAAATAAACTTTTGCTTCAATATATTTATCCTCATCAAATAACTCTATAATTTGTTCTCTTACTCGTGTAATCACTCCATTAATAAGTCTTGCATCAAATTTGTCCTGTAACCGGTGATATAAGATACGATCTTCTGTATTTAAGAGATTATATTCAAATACATACGAATTCAAAGAATATATAGAAAGATATATATTTTCATCAGACAATAAAAATCTGCCACATTTAGTTTTTTCAATTTCTTCTTTTGTTATCCTGCTCATTTTTTAGACTCCTCTTTGTCTTTTGATGAATGCTTTTCTAAAAACGCTTTTAAATCCTCATGCACTTTTTTTAAGCTTTCATCTCCAAAAATAATCATCTCATTTCTTCGAAAAGTATAACGTTTTAAATTATATAAAATGCTACATTCTATCATCATTTCTTTTTCACAGATATAATCCACACCACTTAAAGTGGATTTCTTAATCTTTCCCTTTTCATCTACTGTCATCATCCAATATCTGTCAATTTTCAAAGTGACATTATAATATTTTTTTGCTGCATCAAATAATTCTTCTACAATTTTATATTTCTTATTAAACGCACATAAAAAATTCCAGAAATCATCATTGAATTGTGGTAAGAATGTTGCATTATAAACATAATCTTGATTCACATGGCTCAAATATAACGAAAAACATTTAATTTCCTCTTCAAACAACTCCCGCATTTCCTCTTTAGAAGACAATTTATCATATAATTTGCAAAACGTTTCCCATCTGTCTTTATCATCATTATTACTCATATCTAGTCTCCGAATTAAAATATTTTATTTTTCCCGTTCTCCATACCACATATCAGAATATATAAGTTTTAAATAACTGTGTAAATTATTTTTCCACTCCACATATTTCTGATAATCTTCTTTCCACATATTATTATTCATATGTTCTAAACATAAAACCGCCTTATCTTTTTCATCCAGTATCTTATTTAATAATTCTTCTCTGGAAGACGTTATGACATTTCGATAATCTGGAAATTCCTCCATCTTCAACTGATACTTACCCACAGGTGGTTTTCCGTACATATCCTTGATATGGTTATCCTTTGTTGTTAACTCTATTTCGCTTACATTTAAAGAAAGGAATGGTGGAAATAAAACTTCTTTTTCATCATAGTTGCGATACTCTTGCATTGTTACAACCTGTTGGTAATCCACATATGGGGTATTTTCTAAACTTTCTATTTCCAAAAGTATTATATTATTTTTAGCAGCAAATTCATCATCATATTCCCCCTTAGTGCAAGAAACAAACGATTCCGTATATCCCTTAAGGTACGCCATTAATGATGCTTTTCGATCTACTCTTTTGATTTTTGAAACCGACAACTGTTTTCCTTTTTTCCGACACATTACTGCGAAAATTCCTCTATATATCTCAAGAGTATTTTCAATTAATTCTATAAAGACTGGATTTAGCTTACGCTTCTCTTTATATATCCTCTCTTTTTCATTTTCAATTCCCTCAAACAACAAGGCATTTAATGTACGATACGCATCTCTATCTCCCCATAACATATCTTCTTTATTTTTTGGATTTACCAGATTATTCGTAATTACATATTCCCCTTCTTTATTTTTTTGGTGAATATCCCCGCCATAAAATCTAAGCATATCAATATCTTTTCTTTTTTCCATATTATTTAGGTCTCCTTTTTATACCCGCAAATTAATTAATCTTTTTCTATACTGCTTTGATATACTTTATATCTAACCATATAGATATACCTTACATATATAAATACACATAACACTCAAAAATCTGTCGCTTTTTGTCACTTTTTCTACTATTTTTCTAAAATTTCCCTATATCAAAAGCTGACCTTTCCCGTCAGCTTTAATCCACTTCTCTTCTACTCCTTCTCATACCTCCGCCGATAATACTCCAAACTCCGATACCCCAACACATCCCCCATCTGCTCGCCAAACGCCATATTCCCAACAACATCTCCAATCTCATCCCTCAACGCCAACGCATACCCATCCTTCTCCGCAAAGAATCCCTTCCCCGACATTTTCAGGCGTGTAATCGGCATCCGCTTCGCCTTACTCAGATGCTGCTTATCCGTCACTTTCTTATAATCCTCATAAGTATTCACATTCGGGAAATCCTTCCAGTTCGTCCCGGTATCAAAGAATTCCTTCCAACTCTCCAATACATCTTCATCCGTAACTGCAAGCCGGATATTTCCATGATTATAAAAGCTGTAAAGGATCGGCATCTTATACACTTTCTGCATCTCCGTAGTTTCGATCGTCTGAATGAATTCTCGACCGATTCCCGCATATAACTCCTGCTCTTCCTCTGACAATTCACCCAGTTCATACAGGAAATCAAGATAATGCTGGAATGGATTTTCTTTCGCATGACTGCCGCTGACACAAATCCGGTAAATATCATCATCCATATAAGTGAATAAGTCCATTCTGCTTGGTCGTTTTCCGTCCAGTAATTCTTTCACACGATAATATTCCTGCCGGATCTGCATTTTCAGCGTTAATTTCTTCTTATCCATTTCCTTGAACAGATCGATCAGACGCATGTCAAAATCAACGATGCAGTCATCCGGATATTTCAGATCCTGATACTCGCAGGATCCTTTCTTGTTAAATGCCTGCTCTCCGCTTAACAATAGCGGTGCCTTCCCCGCTTTCTCATAATTTCCAATGAAATCCAATACATTCAGATATTCTTTTCCTTTATATAGACGAAGTCCCCGTCCCAACTGCTGCAGGAATACGACCGGAGATTCCGTCGGACGCAGGAACATTACCATATCAAGCGAAGCGATATCCACACCTTCATTGAACATATCCACAGAGAAGATCACCCGTATCTCTCCGTTCTTCAATTTGCGGATGGCTTCGTTACGCTCCTCGGCATATGCTCCATTTTCACCGCTGTATACTGCTGCAGATGCAATTCCTCTCTGGCAGAATTCTTTTGCCATGTCTTCTGCATGCTGTCTGGAACAGCAGAATCCGATTGCACGCAAAGAACGATATTTTCGATAATATTTGTAAATCAGATCATATCTTCTCTCATTTCCGATATAAGCCTGATTCAGCTCCTGCTCATCATAACGCCCCTTCACGATCCGCAATCCGGAATAATCCGTCTCATCATACACGCCGTAATAGTGAAATGGTACAAGCATTCCTTTGTTGATCGCTTCTTTTAAGGAAATCTGATATGGCACGTTATAATCACAGATTTCGTAGATATTTTTTCCGTCCATTCTTTCCGGTGTTGCTGTTAATCCCAGTAAAAATTGCGGCTGAAAATATTCTACGATTCTCCGGTATTGATCTGTAACCGCATGATGGAATTCATCAATGATCACATATTCAAAATAATCTGCCGGAAAATATGTCTCATTCAAATATTCCGTTCTTCCGAGTGTCGCTACCGATGCGAAGATAACGGATTTATCCCTATCCTTTTCTTTTCCGTCAAAGAATCCATAATCCGCCGAGTTCCGCACATTTTTGAAAGAAACCACCGCCTGCTTAAGGATTTCTTCTCTGTGTGCAACGAATAACACCCGTTTATATTTTGCCGAATCAAATGCAGCAAGGTATGTCTTTCCGATTCCGGTGGCCGCATATACAAGTCCTTTCGCCGCACCTTCCATGCGGCTTTCCTGTAACGCATATAGTGCCTCTATCTGTGCTCCCCGCGGACGGTACAACATTCGGACATTTTCAGCATTCCTGTCCTCTCCATCTTCTGTAGCGTCATATTTCGCCAGATCCTTGGACACCGCCGGCTTCTTCCATGCCTTGGAATATCGTTTTAATTCTTCATCATCTATAATGATCGAATGGTTCAGAAACAGATCTTCAAATGTAGCATAGAACAATTCATAATTCTTTTTGTCCAGTGTATCACTGAATCTGTAATTCCATTCGATTCCTGAAGTTAACGCACTTTTGGAAATGTTCGATGATCCGATGTATATTTCATTCGAAGATTCATAATGAAAGATATAAGATTTTGGATGAAATGAGCGTGATGTTTCATTATACAGGCGCAGATCCACACGGTCACCGAGCTCGCTCTTGATCAGATATAAAGCCGACGGCTGTGTGATCCCCAGATAATTTCCTGTCAGGATACGGATCTTCACGCCCCGGTCCAACGCCCGCTTCATATCATTTAAGAGCATCCGCACACCTGACTCCATCAGAAATGAGACGATGATATCAATCTGCTTCGTCCTCTCTGACTCGTCAGATTTAACAGCTTATTTCGAATCTCATTCGCATCATGAACGGACACACACCTTGCCTGTTGCACCGAATCTAACATCAGCTTAATTTCCCAGTCTTCCAGCAAATGTTTCTCCATATACCATCCTTTATGTGAATTTTCTGCCTGCTTAATCGGATAACCGCAGCTTTGCAACAAACGCACATCGTCATAAATGGATGTACGGTGTACATTTTCCATTCCGTATTCTTCTTCCAGTTTCTGGCTTACTTGCACAGCATTCATAGGTGTTTTTTCAT
>OGYD01002478.1_pt1 | contig 11919 bp, 11 predicted proteins | sample 1576441 | NCBI WGS metagenome assembly OGYD01 (sample SAMEA3541537, study PRJEB24748) | human gut metagenome | biome: human gut; feature: human-associated habitat; material: faeces | place: China | collected 2012 | reverse complement strand
ATCGCGGTCCGGGGATTCGTTCATCTATTCAGTTGTATGTGCGATGATCAGTTTACACCGTAGCCTAAAGCAGCAGCATTGCCGATGCCCTGTGCTTCGAAAGCTGCACGAGCGAGGTTAGCCATCGCAGCAGCATACTCGGAATATGTAGCGTAAACAACCTGAGTGCCATCCTGAGCAGCAACGACTACTGGTGCCTCAGTAGTAGCAGCCTGAGCCTTTACAGCTTCATTATAAGCATTTACATATGCAGCTGCAGCGTAAGAATAAGCTTCCCTCGTTGACATGGAACCGAAGTCAGTCGAAGCAACTCCAGCAAATGCAGGAACAGACATAGCAGCAACCAGTGCACCCGTCATCACCATAGCAGCAATCTTCTTTGTCATCTTCATCGTCATATACCTCTCAAATTTGATTTAATGCTCACATATTAAGTGAACACGATTTATATACAGTTTATATCATAATTCTTAAGAAAATCCTACAGTTTTCACTCATTTTCGTAATAAATATACCGCACAATTCCTGTAAAAACGGTGTAAATATAAACAGATTCGTGCATTCTGTCATATTTCCTTTCGCTTTACGATGCGCAGGGGACCTGGAGGACCGGCAACAGAAGCTCAGTACTACGCGCTCGGATGTAAGAGCAAAAAAAGACCACCGAGAATGAAATCTCGATGGTCTATCAATCGTCGGGGTGACAAGATTCGAACTTGCGACCCCCTGGTCCCAAACCAGGTGCTCTAGCCAAGCTGAGCCACACCCCGAAGCTGCGTTATCGCGGATTTCCGCAACGCAGATGTTATTATAACCCAGAAATTTTCTATCTGTCAAGAGAGAAGTTTGAAGCATTACTGGCGAAGATAAGCAATCGTAAAATGCACCTTTCCCCTTCTGTCAATCTCCATGATCGCATAGGAAGGCTGGCGTCCCTCCTGTCTCGGATAGGACAGACTTCCCGGGTTCACGGCAATGATGTCATCATCAATATCGATCACCGGCCGATGGGTATGTCCGTACAGCACGATATCAACGCCCCGGTCAATGGCCTCTTTTTTGATAGTCTCATTTCCCATGGATACATAATAATTGTGTCCGTGGGTCACCCATACTTTGTAGGATCCGATATCCAGTGTGATCTCTCTGGGGAGATCCGAGAAAAAGTCATTGTTGCCCAGAACGATATAAACCGGGCATTCTGCCGCAGAAGAAAGTGCATACTCACTGCCCTCCGCATCTCCGCAGTGGATCACCATGTCCGGGTGGTGCATCTCCAGTACTTTGAAATAATTCTCATTCTTTTTATGGGTATCACTTACGATCAGTATCTTCATATTTCTTCAGTTCCTCTTTCATCAGCTCCAATGCCTTACCTCTGTGACTGACCTGGTTCTTCTCTTCTTCTGTCAACTCCGCCGTAGTCTTGCCGAATTCCGGTACGTAAAAAATAGGATCGTAACCGAATCCGTTGGTCCCCTTCTCTTCATATCCGATCCGCCCTTCGATGGTAGCTCTTGTGGTAAGTTCTCTGCCGTCCGGGAGCACTGCTGCAATGGCACAGACGAATCTGGCAGTACGCTTTTCCTCCGGCACTCTTTCCAGTCTCTGGATCAGATTTGCATTTTTTATGGAATACGGCGTATCCTCTCCCAGATATCTGGCAGAATAGATTCCAGGTTCCTTATTCAGGGCATCGATCTCCAGTCCGGAGTCATCCGCCATCACGATATCTTTCGTAAAAGCAGCCACCGCACGGGCCTTGATCAGTGCATTCTCTTCGTAGGTCTTACCGTTTTCTTCAATATCTGCCTTAATGCCCGCATCTTTCATGGATACGACTTCCAGACCGGTATCCTCCATGATCATGCGGATTTCTTTGATTTTTCCGGCATTGCCGGTCGCGAATACGATTCTTCCCTGCATATTAACTCCTTGCCGCATTTGTGTTCTTATATAGTCATCATTGCGTATTAGTATAAACCTCGGAAATAGCTTCTGCAATACCTTCCGCCAGCTTTTTTTGATAGCTTTCCTGTTCCAGCAGCTGTCTCTCGCTGCTGTTGGTCACATATCCGAGAGAAATTCTGGCTGCCGGAATCTTCAGCTGCCACAGAATGTCATCTTCCTCCGCCGGGAACAATCCAATGGCCCGGTTGCTGGAAGCCACCGTCACTTGTCTGGTCACGCAGTCGGCCCATTGTACATTTCCGAAATCCGGCAGATAATACTCATCATTGTATTCTGCCCGGATGCCGTAGGTACTCTCCTGTGCATCATCTGCTGACAGTCCGATCTCCAGGTACAGATCTGCATCCACCCAGTCAGCGAAGCTACGCCTTACTTCCTGTGCGACCTCTGTATCTTCTGTACGGGTAAGATATATTTTTACCATGCTTCCTTCCAACAGCTGTGCCGTCTGTCTTGCCACCTCCAGAGCGATGTTCTTCTCCTCACATCCGGAATCGGCAACGCCTCTGTCCCTTCCGCCTCCCACGGGATCCAGCACTACGATCCGGTCGTAAGATTCTCTGGGATTGACAAAATCGATCTTCAGAGTTCCCTCTTCCAGAGTACTGTGATACTCCAGGATCTCCTTCATGGACAATCTGAGCAATACGCCCTCGTTCTGTGCTTCACAGATGCCGTTTCCCACCAGGCTGAAATCTCCGGTAAGCTGATGTTCCCGGTAAAAAGATTTTCTGCCGTTCTGCACATAGATCCAGAGTTCCCTTTCCATGTAATGATTTTCCACCACTACATTTTCCGCTTTCGTACCGGTCTCCAATGGTATACAGATCTCCCGTTCTGCCTTCCTGTCTTCCGCCATGTCCAGCTGCATTTCATGGGACCGTTCCGCCTGATTCTCTGTGACCAGACCGCCCTGTTCCTGACTTAACGCGGAGATCACCACCGTCTTATGCGCTGCCGTCCAGAGCATGATGCCCATAGACATACTTCCCAGCAGGAGCCAGAGGATCAATGTAATGCGTCTATTCTGTTGTTGATCCCTGATCTGCAGTAAATTTTTCATTTCTTCTAAACGTCTCTTCTCTTCGGAGGCTTCGGTCCCAGAAACTGATAATAATAAGTCTTCATCATTCCGTTGTAGATCTTGCGGTTCTTGTCCGCTTTCCTGCCGATATCCTTCTCTGCCTGCTCATAGGCAGTGATCAGATACATACTCCAGGAATCCAGTTCCCGGAATCGTTCTCCGATGGTACGGTACAACTGCGGCATCTGGCTCTTATCCTGCAAACGCTCTCCATAGGGAGGATTGGTGATAATAAAGCCGTATTTCTTCGGGTGATGAAGCTCTTCCACACCACGACGCTGGAAATGGATCAGCTTGTCCACACCCGCCATCCGTGCATTTTCTCTGGCGATCTTCACCATATCCTCGTCAATATCATAGCCCTGAATATCTGTCTCCACTGACAGATTGATCATCTCTTCCGCCTCATCCATTGTATCATACCATACCTTTTTTCCTATGATATGGGGCCATTCTTCCGCCGTAAAACTGCGGTTCCTGCCGGGTGCCATATTGGCCGCCATCATGGCTGCCTCAATAGGGAAGGTGCCGCTTCCGCAGAAGGGATCCACCAGGATCCTGCCCGCATTCCAGGGAGTCAGTTCGATCAGTGCAGCAGCCAGATTCTCCGCAATGGGGGCTTTTGCCGTCAGCTTACGATATCCTCTCTTATGTAAGGACTCTCCGGTGCTGTCCAGTCCCACGGTCACTTCATCCTTCATCAGGAATACCCGGACAGGGAAATTTTCTCCATCTTCAGGGAACCAGCTGATCTCATACTGGGCCTTCAGCCGCTCCACCATTGCTTTTTTCATAATGGACTGAATATCCGAGGGGCTGAACAATTTGGACTTTACACTAGCTGCCTTGGCCACCCAGAATTTGCCGTCCTTCGGAATGTATTCTTCCCAGGGAAGATTTTTCGTGCCCTGAAACAGTTCTTCAAAAGTCTCCGCATGAAAACTTCCGATTTTGATAAGGATTCTTTCTGCCGTCCGCAGAAAAATATTTGCTCTGCACAAAGCCTCCTCATCTCCGAAAAAGGTGACACGACCATCCGCCACTTCTGTAATATCATATCCCAGATCTGTGATCTCTCTTTTTAATACTGATTCCATACCGAAATGGCAGGGAGCAATCAATTCAAAACGTCTCATTCGTTCCTCCGGATCTTAGTCATCAATTATTGCACATATAAAGTTATTATATATGGATTCTGAAAATATGTAAATAGGGCTGCCTTGCGGCAGCCCCTTAAAAATTATGCACCCGATTAGCAGCTCTTGTTCTGCTCCCTGTTGTTGCTCTTATTCTTATTCTGATTCTGGCTGTTCTGCTTATTCTGGGAGTTCTTACTGTTCTCGCTCTCGTCATAAGAGTTGTTATACTTGTTCTGATTGTTCTGTTCATAATTGTTAGACATATTTGTGACCTCCTGATAGGAAATATCTTTTTAGTTACAGGAGTAGTATGTCTATTTCGCACAAAAATATGCCCAAAAAATATGGTACTTTAGGCCTAAATTTCTTCTTGCATTTTTATATCATTAGTACTATAATCATAATTGTAAATAGAAACCCCTTCATGATTCTATTTGCACCCTTATGTATTATTTATTTATACTCCCCTCATGAGAGCCACCAGCTTCCCCCTGGTGGCTCTTTACGTTGGAACTATTCAGAGTCAATAAATATAATCGGAGCAACCGTCAGATGCTCGCATCTGTAAGGTACTCCGATTATATTTATTTGACGAAGTAACCTCAATGAGCAAAAAGTAAGCCTCGCAGAGGCATTTTGCGAATTGAGGGACTATGAATAGCTGATTTATATAGTTGCTAGTTAAGCCAGTCCCGAAATAATTTCACCAGGAACAATACTACCACAATCGGAATCAGTACCGGTGCCAGAAAAGACAATACGGAAAATACCGCACCGAAGATCAATACTACCACCAGAATCCCAAGGATCAGCCACACCCAGCCCGGAAGCTTCGCCAGAACATTTCCCACCTTACTCTGGTGTGTTCCGTAGCCATCCTCTTCCTCTGTATAACTACGATGGACATTCTGTCCGGCAGCCTCCCGATACTCTCCGTTGCCGTAGACCGTGTTCCGGTATCCGGAACGGTTGTCTCCACCGTTGGTCTGAATGATTGTGCGGGCGATCAGTCTGGGATCTCCCAGGCTCTCTAAGACTTCCTCTTCTGTCCTGCCCTTGCGGATCTCTGTATTTATATAATCCTGGTAATAATTTACATTATCCATGACCAGACCGGGAGAAACACGCCCATTCAGCGCCATCCGCAGTCGGTCCACAAATTCCTGTTTGTTCATACTTTCACGACTTCCTCCATTTACATCATCATTTTAGCATGACATAAGTACCACGTAAATATACGGATCGGGAAGTATTTCTAAAACTTTTCTAAAATGCAAAACTATGAGAAACACGCTTTGCGAGTTTCTCAAGTTATCGCGGCAGTCGCCAAGGTCTCGTGCAAGCACGGACTTTGACTCGTTGCTCGCGTAAATAAAATAAGGAACAGCTACGAAAGCCATTCCTCATTTTCTCTATTATGCTTCTTTCTTCTGTAAAAAAGCTGCTGTCTGCTTTTTCTGTGAAAATTTCATGAATGTCACAAAGGCAAGCATCATGATGATTCCTGCTGGAAGTGCGATCCATGCACTCTGTACGAATCCGGCAATAATATAAGTGATAAACGAGATCACCGCACAGCTTGCCGCATATGGAAGCTGTGTATTGACATGATTAATATGATTGCACTGTGCACCAGCAGATGCCATGATCGTTGTATCCGAAATCGGTGAACAGTGGTCACCACAAACTGCTCCGGCCATACATGCGGAGATAGCAATGATCATCATCGTCTCATTCTTTCCTTCAAATGCATGTACCACGATCGGGATCAGGATTCCGAATGTTCCCCAGCTTGTACCGGTTGCAAATGCAAGAAAGCATCCCACAAGGAAGATGATTGCCGGAAGAAGATTTACCATACCTTCCGCACTTCCGGCTACAATGCCTGCTACATATTCTGCCGCTCCAAGACTGTCGGTCATAGATTTCAGTGTCCATGCAAAAACAAGAATCAGGATTGCCGGAACCATCGCCTTAAATCCGTCCGGGAGACATGCCATACACTCATCGAATTTCAGCACACGTCTTACCAGATACAGTACGATTGTGATCACAAAAGCAAAGAAGCTTCCATACACCAGTCCCTGGGAAGCATCACTTCCAGAAAATGCTTCTACAAAACCGACTCCGTCAAAGAACCCACCGGTGTAGATCATTCCGATCACACAGCAGATGATCAGTGAAATGATCGGGATCAGAAGATCCATTACTTTTCCTTTACAGTTATCCACTGCCTCTTCCTCCGTATTTGCATACGGTCTGTCCGGTGTGGTGTAAATATCACCTTTTTTCGCATTATCTTCATGAACCTTCATCGGACCATACTCAACCTTCATCACAACCATTGCGATCATCATCAGGATGGTAAGGATTGCATAGAAGTTATATGGAATTGCACGAATAAATATTGAAAATCCATCTTCACCTTCTACAAAACCCGTAACGGCTGCTGCCCAGGATGAAATCGGTGCAATGATACATACCGGAGCTGCTGTCGCATCGATCAGATACGCAAGCTTTGCTCTGGAAACATTCTGCGCATCCGTTACCGGACGCATCACGCTTCCGACTGTCAGACAGTTAAAATAGTCATCGATAAAGATCAGCACACCAAGAATGATTGTTGCCAGCTGTGCACCTACACGGCTCTTGATATGGGTACTTGCCCATTCACCGAATGCGGCAGATCCTCCTGCCTTATTCATCAGGCAGACCATGGTTCCTAAGATAACCAGGAAGATCAGGATTCCCACATTATAGCTGTCAGAAAGAACAGCTACGATCCCTTCCTGAAAAATATGGGTGATGGTTCCTTCAAAGGAAAATCCAGAATAGAATATTCCACCTACTAAAATTCCTACAAATAATGAGCTGTAAACTTCTTTTGTGATCAGTGCCAGTGCGATCGCAACCACCGGTGGAACCAGTGACCAGATGCTGGCGTACATCTTCGGTACATACTCCTCCGCGTCTGCTGCAAAAGCGACAAGGGGACTTGCCATTACGCAGATCATTATAGCTGCGAGCAGACTGCTTAACTTTTTCATTTTTTCTCTCAATTAAAAAACCTCCTATTTTAAAACATAAAAATGCCATGAATAACGCTTGCACCGTCAAAACGCATTCATGGCATGTATAGTCTTCCTTAAATGTTCTTCCGATAGCGCTCCACATGTGTGACAGTACGCTGCATCTTCTGCATCGTCCCAGAAACCGGGGTTGGGGTTCCGGCTCCTTCGGCGGTATTTCCTTTCTCTTCTGTCGGCTTCCCTGCCGCATCTTTCAGAAGGTACTGATAAATCCCGCGCCTCTATCAAGCTGAATATTCATCATTTTCTTTATCAACCATACTATAAAATTTTCATTTTTGCAAGAGATAATTGCTATTTATACATAAATTTCCAGTCCCTTTCCACCACATACCACTCCCAGACTTTTGAATGTGCAACGACAAAAGGAGTCAGAGACTTTCGTCCCTGACCCCTATTCAAGTCAATCTTATTCTTCAGAACCGTACAGTGTAACGAGTTTCTGCAGATATGCATATCTAGCTTTTGCTTCTTCTTCGTTCTTAGCAAACAGAACTTTAGCCTTTTCAGGATTGAATCTAGCAAGAGCGTTGTAACGAACTTCTCCGTTAAGGAAGTCTTCGTATCCAGCAAGGTCTGGTGCTTTGCTGTCAAGAGTGAACTTAGATCCTTCAGCTGCCGGATTGAAACGGAAGTTGTTCCAGTATCCACATTCAACTGCAAGCTGTTCTTCTGTCTGAGCTTTGCTCATGCCTTTCTTGATACCATGGTTGATACATGGAGCGTAAGCGATGATCAGGGATGGTCCCGGATATGCTTCAGCTTCTGCGATAGCCTTTACAGTCTGGTTGAAGTCAGCACCCATAGCGATCTGTGCAACGTATACGTAACCGTAGCTCATTGCGATAGAAGCAAGGTCTTTCTTCTTAGTTTCTTTTCCGCCTGCTGCGAACTGAGCGATAGCACCAGTCTTAGTAGACTTAGAAGACTGTCCACCTGTATTAGAGTAAACTTCTGTATCGAATACCATTACGTTGATGTCTTTTCCACTTGCAAGTACGTGGTCAACACCACCGAATCCGATATCGTAAGCCCATCCGTCACCACCGAAGATCCACTGGGATTTCTTAGCAAGGAAGTCTTTCTTTTCAACGATATCTTTGCATGTCGGGCAGTCGCATCCTTCTAATGCAGCAACAAGTTTGTCTGTAGCTGTTCCGTTAGTAGCTCCACATCCGTATGTTTCAAGCCATTCGTTGCAAGCAGCTTTTGCTTCTTCGCTGGCTTTATCTGATGCAGCAACTTCTTCAACTTTCGCTTTCAGACCTTCTCTGATTGCTTTCTGAGCAAGTAACATACCGTAACCAAACTCAGCAGCATCTTCGAACAGTGAGTTAGACCAAGCCGGTCCCTGTCCCTTAGAGTTTACTGTGTAAGGTGTAGACGGTGATGAGTTACCCCAGATAGATGAGCATCCTGTTGCATTAGCAATGTACATTCTGTCACCGAATAACTGTGTGATAAGTTTAGCGTATGGAGTCTCTCCACATCCAGCACAAGCTCCTGAGAACTCAAGCAGTGGCTGTTTGAACTGAGATCCTTTTACTGTATTTTCTTTAAATTTAGTAACAACTTCCGGTTTTACTTCGATTTCTGTACCAAAGTCAAAGTATACCTGTTCTCCTGCGTTCTCTTCCATGTTACCCATAACAAGAGCTTTTTCACCCTTCTTACCTGGGCAGACATTTGCACAAGAGCCACATCCTGTACAGTCATAAGCTGATACAGTCATTGTGAACTTCATTCCCGGCATACCGATCATGTCGATTGCTTTCAGTCCTTCTGGTGCTTTTGCAAGTTCTTCTTCTGTAAGAGCTACCGGACGGATTGCAGCGTGCGGACATACATATGCACAACGGTTACACTGGATACATGTCTCTGACTGCCAGATTGGGATATCTACTGCGATACCACGTTTTTCGTATGCAGCTGTTCCTGACGGTGTAGATCCATCTACATAGTCTTTGAATGCAGATACAGGCAGTGTGTTACCTTCCTGAGCATTAACTTTAGCCTGGATGTTCTTAACGAATGCTACTGCATCTTCTCTTCCACCCTTAACTTCTGGTGTGAACAGGCCTTCGTCTTCGCAGTTCTTCCAGCTTTCCGGTACTTCAACAGCGTTAACCTGTTTAGCTCCGGCATCGATCGCATCGTAGTTCATCTGTACGATCTTATCACCTTTCTTACCGTATGTAGCCTTTGCAGCTTTCTTCATAAGGTCGATAGCTTCTTCTTCCGGAATGATGTTAGCCAGTTTGAAGAATGCAGACTGAAGAACTGTATTGATACGTCCGCCAAGTCCGATTTCTTTACCGATCTTGATACCATCGATTGTATAGAATTTGATGTCATGGTTGGCGATGAATGCTTTAACCTGTCCCGGAAGATGTTTGTCAAGTTCTTCTGCTGTCCATGGGCAGTTAAGAAGGAATGTACCACCATCTACAAGTTCCTGAACCATGTTGTATTTGTTGATGTATGACGGGTTGTGGCATGCAACAAAGTTTGCTTTATGAATCAGGTAAGTAGATTTGATCGGTTTCTTACCGAAACGGAGGTGAGACATTGTAACACCACCGGATTTCTTTGAATCATAATCAAAGTAAGCCTGTGCATACATATCTGTGTTATCACCGATGATCTTGATAGAGTTCTTGTTAGCTCCGACTGTTCCGTCAGCTCCAAGTCCCCAGAACTTACAGTTGATTGTTCCTTCTGGTGTTGTAACCAGTGGTGCACCAACTTCAAGAGAAAGTCCTGTTACATCATCAACGATACCGATTGTGAATTTAGCTTTTGCTTCATTTTCAAATACAGCAACAACCTGAGCCGGTGTTGTATCTTTAGAACCAAGTCCGTAACGTCCTGAGTTGATCTTAACAGCGTCGAATTTGGTTCCTTTAAGAGCTGCAACAACATCAAGGTACAGAGGTTCTCCAAGAGATCCTGGTTCTTTTGTTCTGTCAAGAACATTGATGTACTTAACAGAATCTGGAATTGCATCTACAAGTGCCTGTGCGCAGAATGGTCTGTAAAGACGAACTTTAACAACACCAACCTTCTTGCCCTGAGCAAGTAAGTAATCGATTGTTTCATCGATTGTGTCACAAACAGATCCCATAGCGATGATTACGCTTTCAGCGTCTTCTGCACCATGGTAGTTGAACAGTTTGTAGTTTGTTCCGATCTTAGCGTTAACTTTGTCCATGTATTCCTGTACGATTGCCGGCATAGCATCGTAGTATGGGTTACATGCTTCACGAGCCTGGAAGAATGTATCCGGGTTCTGAGCTGATCCTCTTTCACATGGATGGTTCGGGTTCAGTGCATGTGCACGGAATTCCTTGATTGCATCCTTATCTACGAGATCTTCCAGATCTTCGTAATCCCATGTTTCGATCTTCTGGATTTCGTGTGATGTACGGAAACCATCGAAGAAGTTAATGAAAGGAATTTTACCTTTCAGTGCTGCACAATGTGCAACCGGTGTCAGGTCCATAACTTCCTGTACGCTGGATTCACAGAGCATTGCGCATCCAGTCTGACGACAGGCGTAAACATCTGAATGATCACCAAAAATATTAAGAGCGTGTGAAGCTACTGCACGGGCAGATACGTTGAATACACCCGGAAGCTGTTCACCAGCAATTTTATATAAGTTAGGAATCATAAGAAGTAAGCCCTGGGAAGCTGTGTAAGTAGTAGTAAGCGCACCTGCTGACAGTGAGCCGTGTACAGTACCTGCTGCACCTGCTTCAGACTGCATTTCTGTTACCTGAACAGTCTGACCAAAAATATTCTTTCTTCCTTGTGTTGCCCATTCGTCTGTGGCTTCAGCCATTACAGATGAAGGTGTGATCGGGTAAATAGCAGCAACTTCTGTATAAGCATAAGAAGCATGAGCAGCTGCATGGTTACCATCCATGGTCTTCATTGATCTTGCCATTTTCTTTGTTCCTCCTTAGATTGTGTCAAAACTTTTACTTGTGTTAAAATTTTTTTACACTTTCGTTCGATATTATTATAGCTGTTCATATATGAAAAGTCCAGTCATTTTACTGTTCTGATTGTTCCTTTTGACGTACAACCCCTGTATTTCACAGGGTTGTTTTATGCAAACTGCAGTAAGTTTTAACTATCCTATATTATAAAAGAGACGGACATCTGTCCGCCTCTCACCATACATTATCAATTACTTTATTAACGACTATTATACGTTGAATCTGAACAGAATAATATCTCCGTCCTGTACAACATAGTCCTTACCTTCCAGTCTTACCAGACCTTTTTCTTTTGCAGCGTTATAAGTGCCACATGCCATCAAGTCATCATAGGATACGATTTCAGCGCGGATGAATCCTCTTTCAAAATCAGAATGGATCTTTCCTGCTGCCTGTGGTGCTTTCGTTCCTTTTTTGATTGTCCATGCACGGACTTCCGGTTCTCCTGCTGTCAGGTAACTGATCAGTCCAAGAAGGCTGTAGCTTGCCTTGATCAGCTTTTCAAGACCAGATTCCTTAAGTCCCAGTTCTTCCAGGAACATGCTCTTTTCATCATCATCAAGTTCCGCGATCTCCTGCTCAATTTCTGCACATACAACGAATACTTCGCAGTCCTCTCTTTTTGCATACTC
>OGYD01002477.1_pt1 | contig 11927 bp, 10 predicted proteins | sample 1576441 | NCBI WGS metagenome assembly OGYD01 (sample SAMEA3541537, study PRJEB24748) | human gut metagenome | biome: human gut; feature: human-associated habitat; material: faeces | place: China | collected 2012 | reverse complement strand
CGCTGTCCTCGCGGACGGCGCTTTTTCTGTAGGGGCGCCACGCGGGGCGCCCGCTTTGTAATATGTACGTTTTCCCAATCAGCTTGCTAAAAAAATTCTTCACACTCCTAACGGGTCGCCCACGTGGCGACCCCTACACGCCCGGTACTACGCACTACAAACTAGAAAGCGAAAGGGACCTGGCATGATGGCAGAAGTCTTATGCAACCCCTTCCCTCCTCCGGATGCAGGCGCTGACGCAGCTGGCGAAGAGGCAGAGGGCGATGTCGATGAGCCAGATGGTGACATAACCGCCGGTAGCTGTCAGGAGGACGCCGCCGAACCAGGCGCTGAAGAAGGCTCCGACCTGATGGGCCAGGAAGAGGACGCCCATGAGGGTGGCCACTTGGCGCAGGGTGAAGTTTTCACCGACCAGGCCGGCCGTGGGCGACACGGTGGCGTCGCCGGTCATGCCCAGGCCGATGGCAAAGATGACGGCCGTGAGAAAGGTCTTGGGCAGGACGAAGAGATACAAGGCGACCCAGACGGCGCGGAAACCGTAAAGGAAGGCCAGGAGTTTCCCCTTGGACAGGGTGTTGCACAAGACGCCCGACAAGAGGGCGCCGCAGATGGTGGCGATGCCGTAGACGGAAAAGGCCCAGCTCGCCGCTTCCGGGGCGATGCCATAGAGGACGAACTGTGAAAAGAGGTGGGACTCGATGATGACCATGTGGAAGCCGCACGTCGAGAAACCGCCCAGGAGCAGGAGGAACGTCCGATTGTGGAAAGCCTGGCCCAGTGAAGCCAGCGACAGGTCCTTATCTCCCCCGCTCGCCTGGATATCGCGCCGTTTCGGGTCCCGCGAAGTCACGATGAAAGCGACAGGGATGAGCAGGACGACGGGTACGAACAGGAAGGTCAGCGCCGATACGGCGCCGCCGCGGCCGACGAAGAACTGTAAGAGCGGCGATAAGACGAAACCGACCATGCCGGCAGCCGCATTGAGCATCCCTGAAATGATCATGGCATAGCTTTTGCCGACAAAATACGTCGCCGACGTCAGGATGAGGCCGAAGGCCATAGCCCCGGCGCCGCAGCCAAAGAAGATGCCCAGGGCGATGAGGAGCATCCAGAACGACTGAGCCAGCATCATACCGGCCAGGCTGAGCAGGGTCATAACGACGCCCAAGCCGAGGACGAAGCGGTTCGAGCGTTTGCCGGCGACGATGCCGAAGACAGGCTGCATGAGGCCGAAGACGAGCTGCATGACGGCAATGCAGAAACTGACATCTTCATAGGAAACGCCGCTGTGCTGACTGAGGGGCGTCAGCAAGATGCCGATATCCGCCCGCAGGCCGGCCCCGACGCCATAGAGCAGGCAGGCCAGCAGGCCGAAAGCGATGACACGGCCCAAAGTCATATTGTTTTCTTTCTCTGTATTCATTGCAAATTGCCTCCTATAACAATAAGTACGTCATCGTGGGCCCCACTTGACAGCTCTTACTATACCATGCAGAATAGTATCAGTAAAACAGATATTTTCAATAGATATATCATGATTTCTAATATAAAGGAGAGATATGATGGAACGATACCTGGCTTTACAAAAAGTCGTCGACCTCGGCAGTTTCACCAAAGCTGCTGAAGCCCTGGGATACAGCCAGTCCTCAGTCAGCCAGATGATTGCCTCCCTCGAAAGCGAGCTGGGCATCAAACTCCTCAACCGGTCGCGGTACGGCATTACCTTATCGCCAGAAGGCAAAGACCTTTACGGTGACATTGAAAAACTCATCTACCAATACCAGGCCGTCCAGGAACGGACCGCTGAAATCAAAGGCCTCCAGTCCGGCGTCGTCCGCATCGGCACCATTTCCAGCATTACCTGCCACTGGATGCCGGGACTCATTGCGGGCTTCAAGGAAACCTATCCGAACGTCCAGTTCATCATGCCCCAGGGCGACTATTCCCTCATCCCCGAATGGATCCGGTCGGGCCGCGTAGACTGCGGTTTCATTACGCCAACCATTGCCGGTGAGCTGCAGACGGTCCCCGTCAAAGACGGAGAAATGCTGGCCGTCCTGCCAGAAAGCCATCGCCTGGCCAGGAAATCCGTCCTGACCTTGCAGGACATCGCCCAGGAGCCCTTCATCGAGCTCGAAGAAGGCCAGTACAGCGAACCGCTGGAAGCCTTCCGGACCGCCGGCATCACGCCGAATATCCAATACCGCATGCATGACGATTATGCCATTATGGCCATGGTCGAATCGGGACTGGGCATCAGCATCCTGGCGGAACTCATCCTGCGGCGCACTCATTATCACAATGTCTGCCGCTCCCTGGACCCGCCCATTTACCGCCACCTCTGCCTGGCCTACAAAAAGAAGGACAGCCTGCCTTTGGCCTGCCGGTATTTCATCGACTACCTGCTGGCCCGCAAAGACGCGCTGCCCTGAAATTTAACGGCCTTTGGCCTTCATGGTGTGCATGACCCAGAAATAGGAACCGCCTGTAAATAAGCAGGCCAGGACCCAGCAAATAGGGCTGGCACAGCAGATGCCGAAGTAGCCCCACATGGCGGCCAGAACCAGGGCCGATACGCTGCGGCCGCCCAGTTCCAGGATGCTGCTGATGAGGGGCACGCTGGAAATGCCCATGCCCTGCAATGCGTTGCGGTAGACGAAGATCTGGCCCAGGAAGAGATAGAACGGGACGGACATCTTCAGATAGAGGAAAGCCTGTTCCATGAGGACTTCGTCGTGGTCCGTCGTGAAGACGCTGACGAGTTCCCGGCCATAGCTGTACATGGCCACGGCTGCGGCCAGGCAGAATACCAGGGACACGAGGGAGCACTGACGGACGCCCTGGCGGATGCGGCCATACTGGCTGGCGCCGTAGTTCTGTGCCGAATAGACAGCCATGGCGATGCCGAAGGAAATCATGGGCTGCAAGGCCAGCTGTTCGATTTTCGTCGCCGATACGAAGCCGGCAATCGTTTCAGGGCCAAAGGTATTGCAGACCGACTGCAGGACCAGGATGCCCATGGAAATGATAAGGAACTGGACGGCCATGGGCAGGCCCAGGCGCAAATGCTGCCAGGCAAAGGGCCAGTCAAAGTTCCAGTCGGCTCGGGTCAGGCGCAGCATGGGAAAGCGGCGGCGCATGAAACACAGGCAGAGCACGGCCGATACGGCCTGGGCGATGACCAGGGCGATGGCCGAGCCGGAGACGCCCCAGCCAAAGGCGACGATGAACAACAGGGCCAGGGCGATATTCAAGAGAGACGACACGATGAGGAAATAAAGTGGCGTCCGGCTGTCGCCGAGGGCCCGGCAGATGCAGGACAGGAGATTATAGCTCATCATGGCTACCAGGCCGAGGACGACGATGAGCATGTAATGATAGGCGTCGTCGTAGAGGACATCTGAAATGTTCATGAGCCGCATGATGAGCGGCATGGCCAGGCTCACGCAGGCCGTCAGCATCAGGGTGATGACCAGGGCCAGCATGGCAGACGTCGCCACAGACCGGCGCACGCCGTCCATGTCTTCGGCACCGAAGCGCTGACCCGTGATGACGGAAAAACCGGAAGACAAACCGATCGTCAGGCCGAAGACGGCCATGAAGACGGGTGCCACGGCGCCGACAGCGGCCAGGGCATTGACGCCGATAGTGCGGCCGACGATGATGATGTCGGCGATATTATAAAATTGCTGGAAAACATTGCCGATTAAAAGGGGCACCGTAAAAGCCAGGATGAGGCGGATGGGATTGCCCGAAGTCATACTGCGAACCATGGAATCGTCCTTTCTCTAATAACAAGGAGTGAAATAGTTTTATTATAGCATGATAGGGCACAAAAACAAGTTTTAATCATTTTTTAATCAAGGCCCCTGATTTTTTAATGTCCCTTTCATATTTCCAGGGTACAATAGGCGTAACACGCATCTTGTTTTAAACGTTTTGTTTTTTTTTCGGAGGTGTTGCCCATGTATCACAAACCGTTTTTCTCCCTTCCTGCATGGCGGGAACCCTTCTCTACCGTTCCCCGGTGCCAGCTCATCACCTTTTGTACGTATCAAAAGGAAGAAACACTGGGGAAAGTCCTGCGCTATCAGGGACAGCACATCTGGCGGCCGACCGCCTGGGGCATGGCGGCGACGCGGGCCCTCAAGGCCATGCAGCGGAACAACCAGATTGCCATCATCAAAGAGTTCACGGTCATGCCCAATCACATCCACTTGTTCATCTTCTACAAGAAATTCCACCCCCGCCTGCCGGAATGGTTCATCGAAAAGACCAGGGAATTCCTGCTCTATTACATCGAACCGCCCCGCGACTGGCCTGTCCCCATCTGGGAAGAGTCCGTAGATACGCAAATGGTCTATACCGATACGGCCCAATACGCCGTCGCCGAAAGTCTAAAAGAATACGCCCATCATTGGAAATACGACCCGCTGCATAAGCGGTGAGGGGGCAAAAAGAGGCTGCCGCATGCGCGACAGCCTCTTTTTTGTAGGGGCGTCCACGTGGGGCGCCCGCTCTGAAATATGTACGATTTCCCGACCAGTCTGCTAGAAGAATCACACAAATCCCTAACGGGTCGCCCACGTGGCGACCCCTACGAAACACGAACTATTTAAAAGAGCAACCTCTCAGTCAGCTTTGCTGACAGCTCTCCTATCAAGAGAGCCAGGTGGGCCGCCCCTACGATCCGCGATCCGCGAGCCACGAACCACTAGCCACGAGCCACTAATAATTCCGGTGTCTTCATCTGGCGTTCGCTGCACTGGTTGACGTAGTTGTAGAGCAGGGCTTCCAGGAATTTCAGGTCGGCCATGCGCAGGTTCACGGTTTCTTGGGTTCCCCAGGGATAGTGGACCAGGGTCTTCCAGGTCTGGCGTACAGACGGCGTCAGAGGCAGTTCTTTCATGTTTTCCGGCCTTTCATCGTCGATGTAATAGACGGGCTGCCGGCAGTAGCCCTGGCCCTGACAGAAGACGCGGGCCGTGTCGATGTCCGGCAGGAAGCCTGTCAGGGCCATGAGCTGCCAGCCGGCGATGATGGTGACGATGCGGATGTCCTTGAGTTCGATGGCCCGGCTATAGAGGCGGACCAGATCGTACAGGACTTCATCGGCTCCGCCGCCGGCCATGAAGAGGACCATTTCGACGAAGATCTGCGAATAGATATAGCCGTCCCAAGTCAGCTCGCGGAGGCGCTGGTTGCTGCGGCAGTCGTATTCCGTCAGCGTGTAGACGCCGTCTTTTTCAAAGACGTCAAAGGTCATCTCGGCCAGAGGCGTCAAGGCGCCGTAGCCCATCTTGCCCTGAGTGCTGCGGCGGGCCAGGACGTGGAGGATGCCGGCCTGCCGGGTCAGGACCGTGACGACGAGCTGTTTGGCACTGGTCTTGCGGACGGTGAGGATGATGCCTTCATAGGACCGCGACGGTTTGCGGCCATAGTAGCCGCTACGATTCATGAGTCTTATCTTCTTCATCCCCGCTGTCTTCCCCAGGGGCAGCCGCTCCCGGAAGGGGTACGGCTTTCAGGCGGACGATGCGGAAGCGCTGCATTTCCAGGACTGTAAAGCAGTAGGCGCCGATAGTGACTTCGTCGTGGACTTTCGGCGTATGGCCCAGGGCATTGAAGACGTAGCCGCCGATGGTATCGGTATCGACATCGTCTTCGACGGGGATGTGCAGCAGCTCTTCGACGTCGTCGAGAAGGACTGTCCCGGCAAATTCATAGGCGCCGTCAGGCAGGGGCTGGATTTCTTCTTTTTCCTGGGTGTGTTCGTTCTGGATCGTGCCGACCAGTTCTTCCAGGATGTCTTCCAGGCCGATGAGGCCGACGGTGCTGCCGTATTCATCAACGACCATGGCCAGGTAGGTCCGGCGCATGCGCATGAGCTGGAGGAGCTTCGATGCCGGCATGATTTCCGGGACCATGAGGATCGGCCGCTTGATGAGGTTCAAGTTGCTGCGCTTGTGGATATAGAGGTCCATGATGTCCTTGATGTGGACCAGGCCCAGGACGTGGTCCTTATCGTCTTCACAGAGGGGATAGCGCGTATGCCGCGACTGGCGGATGGTCTGCAAATGCTGGTTCATCGTATCTTCCGTATAGAGGCAGACGATGTCCTGGCGGGGCACCATGATTTCCTTGGCCAGGCGGTCGGCGAAATCGAAGACGTTGCCGATGAGTTCGCTTTCGACCTGGTCGATTTTCCCTTCCTTGTGGCTGGCCGTAACCAGCATGCGGATTTCATCTTCCGAATGGTCCATATCGATTTCATTGGTCACATCGAGGTTGCGGTCTGCCAGGATGGCCCGGCCCAGCCAGTTCCCGAAGAGGATGAAGGGCATGAAGGGCCGGCTCCAGGGCTGGATGAAGCGGCGCAGGGCCTTGAGGCTCTTTTCCGGGCGCTGGAGGCCGATGGACTTGGGGATGAGCTCGCCAAAGACCCAGAGGATGAAGCAGAGGACGATACCGGCGCAGATTTCGATGAGCCAGATGAGCCACGTATGGCCGATATACGGAGCCAGCAGGCCGTAGAGGCCATAGAGGCCGCAGAATCCGGCAGCGCCGGCGATGAGGCCGGACAAGGCCATGCCGAGCTGGGCCGTCCCCAGAAAGACGATGGGCTTGTCGTAGAGGGACAAGAGCGGTTTCAGCGACGTATCGCCGTCGCGGACGAGTTCTTCCAGGTATTCCCGGCGCAGCTGGGCAAAGGCGAATTTACCGGTGACGCAGATGGCGCTGACGGCCAAACAGATGAGAAAGACGAGCAGACATTGGACGATTGATTGTACTTCCATCATGCAGCCCCCTACTCGTTCTTATAGCCCAATTCGCTGAGGGCGCCCGACTTATTGCGCCAGTCCCGCTTGACTTTGACCCAGATGTCGAGGTAAACCGAAGAACCGAGGAGGTTTTCGATTTCCTGGCGGGCCAGGTTGCCTACTTCTTTGAGGACCGTGCCGTTCTTGCCGATGACGATGCGCTTCTGCGAATCCCGTTCGACATAGACCGTGACCCGGATATAGACCTTATTGTGACCGCGGTCCTTCATTTCTTCGACATAGACGGCGATGGCATGGGGCACTTCATCGCGGGTACAGCGGAAGAGCTTTTCCCTGACGATTTCAGCGACCAAAAGGCGTTCCGGCTGGTCCGTGATCATGTCGTCAGGGAAATACTTGGGCCCTTCCGGCAGGATCTTGCGCAGTTCGTCGACGACGGCATCGACGTTGTCCCCTTTCAGGGCGGAAATGGGGATGACCTGGGCGAAAGGATAGAGTTCGGCATATTCCGTAATCTTGTGCAGTATCTCTTCTTTCGTCATGAGGTCGACTTTGTTGATGATCAAGAAGACCGGAACGCCGACGTCTTTCAGCTTATCCAGGACGAAGAGGTCGCCAGGGCCCTTCTTTTCATTGCCCGAGATGAGGAACAGGACGGCGTCGATGTCGCGCAGGGACTGATAGGCCGCTTCATCCATGAATTCCCCCAGCTTATGTTTCGGCTTGTGGATGCCCGGCGTGTCGAGGAAGACGATCTGACATTCGTCGTCCGTATGGATGCAGAGGATGCGGTTGCGCGTCGTCTGTGCCTTATCGGAGACGATCGAGACTTTATGCTTGATGATGCGGTTGATGAGTGTCGACTTGCCAACATTCGGGCGGCCGACGACGGCGACGAAACCCGATTTAAATGATTCCATAGATATCGTAATTCCTCCCTTATAATTCTTCGCCTTCGCGGACATAGCCCAGGCGCTGTAAAATGAATTCTTCTTCTTTGCGCATTTCTGCTTTATCGTCCGGTTCCATGTGGTCATAGCCGAGGATATGCAGCATGCCGTGGATGGTCAGATAGGCCAGTTCCCGTTCAAAGGAATGACCGTATTCGTCGGCCTGTTCCTGGACTTTTTCCAGAGAAATGATGATATCCCCCAAGAGGGCCGTATCGGGACCGTCATAGCCGTCTTCCTCCCCTTCGTTGAGGGCAAAGGACAGGACGTCCGTCGGCCGGTCGATGTTGCGGTACTGTTTGTTCAATGTATGGATATAGTCGTTATGGCACAGAAGGATGCTGATTTCAGCCTTCGGCCCCAGGTCGTAGACCAGGGCGGCTTCTTCACAGACGCGGTCGATGACTTTTTCATATTCATCGTGCTGGAACGACGGATCTTCGTAATTGATGTTGATATTCATGGCAATTCCCCCAATCTAGTGATCGTGATGATAATAAGTTTCGTAGGCCCTGATGATGCGGCCTACCATATCGTGACGGACGACGTCTTCATCGCTGAAGTAGACCATGCCGACGCCGCGGACGTCTTTGAGTATCTTTTCGGCTTCCGTCAGGCCCGACATGCGCCGGTCGACGAGGTCGATCTGGGTCGCATCGCCGTTGACGACGACCCGCGAGTGGTTGCCCATACGGGTGAGGAACATCTTCATCTGTTCCCGCGTCGTGTTCTGGGCTTCGTCGAGGATGATGAACGATTCTTCCAGGGTCCGGCCGCGCATGTAGGCCAGTGGCGCCACTTCGATGATGTTGCGGTCGATCATCTTCTGGAACTGGTCATAGCCGAACATGTCGGCCAGGGCGTCGTAGAGCGGGCGCAGGTACGGGTCGATCTTTTCCTGCAGGTCACCGGGCAGGAAGCCCAGTTTTTCCCCGGCTTCGACAGCCGGCCGGGTCAGGATGATCCGTTCGACTTCGCGGTTCTTGAGATAAAAAGCCGCCAGGGCTACGGCCAGGTAGGTCTTGCCCGTCCCGGCCGGACCGATGCCGAAGGTGACCAGGTTCTTGCGGATGGAATCGACGTAGCGTTTCTGGCCCAGCGTCTTGGGCTTGATGAGACGGCCCCGGGCAGAAATGCCGACCGTATCTTCATAGAGGTTGTGCAGGGCCTCCGATTGGCCTTCTTTGATGAGTCTGGCCGAATAGCGGACGTGCTGCGTCGTCAGATAGGTATTTTCCCGGAACAAGTAGCGCAGGACGCGGAAGACTTCGGTCACATAGGCCACATCCTCTTCGCTGCCGACGATCATGGCCGTATCGCCGCGGACGGCAATGCGGCAGTCCGGGAATTCGCGCTGCATCGTCTTGAGGAATTCGTCTTTCATGCCCAGGACGGCCCGGGCTTCACGCAAATCGGAAAATTGCAGTTTCTTTTCTACCAAAGTGAGATACTCCTTTATTTCATGAATTTACGGACGGCCTTGCCGTGCAGGTAGTCACAGCGGGCTCCCTGGCAGGTGCCGCGTTTTTCCAGTTCTTCATCGATCATATCGCGGATGCGCCACCATCCCATGCCCCAGTTGGCGAAGTCCGTCGCTTCTTTCGGCGCCCGGCCGATGAGACGCTGGAAGACCGTATCGGGCCGGCTGTATTCGAGGAAGGCCACGACGCGGCGGACGTACTCTTCGCAGGTCCAGAGCTTGATCTTTCCCTGGGCATACCATTCGGCCATGGCCGTGTTCTTAATGATGTACAGGGCGTGGAGCTTGACTTCGTCAGAGCCGAGGGCGGCAATGATCTTGGCTGTCTCGACGGTGTCTTCCATGGTGTCCCAGGGCAGGTCGAGGATGACATGCGTACAGGTCCGGAAAGGATACTCCCGGAGCATGACCATGGCGTCGATGTATTCGGCAACGGTATGGCCGCGGTTGATCTTGGCCAAGGTCTTATAGTTGACCGTCTGCAGGCCCAGTTCGACGAGGATATCGACGCCGTACCTTTCTTTGACGTCAGCCATGATATCGAGATAGGTCTCGTTGAGACAGTCCGGCCGGGTCGCTACGGCCAGGGCCACGATATCGGGCTGGCAGGCGGCGGCGAGGTAATCCCGGAAACGCTCTGGCGGCAGGTAGGTATTGGTGAAATTCTGGAAATAGGCGATGAATTTATTGGCCTTGTACTTGGGCTTGATGTGAGCCATGTTCTGCTCGATCTGCTGGCCAATGGTCACCGTCGCCGGCAGGTTCTCGTAGCCGGCGCCGATGGAACCGCAGAAGGCACAGCCCCGGACGCCCAGGGTCCCGTCGCGGTTGGGACAGGTATCGGGGATGCTGATAGGCAGTTTATAGACTTTTTCGCCATATGTTTCTTTTAAATACGTCGAGTAGACGCGGTAACGTTCGTTCACGATGGTTCTCCTTTGACCGGGATGGCGCACCATTCGGCCCGGTCTTTCTTTTTTTCAGCCAGCATATAGGCCGCGCCTTCCGGGACGGGCCCGTAGCGGCGCAGTTCCCCTTTCAGGGCCGGGCTGGCAGGCCAGATGCGATAGCGCATCTTGATGTCGCGCCAGTTGGTGAAATGATAGTCCCTGGCAAATTGGCGGAGCCAGGCTTCGTCGCGGAAGATGGCGTCGGTCTGGCTGCGCGGCGCTTCGCACCAGCCGAGGAAATCGGGATGGAGGCGGAAGCGGAAAAAGGTCAGCATATCCAGGGCCAGCAGGTCTTTGGCCAAGCGCTGCTGGTCTTCTGTCAGGGGCAGGATATCTTCGATGCAGTGGCAGAGGAAATGACACAAGGACTCATCGGACAGGGCCTTTTGGTCATTATGCAGGACGAGCCACTCGTCTGTCAAGGCCTCGTAGAGTTTCATATAATCCGGAGCATAGCGGCGGCCGAGCCAGTTGAAGAAATAAGTGAATTTCCCGGAATTATAAGTCCGCTCGAAGACGTCTTCCAGGACCTTCATATAGGCGACTTTTTCATAAGGCAGCCACGTCGTCGCCAGGACTTCATAGGGCCCCTGCGGGTCGTACCGGTAATCGTCAGGATAGTCGCGGCGGATGCCGGAGCCCTTGAGGAGCTTCAAGAAACCGATCTGCAATTTATGGGGGTGCAGGGCATAGATATCGTTGAAGGACTGGCGCAGATGGCCGTAGTCTTCATAAGGCAGGCCGACGATGAGGTCTAAATGGAGATGCATCGTCCCCAAGGCGACAAGGCGTTCCATGATATGCGTAATGCGCGGCCAGTCATTATGACGGTGGATGGCCTGGAGCGTCGGCTCATACGTCGTCTGGATGCCCATTTCCAGCTGGATCCGTCCTTTCGGTGCCTGGGCCAGGAGGTCGATGTCGTCATCGGTAAGGACGCCGGGCTCGATTTCCAGGTGGAAATTGATGGGCTTATCGACGGCAATCATGTACGCTATGAGCGGCCGGTGATGGGCCGGGCTGCAGTTGAAAGTGCGGTCGACGAATTTGACCTGATGGACGCCGGCATCGACGAAAGCCTGCAGTTCCTTCAGGACCAGCGGGACCGAGCGGAAGCGGACGCGGTCGTTCATGCCCGACAGACAGTACTGGCAGTGGAAAGGACAGCCCCGGGAGCTTTCATAATACATGATGCGGTGGTCCAGTTCGCGGAAGTCCTGATGCTCGTAAGGAAAAGGCAGGCTGTCCAGGTCTTCTACTTCCTGGAAGGTCTCGTCGCCCTGGATGACGCCGCTGACGCGGCCGAGGACGCCGGGGACTTCTGTCCCATCGCGGCCGGCTGCCAGGGATTTCAGGAAAGCCGGTACCATCTCTTCCCCTTCACCTTGGAGGACGTAATCAATATGCTCATAATCTTCCAGTATCTGCCGGGCCGTATAGGATACTTCCGGGCCGCCGACGAAGACCTTGGTCTGGGGAAAGACCTGTTTCACCAGGTCGATGAGATGACAGGTCATTTCGATATTCCAGATATAGCAGGAAAAGCCGATGACGTCGGCCTCGAACGAGGCGATGTGGCGCAGGATGTCATAGCTGTTCTGATTGATCGTATATTCGGCTACGGACACGGCGACGCCCTGGTGGTCACACGCCGTCGACAGGCAGCGCAGGGCCAGGGACGATTGGATGAATTTGGAATTCAAGATGGTAAGCAGTGTTTTCATGAAAGCCTCTCTGTGAACGTACTCCCGCCTATAGAGGCGGG
>OGYD01002473.1_pt1 | contig 11941 bp, 9 predicted proteins | sample 1576441 | NCBI WGS metagenome assembly OGYD01 (sample SAMEA3541537, study PRJEB24748) | human gut metagenome | biome: human gut; feature: human-associated habitat; material: faeces | place: China | collected 2012 | reverse complement strand
GGTCAAGTTGTCGATAATCTCTTGTTGCCCGTCGTCGTAGTAGCCCGATTTCTCGACGCAGCCCGTCAGCAGGGAGAGAATGATAAACGACAAATAGATATATGACCTTTTTATCATGGATGTGAAATATTAAGTCTTGCAATGGTGGTGTTACTGTCGCAACTGCTTGCTACTCCGAAGTTCCATTCCGTATCCGGCTGGGCTGCATGCCATGCAAAGCGGGGAGCAATCATTCTAGATCCTACACCGCAAAACAGCACGTTCACCATTTGTCTGTTGCCGTTTTCTTTCATTTCACAAGAAACGAGGAATGCCCAACCTGCATTCTTGTAGGCTTGTGGAAAGAGTTCAATGGATGTTTCAATATCCCCGCTTCCATAAGCGGTGTATTCCTTTTCGCTATCGGTTACTTTTAAGGAAGCAGTCCTGGGATAGTAACTGCGGGTAGCTTCATTCTCATTCATCCTTTCCAGCACTATGGGGGAATCGCTTTTGGTACGGCTCACATAGACTTCGTTACCGGTCATCATCACCACATAATCCACTCCGTGGTTGGACGCAAATTGTCCCGACAGTTTGCCTACGCGGTCGATGCTCTGCTGAAATACATCAAGATTCAACGAATTGACGACAGCCAACTCTTCCGCACCGTCATTGGTGATATAAGACAAAGCAGTAGTCCGCTTATTGGGATTGATATAATACTCATGCGTCGTCTTGTTTATGTCGACGAACCTGTTCAGTACTTCTGCGTCCTGCTCATAGCTTCTGCTTGCTTGCTCGGACGGAACGTTAAAATCATCTTGGCAACCTTGAATGGACAGAGCCACTAATGCCATTAACAGAATATGTATACGTTTCATAATTATGTATTTTGATCACGTAGAGCGTGCATCCTGTAAGATATTTTCCACCGAGATATGTCGCTGCCGACGTCACGGCCTGCATCTCTGCGTGCGCCGTGCAGTCGGTCAGCGTCTCTGTGAGGTTGTGTGCGCGTGCAATCACCTTTCCGCCGCACACCACGACGGCGCCCACCGGCACCTCGTCGTCGGCAGCAGCCTGACGGGCTTCGGCAAGCGCCATCTGCATGTATAGTTCGTCTTGGGTCATAGTCGTTTTTTTCAGCTTAATATTTCAACCATTTGAGCATTTCCTTCAGCGATGGTTTTTTGCCGTACATAAGGATGCCCACGCGATAGATTTTGCCCGACAGATAAGACAATGCCAGCGCGGTGCCGAAAAGCAGAGCCACCGACAGCGCTTCCTGCCACAGAGGCACGCCGAACGGGATGCGTATCATCATCACCATAGGCGACGTAAGCGGGATAAACGAGCACCACACTGCCAGCGGTCCGTCGGGATTCATGGCGCTGTAGAAGCCGGCGTAGAACGCAAACAGCATTATAACGGCGATAGGCATCATAAACTGCTGCGTGTCCTGCGGGTCGTTGACCGCCGCGCCAAATCCGGCAAGCACGGAGGCATAGAGAAGATAGCCGCCGATGAAGTACAGCACGAACAGCACTGCGATTTCTGCGAGCGGAAGGCTCGACACCACCGACAATATCTGCATCGACAAATCGGCGTCGGGCATCTGCGACGCGGCAGAGATGGCTGCGGCCTGCGAGGGGTCGAACATGGCCACTCCGCTGACCACCCCGGCAATACTTATAATAGCGACGAGCAGTATGCCCCAGATGAGCATCTGCGTGATTCCGACAAGTCCGATGCCTATGATTTTGCCTGCCATCAACTGAAAAGGCTTCACACTCGACACCATAAGCTCGACGATGCGGTTTGTCTTCTCTTCGGTGACGCTCTGCATCACCATCGCGCCGTAGCTCATCACGAAGAAATAAATCAGCGTGGTGAGCACCATTCCTACTGCTGAGAATATCTCAGTCATCGACTCGCGTTCGCCCTCGTCGGTCCATCTCACCGTCGCCACTTCGACGGGAGTCTGCACGTCTTCCACAATCTCGTTGAGAGCAGGGATGTTGTAGCGTTCGAATTTCTGTTTCTGCACAGCCTTTGTCAGGGCGTTGTTGACATAGTCGGACATGTCGCGCTTCACCTCGTCGCGCGAATAGATTGCCGCGGCGGTGGGGTTGTCGACAAGATTGTCGGTAATCATCAGCACTGCCGCCACGTCGGTGGAGTCGGAGCGCAGCGCCGGCGTCATCTTGTCGGTGGGCACGAAGAGATAGTCGTCGTTGCTCTGCAGGGCATTGGCATAAAGTCCGGTGTTGTCAATCACAGCCACCGTCTTGCGTCCGCTGTCGCCTATTACCGACAACAGCAGCGGAACGAAAATCATTGCCGCCATAAGGAACGGCATGAGTATTGTAAGGATGATGAATGAGCGTTTTTTCACGCGTGTGGCATATTCCCGTTGCGCCACAATCCAGATTTTGTTTTTCATTGTTGTTCCTCCTTTTCATTGTTGCCCACACCGCCTACGGCGCGCAGGAATATGTCGTTCATTGTTGGCAATTGCTCTGCAAACGAGCGGATTTCCACCTGTTGCGACAACATTGCTATGAATTCTGAGTTTGTTGCGTCACACGTCTTGCGCAGCGTGTATGTTACGTTGTCGCCGGCTTGCTTTATCGACGTGATGTCGTATTTCTCGGGGTTTTCGGCAAGCATTCTGCCGCTTTCAGCCACAAGGCTGTAAAGGCCGCTGCGATAGCGTGAGCGCACGTCGCCCACCGTGCCGCTGAGCACCACGTGCGAGTCGTTTATCAGCGCGATGTCGTCGCAGATTTCCTCCACGGAGCTCATGTTGTGGGTCGAGAAGATTATGGTGTGCCCTTTGTCGCGCAACTCGAGGATTTCTTTTTTCAGCAGTTCGGCGTTGACTGGGTCGAAGCCCGAAAAAGGCTCGTCGAAGATGAGAAACTCCGGCTCGTGAAGCACGGTTATTACAAACTGCACTTTCTGCTGCATGCCTTTCGACAGCTCCTCAAGTTTCTTGTTCCACCACGGATTGATGTCAAACTTGTCGAACCATTGGCGCAGGCGTTTCTCGGCGGTGGCTTTGTCCAGACCTTTCAGCTGGGCAAGGTAAAGAGCCTGTTCGCCCACCTTCATTTTTTTGTAAAGTCCGCGTTCTTCCGGGAGGTAGCCTATGCGGCGCACGTCGGCGTCGGTCATCAGGCGTCCGCCCATCATCACTTCGCCCTCGTCGGGCATCGTGATGCGGTTTATGATTCTTATGAGAGTGGTCTTGCCTGCTCCGTTGGGTCCGAGCAGCCCGAACACCCGTCCGGGGCGCACTTCGACGCTTACTCCGTCAAGGGCCGTGTGTCCGGCAAAGCGTTTCACCACGCCGCGCGCTTCCAATGTATTATCCATATTCTTTTTTTGTTTGAGTTTTTTGTTTATCGTTTGTCTACGGGATCGACGGTGTAGCCCGACTGCCGCAGCAGGCTGAGCAGACCTTCGTCGCCGACAAGGTGGGCGGCTCCTACAACAACCAGTGTGGGCGCGTCGGCAAGCATCTTTGGCATTTGCTCCATCCAGGCGCGGTTGCGGTCGGAGAGCAACATGGCGTCTTCCTCCGGGGTAGAGTCGCAGTCGTCGCCGAGTTTCTGATTGGTGACTTCTTTCAGCGTCTCAATGTCGCGGTGCATATAGGCGTCGGTAGCCATCTCGATCATCGAGGCGTTCCATTCGGTGTTTTCTGCCAGGCAGACGAGCATCTTGCCCTGACGTGCCGGCGGTTGGCTGAACAGCATCTTCAGCTGGTCCTGGGCGGTTTCCAGGGCAAGCACTTTCTTGCCGGCTTTGTCGGCTTTTATCTGAAAATACGTGTCAAGCTGCTGGTCGAGCGACACCTTCGGCAAATACTTGGTTACAATGGCTGCAATCAGCTGGTTGCTTATCGCTGCCGGACACATTCGTTGCACTGCCGGATTGTCGAGACCGAATCCTATGAGCGACCGCATTGCTTTGTCGACGGTAGGGCGGTCGGCGTCGGGGATGAAGTCGTTGAGCGACGAGCCTGGAGGCAGCATTATCGCCTCGGCTGTCAGCCGAGTCAAGTCGCGGGTGTTGAGCATGTCTACCTCGCCGCACACCTGCTCCACGTCGTTCTGCACCTGGCGTATCTGAGGCACGCTGTCGAGCACCGTCAGCGGTGCGTAATGGTGTGTGCCGAAGATGTAACTCGGCTTCTGCAAGCCGTTGCCGCTCACTTTCCACAACAGTTGTGCCTGGGCGCTTATGCCCACAACTGCCATTGCAATAATCAATAATATCTTTTTCATGTCGCAAATATAGTGTTATTTTCCCATTCCGCCTTGCTTCGACAGGCGGGAAGCGTCGTTGTTGCTGTCCACGCGGCGTGTCTGGAACGCTTTGCCGAGGCTGAAATTGTAGGTGAGCGAGCAGGAGAACGACACAGGGTTGCTGAATTTGCTTTTCGTGTGGTAGCCCGAGGCGGAGTCGATCGAGAAATCCACACCGCGGCCGAGAATGTTGTCCACGCCCACCGAGGCTGTCCAGCGTCGCTTTGCAAACGTCTTTTTCAGACTTGCGTTGAGGTTGTGGGTCGGTGTCACCGTAATTTCGCCTATCGTGATTTTGTTCTGTCCGTAATATGAGATTTCAAAGTAGAAATCTTTCGGCAGTTGGAATCCGGAGCTGGCATACCAGTTCAAGAAGTTGTGGTATGTCAGACAGCCTTTCTGTTCACGGCGTTCGCCGTTGGCAAGATATGTGAGATTGGCTGTCAGCGTCCACCAGTCCTTGATTTGGAACGGCAGGTTGAGCGATGCGCCAAACATATATTGTTTGTCGAAGTTGACCATTGTCAGCAGCACGTTTTTCGGGTTGTCCTTGTCGGGCATCGAGGCTTTTATGATTTGGTCGTGGTTGATGTTGGCAAACAGGGTCAGCGAGTATTTGTATTTAACCACGCCGGTGAGGCTGACGTTGTCGCTGTATGACGGCTTCAAGTCGGAGTTGCCCGACTGATAGAACATGTCGGAAACCTGATGACGCTCGGGATTGAGTGCCCAGAACGAAGGGCGCGCTATGGAGCGTGAGTACTGTGCCGTCAGCACGTTGGAGCCGTTTGGCGACAGCAGATATGTGACATTGGCATTTGGAAACAAGTCGAAATATCGCTGAGCTACGATGTTGCCGCGGCTGCTGGCGTCGGTCAGTTCGCCGCGCAGTCCTGCCGATGCCATGAAGCGTCCGAGTTTGGCTGAGGCTTTTACATAGGCGGCATAGATATTTTCTTTAAACACCACGTCATAGTCGCGTCCGTCGGGCGTAAGCCATTCGTGGCCTTTCAGATAGAGGTATGATGCGTCGTTGTCCATACGGTTGAGGTTGTATTTCAAGCCGGTCGACAGACTCCAGCGGCTGTTGAATGTCTTGTCGTAGTCGTAGCTGACGTTGACAACGTCGAAAACCGAGTTTTCGCGGCTTGTCGATATCGAATCGGCGGAGAGGGCGAGAAACTCCGAATGACGATGGTTGTCGGCGACGCTGCGTCCTTTTGTGTGGTTGTAGTTGGCAATCACCTTCATTTGCGAGCCGATGGAGTCGAGCCGGTGCACGTAGTTGAACGTGGCATCGATATTCCTGTGGCGCGATGTCGACATATAGTTTCCGTTCATCGTCTCGATGCCTATGTCGGTGTGGTTGAACGTCGCGTTGGTCGTCACGTCCGACGGTGAGCGAAATTGGTTGTAAGCCACCTCGATGCCCAGCGAATTGCGCGCGTCGGGATCGAAATAAATGCCTGCCATTCCGTAGCCGAAAAGCGACTTGTGTAGGTCCATCTTTGTGTCGGTCGTATACCGGTCTCCGTTGGCATAGTCGGTGGTTTCGCCGGTGTCGAAATAGGCTTTCGGAGAGGCGGAGAGATTGCTGTTGGCACTGAATGTCCATTTGCCGTTCTTCACGTTGACTGATGCCGAAGGAGTGACCGTCGCGGATGTTTTGCTGACAGAGCCGATGAGGCTCACGTTGCCCATCACGCCGTCGGCACGGTTGCGTTTAAGAGTGATTTTGATGATTCCACCTGCGGTGTCGGCGCTGTATTCCGCTCCTGCCTGGGGGATTACCTCTATTTTGCTCACGTCCTCCGCCTTGAGCGAGCGCAGATAGGTGAGCAGCTGTGATTGGTCCATGCGCAGCTCGCGGTCGTTGACCATCACTTTCGCGCCCGACTTGCCGTTGATGGTGATTTTCTTGTCGTCGATCCACACGCCGGGAGCCGCCTGCAGCAGTTCCTTTCCGTCTTTGCCTATGGCGGCTGGCATATCCTCCACCCTGACCACAAAACGGTCGGGCAGACGGCGTATGGCTGAGGCTTTCACCTCTACGCCATGCAGTGCCACGGCATTTGTTGCCATCGTGGCGTCAAGACGCGTTTCTCCGCTGACGGTCACTGCCTTTTCGGCATTGTCGTAGCCCACGAGGGTAAATGTCACGATATATTGTCCTTTCGGAAGGTTGATTCTGTAATTGCCGATGCTGTCGGTGACGGCCCCTCCTTGCTCATGGTTGGCGCTGAGTGCCACCACGGTTGCAAATTCAACCGGGTTGCCTTCGCTGTCGGCCACGCGTCCGAGCAAAGTGTCGGCTGTCGCGATGCTGCCGCCCGAAATGGCAAGCAGCGCCGCAAGAAACATCTTATTCATTGTGTGTATTATAAATTGGTTATTTTCCTGAGTCGATGAATTGTTTGTATAGACGGTCGATGTCGTCGGCAGTGATGCCGAGCATCTGCATTTTGCGGAACATTTCCGGAAGTTCCTCTTCTTCAAATTCCCGCCGGCGCAGTCTGGAGATTGTGCCGCATGCGCCTTCGCTGACGAAATAACCAATGCCGCGGCGGTTGAAGATTATCTCTTGCTGCTGCAGCCAGTCGAAAGAGCGCACCACGGTGTTGGCGTTGACTTCAACGGTTGCCGCATATTCGCGCACCGACGGTATGCGGCCGCCTTCAGAATAGGCATGCTGCATAATCTCGTCCATGATGCGGTCTGCTATCTGCAGGTAGATTGGTCGGCTTTCCTTGAAGTTCATAACAGGCGTTTTTTGGTTTCAACTACTTGTTTGCGCGTAAACAGCCAATATGACAGCAGCCCGTTGATTATGGCAATCGCAAGCAGTATGCTGCCGGTGGTGGCAAGAATTGTGGGGAATGTGGCGACAAGCTCTGAACGGGTTTGTGGGTGAAAGCTGAAATGCACAAGAATCGGAGGGAGAATGATGGCTAATGCCACCACAACGCCGAGTGTCTTGACAAGAGGAAATCTACGCCAAACCGATCCGCCGAGCATAAACATTGACTGCAGACATACCAGAAAACCGTATGATGCCAGTGTTCCCTGCCAGCTCCATGCCTCGCGTGCGGGGCCTTCGATCATTTGTGCCGGAGTGAACAGCACTTTCAGACAGTAAAATGTCAGCGAGCCGTAGGCGTCAAGTCCGAATATCGCCGCGAGCAGATAGTAGAGTGCGCCGACAGCGACAAGCGACACAAGTGCCGACAGGGCGAAGCCGAGGGTTACAATCGTCACCCGCGACAGGAATTTCTCGACGTTGGTTGCCGGCAGTGTGAGAAACTCAGTGCTGCCGGGCTTGTCGGAAATGGGATTAAGCACGGTGGAGGCGGCAATCATTCCACCCATTGTCAGCACGAGTGCAAACCAGGAGTAGAACGTGTCGGCAATTGACACGAACGAGGTGCTTTCGTGTGTCTTCGCCGTGATGATGATTATCAGCAGTCCGGCAAGTAGGGTGCCTGCAAGCTCGAGCAGATGGGCAAGATGGGTTTTCCAGTTGAGTGCCGCATCGCGTGTGGTCACCGACCAGAAACGCGCTGGGCTGAAGTTGTTTATTGTTGTCATTTCAGTTGAGTCTTTACAAATATTTTATAAGTCAATACGTAGTTGGCGAGTGTGAGCGGTGCCAATATGATGTTTGTCGTTGTCAAGCTGGGATTGCAGATGCCGTTGACGAGTATTGCCGCCGCGACGACTACAAACAGCAGTGCGAGGCTCTTTACCAACACTTTGCGGCGCCAGAGCGCGCTGCCGATCATTGTCACCGACTGCAGCCACAGGGCGATTACGCCAAGCGGCACTACTTTTTCAACAAAAATCTGAGGAAGCAGCATCGTTTGAAACAGCGGTTTGTTGAAAAGCGTCATGCACAGACCGATGCGCGCTGCGTCGGCAAGCACCATCCCGATGATGAAGAACACTATCGTGGAAACCACGGTTTCAAGCAGGTTTACAAGAAATTTCTCGAGATTTGTTGCCGGAAGTGTCAGGTAGGAAATCTGACCGTAGCGTCCCGACATTTTGTCGAACATAAACGTTGCCATCAGCACCATCGACAGGATGAAGAACGATGCAAGCACCACGTAGAACGTGTCGGCAAACGATCCTGGATTGATGCTGTATCCCGACATCATAAAACCGATTTCGCCGAAGAGTATGGCGGCGAAGGCTGCCATCGGCATCCCTATCCATGCCGATGGCACATTGTGGTCGTAGTCGTGGCGGAGCATCGCCCAAAATCTCCGTATGTTGAACCTATCGGTCATTGTCGTCAGCATTTAAGGCTTCATTGATTGCGGCGCCGTTGGCAAGCATTGCGTTGAACAGCGTTTCAAGATTGATTACGCTCTCGTCGCCGAAGCGGTTGGCATAAATTGCGCTGTTGCCTTGGAGAGAGGGCTGCACATAGATGGCTCCTTCGGTGGGTTCCGACATCGGTTGGTCGGTGAAAAGGAGCTTGGATGCCAGCGTGGCGTAGTTGCTGTCGAGCAACAGTTTGCCGCTGTCGACCATCAGCACGTGGTCGAGCAGATTCTCTACGTCGCGCACTTGGTGGGTCGACACGACTATCGTTTTTTCATCGCTCATGTTTGACGCTATCACCTTGCGCATCTGGCTTTTCGACGGGATGTCGAAGCCGTTGGTCGGTTCGTCCATCAGAAGCAGACGGGTGTTTGTGGCGAGAGCGAAACTCATAAACGCCTTCTTCTTCTGTCCCATCGACAATTCGTTGAGACGCAGGTTGCTGTCCATCTCGAAATCACGCAGACAGTTGTTGAGAATCTCGTTGGAGAAACGCGGATAAAACTGCGCGTTGTATTTCACGTATTGGGCGAGGGTGACGGCTGGAAGCGTAAATTCCTCGGGAACGATAAAAATCTCCTGAAGAGCTGACGGCTGGCGGCGCGACATCTCGCTGCCGCAGAAAGTAACCGACCCTGATTTCGGACGGAGCAGACCGCACATTAGATAGAGCAGTGTGGACTTGCCCGTTCCGTTCTTGCCGAGCAGTCCATACACCGCGCCTGGTTGCAATGTCAGCGAAAAATCGCTGAAAATGTCAGGCTTTTTGAAGCCATAACTAAATTTCAATTCCTTGATTTCCATCATATAAGTTTTCATTTTTCGTATATCAGTTTGAGTGTATTAGTTGATTAGTACACTGCAAAGCTATGTCAATTTTTTGGGAAAACAATAGCGAATCTGATATTTAACACAAATTAATACTTTCTAAAATCTTCGACACCCAGCAAAATCGCCGAAGCGCGGTTCCATAAGTCAGCCCGTGGTTGCCCAGCCCACCCGAGACAAAGGTGACATGCCGCTACCGCCGAAGAGCGGTTCCAGAAGTCAGCCCGTGGTTGGCTTGCCCACCCGAGACAATGGTGATATGCCGCTACCGCCGAAGTGCGGTTCCAGAAGTTAGCACGGGGTTGGCTTGCCTACCCCGTGACAATGGTGACATGCGCCGCTACCGCCGAAGAGCGGTTGTAGAAGGAGTATGCAGACAGGTGACATGCTGCAACCCAAATTTTACATAACAAAACGGAATCAAATAAAATGGAAACACCGCCGATTTGCATTTGCAAACCTGCGGTGTTTAAGTGGAGATGGAGAGATTCGAACTCTCGTCCAAACGTGGAACTAATATGCTTTCTACATGCTTAGTTTTGACTTGGTTTTCGACCGTGGGCAGGATCAAAACTACCAACCCAAGGCTTATCTCCTAAAATCTCGGACAGCTACCGGAGAACAAGCCGTCCCAGCTCCGATTTTATTAGCACCACCTTATCGAAACGTCTCAGAGCAAGGCAATCGGGTGATGTCTCGTTTCTGCCACTGTGGCAGAAATAAAGCTAACTTACTGTGCTTCGGTTAGGCAGCGAGAGCGTAGTTATTTTCGCCAGTTAAATTGTTGATGTCTGAGATTATAGAGCATAGCCATCATCGCTCTGCATGCTTACATACCACCTCTACACGCTGTCAAAACCGGTCATCCCCAATGTTTTTTCGAGACACATACGTGATATGTGGGTTGCAAAAGTAATGCTTCCGCAACCAATCTCCAAATTTTTGTTGAAAAATTTTTTTCAGTTTTCGTTGTCAACGGCGTTAAGCACCAACAGCATATTTGGCAGTTCGTTGTTGTCGCGGATTGTTTTCAGCGCCGACAGCTGGCGGCGGTCGAGGAGTCCGATGCGCGCCACGAAGATGGTGTGGCTTGCCACACGGGCTAAGATGTTGGTGTCGGTCACAAGCTGTATAGGAGCGCAGTCGATGAAGATGTAGTCGTAGCGTTGGCGCAGGCGTTCAAACATTTCGTCGAGGGTGTCGTGTTCAAGCAGTTCTGCCGGGTTGGGGCGAATGGTGCCCGACGGCAATATGTCGATTCCCGCGCTTTTGTCGTGCACAATCAGTTTGTCGAGGTCGGTGCACGATCCGTCGAGATATGAGGTTGCGCCGTGCGACGGCGAGTTGATGCGCTTGCTGAGCGATGCGCGACGTATGTCGAGGTCGACGAGCAGCACGCGTTTGCCTTTCTTAGCCTCGGCTGAGGCGGTGTTGATTGCCACATACGATTTGCCACTGCCGGGGTTGAACGATGTGCAGATGCACACCGGCACGTTGTTGAATTTCGCCAAATGGTGGTCGAGCTCGGTGCGTAGCATCAGGAATGCCTCTTTGCCGAAATCTTTGTTTGTCAAGTCGGGTGGCGTGAGGCTCCTTAGTCCGTAGTTGAACTTTATGCGCATGCGTCGCGAGAATGTGACGTTTTTAAGAAGCGGTATTTGTCCGATCACGGGGATGTTGATGCCGATGAAGTCGTAGCGGTCGCGCACGTGGTTGTCGGTGATGAATGCAATGAAAATCACGGCGATAGGAATCACCACTCCGCCGAGCAGCAAGCCGAGGACTGCGATTATCCATGGAGTGAGCCGAGAGGGCTCGTCGGTGCCCGATGCCGGTGCCACTACGCGTACGGCTTCCGAGATGTTGTTGATGGCGAGCGGGTCGTTGCCGCGTTTGCCTTGCAGGTAGTAGTATTGACTTTCGATGTTTTTGTGTATGCGCGCCTGGCGGTTGATGGCGGCCTGTGTGTGCGACAGGTCGGCAAGACGGTTGTCGGTGGCGGCGATGCGCGATTTCAGTTTACCGCATTCGATGCGGAGCGAAGCGATATGGTTTGTCACCGAAGCCTCAATGTCGCTGTGCATAGCCTTAAGTTGCTGTGTGACTTCTGCAAACGCATTGTTGGCAGTGCCGGCATTCTCGCGCAGATGTTCGCGTTTGGCTATGGTTCCGTTGTATGCAGCCACGGCTTTCTGCAGTCCGATGCTTTTTGTGATATCTGTAGCGGCGGCTATCGGGCGGTCGGCATTTTTGTCGGCTGCCAGTTGCGACGCTACAGCCTCAGTTGCCTTTATTTCGGTCTCAATGCCTACGAGCGACTGTGTGTCGGTGGCCTTCTGCGCCAGCAGTTGGTTGTAGGTGAGGTTGATATTGGAAGTGTTTCCATTGCGCAGTGTCTGCTCGATGCCGGCTTCGTTTTTTTCAAGAGCCTCTGTATGCACGGCGAGACGCTTGTCGACGGCGTTGATGAATTTCTGGGCGTCGTTGCTGTTCCA
>OGYD01002461.1_pt1 | contig 11974 bp, 10 predicted proteins | sample 1576441 | NCBI WGS metagenome assembly OGYD01 (sample SAMEA3541537, study PRJEB24748) | human gut metagenome | biome: human gut; feature: human-associated habitat; material: faeces | place: China | collected 2012 | reverse complement strand
CAGATCACGCTGGCTTATTTTGATCAGCGCAGTACGATCGATTATATCGGCGCAGTGCAGGGAATTCCGGTGTGTTTTGATGCGAAGGAATGTGTGGCAGAGACATTTCCGCTTCAGAATATTCATGAACATCAGGTGGAATTTATGAAGAATTTTGAAAAGCAGCAGGGGGTTGCATTTGTCCTGATTTATTATTCATCTAGAAATATCTTATATTATATGCGTTTTGAGGAACTGTACAGGTTCTGGATGCGTGCACAGAACGGAGGAAGAAAAAGCTTCCGTTTTGATGAACTGGACGAACGGTTTTTTATGAAATTCTTCCATGGATGTTATGTTCCATACCTGGATGCCTTGAATCTCGATCTGGAACTTCGTGATGAACTTGACAAAACGGATGAAACTGCGTATAATGCAAAGTGATTTTTTAACATGGTAGCACACTAAAGTGCTGGAAGAAAAATATTACTACCTGGAGGACATATGAAGAAAAAATTACACACTCCGGAAGGAGTACGGGATATATACAACGTAGAATGCGGAAAAAAACTTGCGTTGGAAAGCAGATTGAAAAAAGTATTTCATTTATATGGATATCATGATATCCAGACTCCGACGATTGAATATTTTGATGTGTTCCGCGAGGAGATTGGAACGACACCGGCCAACGATCTGTATAAATTTTTTGACAAAGATGGCAATACACTTGTCTTAAGACCCGATATTACCCCGTCTATTGCAAGAGCATCGGCAACTTTATTTAAAGATGAAAATCTTCCGATCCGTCTGTGTTATACAGGCAATACATTTGTGAACCATTCCAGTTATCAGGGACGCTTAAGAGAGACGACGCAGATGGGAGCAGAATTTGTCGGGGATGATTCGGTAGAGGCAGATGCAGAGATGCTTGCCCTGGTGATTGAATCTATGTTGACGATCGGGCTGAAAGAATTCCAGCTCTGTGTCGGTAATGTTGATTTCTTCCAGAGTCTGATCGAAGACGCAAGTCTGGATGAAGAGGCGGAAGAAAGAGTAAGAGAACTGATCGGTAACCGCAATTACTTCGGTGTAGAAGAATTTCTGGACAGTATTCAGGCAAAGAGAAGCTCCAAAGAAGCATTTTCAGCATTGAATGAACTGATCGGAGGAATTGATATCCTGGAAAAAGCGGAAAACCTTGCGCCGAATTCCAAAGGTGTGATGGCAATCAGACGCCTGGAGAAGATATACCACATCCTGCGCTATTACGGAGTGGAAAAATTTGTCACTTTTGACCTGAGCATGACAGGAACCTATGGATACTATACAGGAATCGTGTTCCGTGGTTATACTTACGGAACCGGGGATGCAGTTGTAAAGGGCGGACGTTATGACCATCTGATCGAAAAGTTCGGTAAGAAATCACCATCTATCGGTTTTGCGATTGTAATTGATGAACTGGTGAGTGCACTGACCCGTCAGAAGATCCGCATCGTATATCCAAGAAAGAATACGATCATCGTATATGCGGAAGGAAGACAGCTTGAAGCAATCCGCCTTGCGAAGGATTTCCGTAGAAAAGCCAAGAATGCAGAACTTCTGAAGAAGGATGAAAACAGTGGATTGGAAGATTATATCCGTTACGGAAATGATTATTATGCCGGAAGTCTGGTATATATCGAGGAGACCGGAGAAGTAACAATGGTCAATCTCGTTACCGGAGAGCAGAAGATCGTGAATAGTACAGATAGGAGTTAGACATTATGAGATACCTGACATTTGCCCTGGGGAAAGGACGTCTGGCAAAACAGACATTAGAATTATTTGAGAAAATCGGGATTACCTGTGAAGAGATGAAAGATAAAGATTCCAGGAAGCTGATTTTCACCAATGAAGAATTGAAACTCCGTTTCTTTCTTGCAAAAGGACCGGATGTTCCGACATATGTAGAATATGGTGCAGCGGATATCGGAGTCGTTGGAAAAGATACAATCCTGGAAGAAGGACGTAAGGTACATGAAGTACTGGATCTTGGATATGGAAAATGTAAGATGTGTGTATGCGGATACAAAGATGCCGCACCACTTCTGCAGCATCATGAACTGATCCGGGTAGCAACAAAATATCCGAATATTGCAAAAGATTATTTCTATAACACGAAGCACCAGACTGTAGAGATCATTAAGTTAAATGGTTCCATTGAACTTGCACCGATCGTCGGACTGTCCGAAGTGATCGTGGATATTGTAGAGACAGGGTCAACCCTCCGTGAAAATGGTCTGGAAGTGTTGGAGGAAGTATGTCCGTTGTCTGCTAGGATGATCGTGAATCCGGTCAGTATGCGTATGGAAAGCGCAAGAATCAAAGACCTGCTGACAAGACTGCGGGAGCAGGTATAATACTGTACAGACAGAAAGAAAATAAAATGAGAGGATGGCGGTTAAGGCTATGAGAATACAGCGTTTGACAAAAGATGCAAAAGAGAACTTACTGGAGGATCTTCTGAAGAGAAGCCCGAATAATTACGGTCAGTATGAACAGGGAGTTCAGGAAATCCTCGCTCATGTAAAAGAAGAAAAGGATCAGGCAGTATTTGCATATACGAAGAAATTTGATCATGCAGATATCACTGCAGACAATATTAAGGTTACAGAAGAGGAGATCGAAGAGGCATATAAAGAAGTAGATCCAAAACTGGTGGAGATCATCCGCAAAGCTCTTCTGAATATCCGTACGTATCATGAAAAACAGAGACAGTACAGCTGGTTCGACAGCAAACCGGACGGAACAATCCTGGGACAGAAAGTCACACCACTTCACAGAGTCGGTGTATATGTGCCGGGCGGGAAAGCGGTATATCCATCTTCTGTATTGATGAACATTGTACCTGCAAAGGTAGCAGGAGTCGATGAGATCGTGATGGTCACACCGCCCGGAAAAGATGGAAAAGTGACACCAAACACGCTGGTTGCAGCACATGAAGCCGGTGCGGATGTCATCTATAAAGTCGGCGGGGCACAGGCGATTGCTGCTCTGGCATACGGAACAGAGAGCATTCCAAAAGTCGACAAGATCGTAGGACCTGGAAATATATATGTTGCTCTGGCGAAAAAAGCAGTTTATGGTTATGTAAGCATTGATGCAATTGCCGGACCAAGCGAGATTCTTGTTATTGCAGATGAGACGGCAAATCCAAGATTTGTGGCAGCAGATCTTCTTTCACAGGCAGAGCATGATGAACTTGCATCTGCAATCCTGGTCACAACATCTGAAGAACTTGCCCGGAAAGTATCGGATGAAGTGGATGGTTTCTTAAAAGAACTTTCCAGAAGTGAGATCATCCGGAAATCACTGGACAACTACGGTTATATCCTGGTCGCAGATACGATGGATGATGTGATTGATATTGCAAATGAGATCGCATCCGAACATCTGGAGATCCAGACAAAGAATCCATATGATGTGATGACAAAAGTAAGGAATGCCGGTGCCATCTTTATCGGGGAATACGCAAGTGAACCACTGGGAGATTATTTTGCAGGACCGAACCATGTTCTTCCAACCAATGGTACAGCAAAATTTTTCTCACCGCTTTCTGTGGATGATTTCATTAAAAAATCAAGTATCATCGGATATTCGGAAGAAGCATTACGCGATATACATAAAGATATTGAAGCATTTGCCGAGGCAGAGCAGTTGACGGCACATGCCAATTCTATCAAAGTCCGTTTTGAGGGCGAAGAGTAGAAGACAGCAGAAAAATAAGGAGGCGAGGAGCTATGAACAGAACAGTCACCAGGACAAGAACGACAAAGGAGACGGATATTACGGTAACTCTGAACCTGGATGGAACCGGAAAGACGGAGATTAATACAGGAATCGGTTTTTTTGATCATATGTTGAATGGATTTGCAAGACACGGATTGTTCGATCTGACGGTACATGCGAAAGGGGATCTGGAAGTGGACAGTCATCATACCATCGAAGATACGGGAATCGTGCTTGGACAGGCTATTCTGGAAGCAATAGGAGATAAAGCCGGAATCAAACGTTATGGCCACTTTATGCTTCCAATGGATGAGACACTCGCACTTTGTGCGGTGGATCTCTCAGGAAGACCATATCTGAATTATAATGCAGAGTTTGTGTCAGATAAGATGGGTGAGATGGATACTGAGATGGTAAGGGAATTCTTTTACGCAGTTTCTTACAGCGCAATGATGAATATCCACCTGAAGATTCTGGATGGTATCAACGATCATCACAAGGCGGAGGCGCTGTTTAAAGCGTTCGGAAAAGCACTTGATATGGCGACAATGGAAGAGCCAAGGATAAAAGAGGCATGGACCACAAAGGGAAGCCTCTAAAAGGAGACGGACAGACATGAGTTATAAAAGATTAATACCTTGCATTTTTATAAAAGACGGGAAAGCGGTCAGATGGATTGATGATCCGACTGTTGTATCCAAAGACGTAATTGAACTTGCAAAATATTACAGTGATCACGGTGCAGATGAACTGATCGTGCTGGATCTCTCAGATTCGGATGAAGAACATGATGAAACGATCACATTGATGAAACGGATCAATCGTGTGATCAGGATTCCGATGATCGCAGGCGGCAATATCAGACGCCAGGAAGATATTAAGAAGATTCTGTATACAGGTGCAAAACGGGCAATGCTGAATTTCTCTAAGCCGGATAGTGTCAAACTGATTGAGGATGCGGCAAAGAGATTCGGAAAAGAGAAGCTTGCGGTATCATTAAATGATTTTGATGCATTGTTCAAACATCAGCATCTGATCCAGGATTACAGCAGTGAAATTGTCTTTATGCACAGACTGGATCTGAATTCCATTATGAATGTAACAGATGTACCGTGTGTGATTATTACGGATACGGAAGAAGAGTCAGAGTTATTTAAAATTTTGAAATGCCCGGGTGTCCGGGGGCTTTCGGGAAGATATGTAAGTCGTACAGATATTGATTGTGTGGCATTCAAAGATAAGTGTACGGAAGAAGGAATTAAGATGACATCTTTTGAGAGTATGATGGAGTTCTCACAGTTTAAGACCAATGATCAGGGCCTGATCCCTGTCATCGTCCAGCATTATAAGACACAGGAGATCCTGATGCTGGCATATATGAATGAGGAATCTTTCTATGAGACGATCAAGACAGGAAAGATGACGTATTTTAGCAGAAGCCGGCAGAAACTCTGGGTAAAGGGGGAGACGAGCGGTCATTTCCAGTATGTAAAATCCCTGACGATTGACTGTGATCTGGATACATTGCTTGCAAAAGTAGATCAGATCGGAGCAGCATGCCATACCGGTAATCCGACCTGCTTCTTCCAGCCACTTGTAGGAATTGACTATGATGAGACGAATCCGCTTCGGATCTTTGAATCGGTATATGACACGATCGCAGACCGTAAAGAGAATCCAAAGGAGGGGTCTTACACGAATTATCTGTTTGATAAGGGAATTGATAAGATCCTGAAAAAAATTGGAGTAGAAGCAACGGAAGTTGTGATCGCAGCAAAGAATCCGAATCCGGAAGAAGTCAAATATGAGATCGCGGATTTCCTGTATCATGCAATGGTTCTGATGGTAGAAAAAGGTCTGACATGGGAAGACATCGTAAAAGAACTGGCAGATCGTTAAACAGAAACTCTTAGAAAACATGAAAAAGAGCCTGTATGCAGTAAGTTTTGCACATGAGTGAAACAGATATCTCATATATTGTTTCAGAGGTGAGCGCATGTGAATGAAGCGGAAAAGCGAAGAAGAGAACTTCTGGAACAGACACGTTACAGCTATCAGGAATCCGGGATACCGGCAATACATCCCAGATACAGGGCATCTTATAGTGAACTGTATGGTGAGGAAGAGGCAGAACAGGGAAGCCTGGGAATCCGTACATTTATTTGTATGATTCTGTTTGCGGTGTTTGTATTTATGCAGAATGAAGGGAAAGATATTCTACATATAAGCAGCACAAAAGTGGTGCAGGAGGTCAGTAAAAACGCTGACATTACCGATGTGTGGAAAAAAATACCATAGAGGAGTAGATTTGAGACCGTTGGTTAAGAATTGAAACCGACGGTTTCTTTGTGTATACTAGCTATATTAAAAGGAAAGCAGAGAGACTGGCGTCAGCCGGTCCCAGCAGATGAGGAGGAAGCAGATATGTTAAAATTATGGATTGTTGGTGCATCCGGACAGATCGGCCATCAATGAAGTGTTGGATCCATTAGAAATGGAAGTGTTTAACACAGATAAGGAAGAATTAGACATTACGGACACCGATGAGGTGCTGAATTTCGGAGTGATCAACCGTCCGGATGTGATCATCAACTGTGCAGCAGTCACAGATACAGATCTCTGTGAAAAAGAACCGGAGCTTGCATACCGTGTGAATGCGCTGGGAGCAAGAAATTTAAGTATTGTGGCAAGAAAGACAGGGGCCAAGATGGTACAGATATCCACGGATGATGTATTTGACGGAATCCGGCATACTCCATATACGGAGTTCGATGACACAAATCCGAAGACCGTTTACGGACGTTCCAAGAGAGCAGGGGAGAACTATGTAAAAGAGTTCACACACAAACATTTCATTATCCGAAGTAACTGGGTATATGGAAAAGGCAATAATTTTGTAAACCGCATACTTCATGCAGCAGATACAAAGGATGAACTTCTGATTGCATCAGATCAGTTTGGTTCTCCGACCAGTGCAAAAGATCTGGCACGTATTATTCTTTATCTGATCAAAACGAATGAATACGGAACGTACCATGCAACCTGTCAGGGTGTATGTAATCGTTATGAATTTGCGCAGGAAGTTTTGAAACTTGCAGGAAAGAGGATCACTCTGCGCCCGGTAGTGACCAGCGAATCGGATCTTTCTTCTGCAAGACCAGCATATGCGGTCCTGGATAATTTTATCCTTCGTATCATCAATGTATACGAGATGCCGGACTGGAGAGCTTCACTGAAAGAATATATGGATGAGAGAACGGAGGACTAATATGGGAGAGACACAGAAGAAGGAAAAGAAGAAAATAGGGCTTACAACGAAGATTTTTATTGCATTGCTTGCAGGAGCGGTATTTGGAATTATTTTATGTTATGCGGTTCCAAGTGGACATATCAAAGACGACATTATCGTAGAAGGTGTACTGTACGTGGTCGGACAAGGCTTTATCAAACTGATGAAGATGTTGGTTGTACCACTGGTATTCTGTTCGCTTGTGTGCGGAAGTATGTCGATCGGGGATACGAAGAAGCTTGGCACAGTCGGTGCAAGAACACTGATCTTTTATCTGGCAACAACAGCACTTGCGGTTACCGTAGCATTGTCTGTCGGAAACCTGATCAATCCGGGTGTGGGACTGGACATGAGCACGATCAAGACCAATGCAGCATCTGTAGAAACTATGAAGGCTACTTCATTGACAGACACGTTGTTAAATATTATCCCGGATAACCCGATTAATTCTCTTGCAAGCGGAGAGATGCTGCAGATCATCGTATTTGCATTGATCATCGGTGTGATCCTTGCAAAATTAGGAGAACGTGCAGAGACAGTTGCGAACTTCTTCAGCCAGTTTAACGATATCATGATGGAAATGACGATGATGATCATGGCACTTGCCCCAATTGGTGTCTTCTGCCTGATCAGCCGCACATTTGCAAACATCGGATTCAGTGCATTTGTACCGCTGGCAAAATATATGATCGGTGTATTGATCGCACTGGCAATCCAGTGTTTCGGTGTATACCAGATATTACTGAAGATATTTACCGGACTGAATCCTCTGAAATTTATCAAGAAGTTCTTCCCGGTTATGGCCTTCGCATTCTCAACAGCAACATCAAATGCAACGATTCCGCTGTCAATCGATACCCTGTCCAAGAAGGTGGGTGTATCTAAGAAGATATCATCCTTCACCATTCCTCTTGGAGCGACCATCAATATGGATGGTACTTCGATCATGCAGGGGGTAGCCGTTGTATTTGCCGCACAGGCATTTGGAATCCACTTAAGTATGACAGATTATATTACTGTGATCGGAACTGCAACACTTGCATCCATCGGTACGGCCGGTGTGCCAAGTGTAGGTCTGGTAACACTGACAATGGTATTCAATTCTGTCGGACTTCCGGTTGAGGCAATTGGTCTGATCATGGGTATCGACCGTATCCTGGATATGCTGCGTACCGCTGTCAATATCACCGGTGATGCCGTATGTACCACTATCGTGGCTAAGCAGCAGGGTGCCTTTAATGAGAATACTTTCCGGGCAGATAACTGATCACCTGTTTACAACTTTTCAGACGGCTGTCACCGTATAAAAAAAAGAGTGAAACATTCTGTCTTGTGCTCAAGTGCACCGTCAGAAGTTTCACTTTTTTATAGCTCGCAGCTATTCTATTTCAGTTTATTGAGTTTTGCCCGGTTGGCAATAACGATCAGCCGCATATCCTGTGTCAGAGGTTCTTCCGGATCGATATTGGTATTTACATTTTTTCCTTCAATGATCGCCACCACGTTAATGGAATATTTTTTCCGCAGATTCAGCTCGATCAGGTTCTTCCCGATCCACTGCTGTTTCACTTCCATTTCCACCATAGACACATCCTGGGACAATTCGATAATGTCCATGAAGCCGGAGCTTAACAGATTTTTGGCCAGATGGATCCCTGACTCACTCTCGGGGAATACTACACGGTCTGCTCCTACTTTCGTAAGGATCTTGCAGTTTATCTCAGTGGCGCATTTGGTGATAACGGTCTTTACGCCCAGTTCTTTACACAGCATGGTTGCCATAACACTGGCTTCCAGATGATTTGCCATGGTCACGATGACCACATCAATATTCGCAATACCGATCTGTCTCAACGCTTCCGGATCTGTAACATCCGCACATTTACAGTATGGAATCTCTGAGATTGCCGCATTGACAACTGCCTCTCTGTTGTCCACCGCTACCACCTCTGCGCCGTTCTCTGCCAACTCCTTCGCCACACCTCTTCCATATCTTCCAAGTCCAAATACTGCATAGGTCTGATTGATTCCCATAGTCTCTTCCTTCCTGTTGCTTCGATCTGCTTTATCCGACGCTGATCTCTTCTGTCGGGTTCTTCACAATATTTTTGTTCTTTTTCTGCGTGCTGAATGCCACTACCAGCGATATGGGGCCGACTCTTCCCAAATACATGGTCACGATAATAATCAGTTTTCCCCAAAGATTCAGCATGGAAGTCAGGTTCCTGCTTAATCCCACAGTAGCTGTGGCACTGACTGTTTCATACACAATATCTATCACATCCGCCTCTGTCACTGCAGATAAAAGAATCGCAGACAACGACGCAATGATAAAAAACATACCTACAACTGCTACCGATTTATTCACCGCCTGCTTCGGAATATTTCTCCCAAAAAGCTCTGCATCCTCCTTATTACCTATGGTGGCAAACATAGATACCAGCAGCACTGCGATCGTAACTGTCTTCATTCCTCCTGCGGTTCCCACCGGAGAGCCGCCGATCAGCATCAAAAGCACCGAAATGATCGCAGAGGTATTGGTCAGATCCTCTTGTGGAATCGTGGCAAAACCTGCGGTTCGCGTAGTTACTGCCTGGAACAGGGATGCCCAGATCCGTTGCGGCACCGTGTAATCCTGCATTGTCTGAGGATTATGGTATTCAAAAATATAAAATGCCGCCGCTCCCACTACAATAAGTATTCCTGTCACCGTGAGTGCTATTTTACTGTGAAGCGTCAGCAGTCTGAAACATTTGAGCTTCTGGCTCCGGATATTTTTCAAAACCCGCAGTACATCCCACCAGACGATATAGCCTAAGCCTCCCAATATGATCAACAGCATCGTGACCAGATTGACCATGGGCTGAAATACATAGCCACACAGACTGTCTTCCGCCATAATATCCATTCCTGCGTTGCAAAAGGCAGATACAGCATTAAAAATCGAAATCCATATGCCTCTGAGTCCGTATCCCGGCACAAATACTGTCATGTACAAAAGAGCTCCGCATCCCTCCACCACCAGAGTACCTATGAGAACCTTGCGGAGGAATTTCACGATTCCGGAGATATTATTCAGATTAAATACATCCTGCAGCATCCACCGGTTACCCAGTCCCAGTCGTCTGTGCAGTCCCATCATCACACCGTACATGACCGTAATGACTCCCAGACCTCCCAACTGGATCAGAAACAGGATCACGATCTGTCCCCAGACGCTCCAGGTGGAATATGTGGGAACCGTCACCAGACCGGTCACACATATGGATGTGGTAGCCGTAAATAAAGCATCTATATAAGGAACCGCTTCTCCGGTAGCTGAACTGATGGGTAATGCCAGCAGGAAGCTACCCACTAATATGGCACACAGAAAGCTAAGCATGATCTTCTGTGTCGTAGACAACTGTATTATTTTTTTACTGTTCATAACACACTCCATTCCGCCGATGCTTTATCTCATCAGTGGAATCGCTAATCAAATTTCACGGGTGCAATCCGCAATGTTATGATTATAACACACTTTTAGATAAAAAACTCCTATTGGAGACAGTTTGTTGCCGAATCCATCATAGGAGTTCTCTTCTGATCTTATTTTTCTTCTTTTATACTTTAAATCGGTAGCCCACACCCCAGATGGTCTCGATATACTGAGGTTTTGCAGTATCTTTTTCAATCTTCTCACGGATCTTCTTGATATGCACGGTAACGGTGGCAATATCACCGATAGAATCCATATCCCAGATCTCCCGGAATAATTCTTCCTTGGTAAATACATGGTTCGGATGCTCCGCCAGGAACGTCAACAGATCAAACTCTTTGGTCGTAAACGTCTTCTCCACCCCGTCCACATAGACACGTCTGGCAGTCTTATCAATACGGATACCACGGATCTCCACGATATCATTCTGCTGCTTCTGGTTGGTTCCCACCAGTCTCTCATAACGGGCCATGTGCGCCTTCACGCGGGCTACCAGCTCACTGGGGCTGAAAGGTTTGGTCATATAGTCATCCGCCCCCAAACCTAAGCCACGGATCTTATCAATGTCATCCTTCTTCGCAGATACCATGAGAATGGGAATATTTTTCTCCTCGCGGATCTTCTTACATACTTCGAAGCCGTCCATGCCAGGTAGCATCAGATCCAGAATGATCAGATCATAATCGCCTGCCAGTGCTGTCTTCAGTCCTTCATCTCCGGTATTGCAGATATCTACCTTAAAATCACTGAGCTCCAGATAATCCTTCTCAAGATCTGCAATTGCTACTTCATCTTCAATAATTAAAATCTTACTCATTATTTATCCTCCATTTACAGAATGTCCTTGCATCATCGGTTATCATGCTATTTCTGTTTCATTCCTTATTGATTCCTTATTGATTCCTTGGTTCCACCCGGCTGCAGTTCAATGTATTTTCTCAGGACAAAATGCATACAGGTGCCTTCACCCTCTTTGGCTGTTGCCCATACATAGCCGCCGTGATCCTCGATGATCTTCTTCACAATAGAAAGTCCGATGCCACTGCCGCCCTGGGCGGAATTGCGGGAAGCATCCGTGCGGTAGAACCGCTCAAAGATCTTCTGCAGATCCTTCTGCGCGATTCCCTTGCCGTTGTCCTCGATCTCTACCCGGATAGCATCCACTTCGTCGAGAATACGGATATCAATGTGCCCATTGGGCTTATCCATATATTTTACGCTGTTACTGATAATATTATTGATGACCTTCTTCATCTGCTCCGGATCCGCGATGACCACGGTATCGGGAGATACCAGATTCGAATAGTTCAGCTTGATACCCCGCTGCTCCAGATCCAGTCCGACTTCTTCCACACAGTCGCCGAAATAATCCGCCACGTTGATCCGGTGGAAATTGTACGGGATCCGGTTATTATCAATTCCGGAATAGGTGGTCAGCTCGTTGATCAGACGATCCATAT
>OGYD01002459.1_pt1 | contig 11977 bp, 5 predicted proteins | sample 1576441 | NCBI WGS metagenome assembly OGYD01 (sample SAMEA3541537, study PRJEB24748) | human gut metagenome | biome: human gut; feature: human-associated habitat; material: faeces | place: China | collected 2012 | reverse complement strand
TGCCGGCCGAGCCGAGTTGCTTGCATGCCTCAACCACGCGGGCGGACATGGATTCCTCGGCCTTGCGTCCCCAAGAACGCGGATCGTAGAACTTCTTTTCGCCCACTTCACCGTCGATCTTGAGGACCTTGTCATAGTTCTCGAATACATGGTCGGCAATCGGGCGCGTGAACGAGTATTGCGTGTCGGTGTCGATGTTCATCTTGATCACGCCGTAGCTTACAGCTTCGGCGATTTCTTCCGGGCGTGAACCGGAGCCGCCGTGGAACACCAGCTCAAACGGCTTGCCGTTGGGGAAGTCGACCATGCCGGCGGCGCTGGGCAGCTCGCCCTCGGCCACTGCACGGGCCACTCGGGCCTGAATCTCACCAAGCAGGGCCGGGCGCAGTTTGACCACACCAGGCTTGTATGAGCCGTGCACATTGCCGAACGTGAAGGCGGCCATGTATCGGCCACGCTCGCCCAAACCAAGGCGACGGGCCACTTCAAGGCCATCGGCCGGCGTGGAATAGAGGCGTTCGTCGATTTCGGCGGAATGGCCGTCTTCCTCGCCGCCGACCGCGCCGATCTCGATCTCCAGCACCGTGTGCGCGGCCTGCGACTTGGCGAGCAACTCCTCGGCGATGTCCAGATTTTCCTTGAGCGGCACGGTGGAGCCGTCCCACATATGCGACTGGAATGTGGGCTCCTGGCCGTGCGCCACCTGATCGGCCTCATGTGCGAGCAGCGGTCGCACCCATTCGTCCAGATACTGCTTGGCGCAGTGATCGGTGTGCAGGGCGATGGTGATGTTCGGGTACTTCGCGGCGACCTCGCGTGCAAAAGCGGCCAAGGCCAGCGATCCGGTGACACGGTCGTTGACGCCGATGCCGGAAAGGTATGCGGCTGCGCCGACGGACACCTGGATGATGCCGTCAGATTCGGCGTCCGCGAAACCCTTAAGCGCGGCGTTCAGCGTCTGCGAGCTGGTCACGTTGATGGCAGGGTAAGCGTAGCCGCCGCGTCGTGCGGCGTCTAGCATTTCGGCATAGCGTTCCGGTGTTGCGATTGTCATGGCTTCATTATCGCTCGGGGTGTGCCCGCCAGACTAGGTTCTGGGGCCAGGCGAGCTGTGAACTATCTCACGAGGAACACCATGATGATGATCATGGCGAAGCCGACCAAATCGGTCGGGGTGAAGACCGCGCCGGCGAATAGGACACCGGTGATAGTGGCGGTTACGGGTTCACTGGTGCCGAGCATGGTGGCGCGCATTGCACCGCAGCGCTGGGTGCCGCCGAGGAATAGCCAATAGGCACCGAATGTGCCGAACACCACGGTGAACGCCATCAGGCCGATGCCGAACCAGTCCAACGCGGGGGCGGTGGCCCACGGGCGCACGAATGGCAGCAGCATCAGGCCGGAGAGAACGAACATGACACCGTTGGCCATGAAGTTGCCCCATTTGGCCATTAATGCGATGGGCAGAATCGCAAGCAACGACGTGCATACGGCATCGGTCAGGCCCCACAGCAGACCGGGCAGCGGCAGACTGAGCTGGCTGAGATCGCCGCCTGTGGCGATGAGCACCGTGCCCACAAAAGCGAGTACCACACCGATGCTTTCGCGTTTGCCGGGCAGCCGTTTGCCCATAATACATACGAATACGAGTACAACCAGCAGATTGAGCGTCTGCAGCACCGTGGCCGTGCCGGAATTGGTCCAGTCAATGGCCTTCAAGTAGGAGACCTGCACCATGAGCACGCAGAAGAACGCGCACAGCAGAAGTCTCGGGTAGGAACGGTAGTCCTTAAGCGAGTTGATGAACTTGTCAGGCGTGAAGATTCCTGCGCAAACCAGAAAGATGACACCGGCCAATAGCTCGCGCACGCAGGCGATCCACAGCGGATCGGCGTGATAGTCGTTCATCAGGAGTTTGGAGACGGTGGCGTTGACGCCCCAGAAGACGCCTCCGGCGAGCGCCAGTCCGGCACCGACGAAGATGTCGTGCGGGGTGCGTTCGAGGGTTGGCGTTGGTTGGCCATTGGTTGCAGCGGTCTTGGGTTCACACATCGCCCATCACGATACGCGGACGACGTGAATTGTTCTCATATAGCGGGGTCATACGGCAGGAAAATAAGCTCTCAAAAGAGGGAAAACCGTTGGAATTTCAAGGAAAATCGATGGAGCGGACGACGGGAGTCGAACCCGCCTCTAAAGCTTGGGAAGCTTTCATTCTACCGATGAACTATGTCCGCATGCCTTACGGCTGCTGCACCTCACGTGACGAGCATGCTCAGCCAAACGAGGTACGAGTAGTTATCCTAGCACGTCACCTGCCGACGCGCGTGGAGTAGGTGGGCGGAGCGATCGGCGTGCCGTTCATTTCATTGGCCATCTGCATGAGGCGCGCGATGCGCTCATCGGTCGGCGGATGTGTGGAGAACAAGCGCGAGAAACCGACCGCGGAGAACGGGTTGGCGATCATCATTGCGGAGACGGACTGGGTGCCGGCGGTTTTGCGCATCGGCGTGGTCTGCGCGCCGTAGGAAATCTTGTTCAGTGCGGAAGCCAGGGCCTCGGGATCGCCGGTAAGCAGGCTGCCGTCTTCATCGGCGTCGTACTCGCGGGTGCGGGAGATGGCCATCTGGATCAAAGACGCGGCGATCGGCGCGAGAATCACGCTCAGCAATGCGCCGATCAGGCCGAGGCCACCGGAACTGTCGCGGTCGTCTCGCGAACCGCCGCCGAAATACATCAGCGAATAGCCTAGGTAGGAGATGACGGTGGCCATGGCAGAGGCGATGGCGGAAGTCAGGATGTCGTGGTTGTACACGTGCATAAGTTCGTGGCCCAGCACACCACGCAGTTCACGGGCATTGAGAATCTGCAGGATGCCTTGGGTACAGCAGACGGCCGCGTGCCGTTCGTTGCGCCCGGTGGCGAAGGCGTTCGGGCTCATGGTGGGGGCGATGTAGATGCGAGGCATCGGCTTGCCGGCCTTGGCGCTCAGTTCACGCACAATCTGGTAGATCTCCGGGGCTTCCTGCTCGCTGACTTCCCGCGCGCCCATGGAGGCGATGGCGAGTTTGTCGGAGAACCAGTAGGTGCCGAACGTGGTAATCAGGCCGATGACGATATAGATGCTCAGGGTTTGCCGACTGCCGCCCGTGGCCCACCAAATCAGCATGATGATGGCCCACATCAGGGCAAACAGCAGCGTTGTTTTCAGGCCGTTGAAATGGCCGTGCACCCGTACTTTGGCATCCATAATGCACACACTAAAATCGCAGGCTGAATGATTGCTGGATATGCGCCACGCGCAATGTCCCATATTCGCCCGGCCCGTCCGGCCCCGAGCCCGGCCGCGTCCGCACGGGGCGCGGCCGGGTGGACGAATACCGGACGGGCGTGGGCGAACGTCAGGCCAGGGCGAGCTCACGCATCTGGTCGGGCTCGATGACCTTCTTGTGCTCGCGACCTTCCTTGGCGCCCTCGGCGCGCTCGAAGGCGTCGACCTTCTTCCAGCCGGCGAAGTCGATCGGGCGAATGCCGCGCTCGGCCAGCAGTCGATCGATGGATTCGGGGGCGCGGTCGGCTGCCACGCGGCCACCTTCAGCGGCCTTGGCCAGATCCTCGAGCATGTTGGTCACGATGGCGAGCGCATCGGACTTGGTGGAGCCGATCAGGCCCACCGGGCCGCGCTTGGCCCAACCGGTGGCGTACAGGCGGTCGCGCACTTCGCCGCCGTCGGCCTCGGTGGTGATGCGGCCGTCGCCGTTGGCGTTGGCCAGGTGGGCGCCGTGCTCGTCGTAGGCAATGCCGGGGGCTTCGGCGGGCTTGTAACCGATGGCGTGGTAGACGGCCTCAACCGGGTAGTCGGTGAACTCGCCGGTGCGGTGCATCTTGCCGTCGGCACCGGTTTCGGTGCGCTCCACGCGGATGGCCTTGACCTTGCCGTCCTCGCCGAGAATCTCGGTGGGGGCGGAGTTGAAGTGCACGTAGTACTTTCGGTCGGCCGGGTTGCCTTCGAAGTCGACGTCGCCGTCGTCTTCCATGTCTTCGGCCATCTCGCGGATGGCGAACAGCTCCTCGACCATCTGGCGGGTGAGCTTGTCCTTGCCGGCCACCTCGATGGTCTCGTCGTCCAGATCGAAGTCGTCCTCGTTGATGATGAGCTGCACGCCGGGCAGCTTCTCCATCTCGCGCAGTTCCTGCACGCTGAACTTGGCCTGGGCCACGCCACGGCGGATGAACAGGTGGAGCACCTTGGCCTTGTTCTGGCCGATGCCCTCGTACACGTTGTCCGGAATGTCGGTCTTGACCTTGAGGTCGTCGGCGTTGCGCATGAGTTCGCGGGCCACGTCCATGGCCACGTTGCCGCCGCCGATTACGGCGACGTTCTCGGCCGTAAGCGGCCATTCGCGGGCACCGGTGGGGTAGCCGTCATACCATTCGACGAACTTGGCGGCGCCGTACACGCCTTCAAGGTCGGCACCGGGCAGGTTCAGCGGCTTGTCCTTGACCGCGCCGGTGGCGAACAGCACGGCGTCGTAACGGGCCAACAGGTCGTCAAGAGTCACGTCCTTGCCGAATTCCACGTCGCAGTAGAGGTGGATGTTCGGGTTGTCGAGCGTCTTCTCAAGCGCGGAGGCGATGAACTTGATGGACGGGTGGTCCGGGGCCACACCGTAACGCACCAGGCCGAACGGCACCGGCAGCTTCTCGAACAGGTCGATGCGCGCTTCGGTGCCGAGGCCAAGTTCTTCGCCCAGCTTCTTGAGCTGGCGCAGGAAGATATCGGATGAGTAGACGCCGGCCGGGCCAGCGCCGATTACAGCAATGCGGAGTTCAGTATTCACAGATTCAGTCACGCGCTCTAGCCTAACGCAAAGCCTTCCGTTGCAACAGAGGGAGGGTGGTGGGAATTCTGTGTATTAGGCCATAGTTTGTGCGTTTGGGAAACCTACGAGCACTGCTAATGTCAGATTATGGGTTTCCCTATTGGTCAAGTTATTGCCGTTCTCATTCCAAGAAGCATGCAAGGCGGATCAGGCCCTTACTCCGGATACGTTTATGCTGCAAGGCGGTTATCCACGCATTTACGACACGAGAATGCCGCTCAATCTGTTCTTCTCGAACTACATCGACACTTATATCGAACGTGATGTTTCCGAATATCTTGATGTACGCAATTTGGCTGACTTCCGCCGATTCTTGACTCTTTGCGCACTCAGTTCCGGAGCACTCATAAACTACACCAACATCGCCAATGAACTTGGTGTAAGTCCGCGAACCGTAAAGGCATGGATGTCGATTCTGGAATCAAGTTACATCGCATTCCATCTCATACCGTTCTACACGAACGCACGCAAACAGGTGGTCAAAACGCCGAAACTCTATTTTTATGACACTGGCTTGCTGTGCCATCTCTTGGGCATTCGGACGGTCGAAGCACTGGTTGCGCACCCCAAGTTCGGCGATATATTTGAAAACCTCATCATTGCGGAAACCATGAAACAGCATTTGAACGCCAATCAGGAGCCACAATTATTCTTCTACCGCGATGCCAGCAAGGTCGAGGTGGATTTGTTGGATTTCACCGATCCTAACAACCGTATGCTCATAGAAATCAAATCCGGACAAACCTATCATGACCGATTCGCTCGGCACCTCACTTTAATTGGCAATGTTCTCGGTATACCGTGTGAGCAACAGTACGTAACCAGTCGGGTTGAACATAGTTATGTCTCACAAGGAATCCGCGTCACTTCCGCCCTCGATTGGCTAGAAGGCCGACGGTAAAGAGCCGCCGCAGAACAATAACAATACTGCACAACCGGCGAATCCCTTGATGACACTGAAGACGTCACCTCCAACGGCTCTTTACGACCTCGATTGCATTCATTAGGTCATTTCTTCGTTCATTAGGTCGGAGGGCGCTGAAGCCATCCCTTGGAACGGCGGGGTTTCAAGGGCCGCTCCGACCAAGGACCGACCTAATAAACGTCAAATCGACCTAATGAATAACTCCGATGCTATTGCTGCTTTCGTGGGTGGGATTTCCGTTTCCGCCACGTCACCAACCGTATCGCCCCGATTATGTTTCGATGCGGTGGACTCGACATACGACCATCCCGGTCAGTCAACTGACCTACAAAAACAGCAGAAGCCTCATATTCTTAATCAGTCCCGATCAATTAGGGCAGTGAGGGCCCAGAGGATGCTCACCACGTCGATGGCCTCCTGGAGGAAGGCACCGACGACGACCGGGATAAGGTTGAACGCGGCGGCAATCATGCCGATGGTGGCAAGCACAAGGCCCGCGATTACGGCTTGAAGCATCACGCGCTTGGTGCGGCGTGCAATGGCGATGGCGCGCGGCACGGCGGCGATATTGTCATTCATAATGACCACCTGAGCGCTTTCGGAAGCGGCGGTGGACGTGCCATCGGTCATGGCCACGCCGATATCGGCAACAGCGAGCACCGGGGCATCATTCACACCGTCACCAACCATCATCGTGACGGTTTTGCCGGCTCCTGTAGCGGCCTTGACTGCGGCTACCTTATCCTCCGGGAACAGTTCGGCGTGAACCTCGTCAATGCCGACTTCGCTGGCAATGATATTGGCGGAAGCCCGCTTGTCACCGGTAAGCATGGCGAGCTTGGTGACGCCCAACTCATGCAGTTTGGCGAGCGCTGCCTTGGCGTTGGCGCGCGGCACATCGCGCAGCACGATGCGCGCGATCAGCTGACCATCAACAGACACATACGACGCCATTTCGTCCGGCTGAAGCAGCCCAAATCGTGTGCGCAGGTCATCCTCAGACCGACTGGGGGCGGTCCGATCGACCGCCAAGAATCCTTCCTCCCCGGCGGCCGCGAAAGACAGCCGGCCAACGCGCACCGCATGTCCGTTCACCTCGCCGGAAACGCCTTTGCCGGCATCTTCATTGATATTCTTGATGACCGGATACTCCCGTCCATGGCCGGGCCAGCTGGCCTCCGGCTCGGGGCAGAGCCGCTGACCATCCTCGAACCGCTGGCGCAATCGGGCCATCGCCTCCGTTCCGGCCTTGGCGATGCCTTTGGACAGGATGTGCACCGAGTAGCTTTCCACCACGCCGGCCATCATCAGCACATGGTCTTCGTTGAGACGGGTTGCGGCACCGGGCAGCATCTCGACGCGCACGACCTGCGGCTGCTTGACGGTGAGCGTACCGGTCTTGTCGAAGAACACCTGCGTGACGCGGCCAAGGTTTTCCAGCACGTCCTGCGCTTTGATAAGCACGCCGGCTGCGGCGAGGCGTCCGGTTCCGGCGATGTACGCCACCGGTGCGGCGATGAGCAGCGGGCAGGGCGTGGCCAGCACCAGCACCTGGGCGAATCGCGTCGGCACCCCGGACATCGCCCATGCGATGCCGGCAATCATCAGCGAGAGCACGGTAAAGGGCACAGCCAAGCGGTCGGCGGTTTTTACCACGGCCGGGCGCGACTCCTGCGCGGAGGCCACGAGCTCGAGGATGCGCTGGTACTGCGAATCGGCGGCCACCTGGGTGGCACGCATGGTCAATGCAGTCGAGCCGTTCACCGCGCCGGACATCACGCGGGCGCCGGCGAACACTTCACGCGGCACCGGCTCACCGTTGATATTGCTCAGGTCGAGCGTGGCCGTGCCGGACAGCAGCTCACCGTCAACCGGCACAGTTTCGCCCGGCAGCACCATGAGTACATCGCCCAGCTGCACCTGCTCGACCGGCACCGTGTCGAAGCGGTGCGCGGCGGCCGCAGCCGACGCCAAGCCCACACGCCGGAAGCCATCGGACGAATCGCCCTTATCGGTAGCAAACCCACACCCCACACCAGGCAGGTTGACGACGTGCGCGGTCTGCGGCGCGGCTTCCATAAGCGCGGTCAGACTGCGCTCGGCCTTGGCTTGGGCGTATTCCTCAATGGCCTCGCCGGACGTAATCATCAGCGTCACCGCCCAACTTGCCCAGTATTCGGCGACGGCCACGGTGGAGAGGATCGCGACCACGGCCAGCACATCAACCCCGACCTGCCCGTGGCGCAAATCGTCAATCATGCCGCGCACAGTGTCAATCACGATAATCAGCACCGATGCGATAACCAGCCACTGGCCGAAGCCCGGATTGCCAAGTACCGGAATCGCCATCGCATTGCCCCACGGACGCCAATCGCCCAGTAAAGCCAGCGGAATTGCGGCGATGACGACGACCGGAAGCATCGGCACAAGCTTGCAGATGTCGAGAATTTTGGTGAAGAATCTGATGAGTGCGCCCATCATTGCTCCTTACGCTCGTATACGGAGTCGATTGCGGTACGGCAAGCGTGGCCCGCGCAATCGGCGCTGCGGTCACGCCTTGTTAACCCACCGGCGGCTTTGCCTGGGGCTTCGCTTTGCTCGGCTCCCGCGCGACCTTCCGATACACGGCGTAAAGAAATGTTCAGTTTTGTATTGAATTATGCGCTTTGTTCGGAGCACCGCCCGAACTCAGTGCTTGACCTACCCTATCAACGAGCGTTGCGCGACATGCCGGATATCGAAACTACGTTGGCGGCATGGGCGCAGGGCACAATAGCGCATACGAAAGGCCCGTGGCAGGAGTTTGCTCACTGCCACGGGCCTTTGCTTGTCTGACACGGTGTTCAGCGGTTACCGCTCAACACCGTGTGACGTTGTCGAGTCGGCTTTACCACAGGCCGAATGGGTCGGAGAAGCCGCCGCCGTCACCGGTGCCGCCATCGCTGTTGCCATTGCCGTTACCGTTACCGTAACCGTTCTGGCCATTGCCATTCTGGTTGTTCTGCTTATTCTGGCTGTTGCCGTTGGAATCGGAGCTGGACGAACCGTTCACCGACGACTCCTCCTGATCGAGCGTCACGTCCACATCCATGGTCTTGCCGTCGCGCACGATGGTCAGCGTCACCTTGTCTCCCAAAGCCGCGGCACGAACGTAACCAAGCAGCGAGTAGTTGTTGTTCACCGCGTTGCCGTTGAAGGCCACGATGGTGTCGCCCTCCTTGAGGCCGGCCTTGTCGGCCGGGCCGCCGGAGACGACCGCGCTGCCAGTGGCGCTGGACTTGGTGATGGTCGCGCCGCCGCGGGTCACGCCGTCGGCTTCAACCGTGTCGGACTTGATGACCACGCCGAGGGCAACGTGCTTGACCTTGCCGTCCTTGATGATTTCGTCGGCCACACGCTTGACGAGGTTGGACGGGATGGCGAAGCCGATGCCGATCGAACCGGCGGAGTCGGATGAGGCGGCGGTCGAGGCGATGGACGAGTTGATACCGATCACCTGGCCGGCCGCGTTGAAGGTCGGGCCGCCGGAGTTGCCGGGGTTGATGGCCGCGTCGATCTGGACGGCGTTGGTGACGATCTCGTTGTTGTTATCGTCGGTCACGGTCACCGGGCGGTTCAGGGCGGAGACGATGCCGGTGGTGGCGGTGTCGTCGTAGCCGAGCGGGTTGCCGATGGCCATCACGTTCTCGCCGACGGCGAGCTTGTCGGAATCGGCGAATTTCACGGCCTTGAGGTCGCTCGGCGGGTTGTCGAGCTTGATGACCGCAAGATCGGTGGTGGTGTCGGTGCCGACGAGCGTGGCGGAATACATGTTGCCGTTGGCAAGCGTCACCTGAATCTGCTGGGCGCCGGAGATCACGTGGTTGTTGGTGATGATGTGGCCTTCGGTGTCGATGATGGCGCCGGAGCCCTTGGCGGTGCCGTTGCTCAACGCGGTCTGGATGGAGACCACGGAGCCGGAGACATCGCTGGCGACAGTCTGCCAGTCGGGGGCTTCGCCGCTCTTGGCGGTGGCGGACCCGGAGCCGGACTTATTCGAGCTGACGTTGGACAGCGAATTGCTGGTCGGCAAGGTGATCAGGCCGCTGGTGAGGGCACCGTAGCCGAGGCCCAGGCAGAGGGCCGCAGCCAGAACGGCGGCGACCACGGCGATGAGGATGTTGCTCGCCGTCTTGGACATGCCCTGCTTGGCGGGGCCGGGCTGACCGGGCTGACCGGGCTGTCCCGGCTGGGTCGGACCTTGACCGTTCGGCGTACCGGTACCGGGAACGCCGAAACCGAACAGACCGCCCTGCTGGGGCTGCTGGCCATTCTGGCCATTCTGACCGGACTGGCTGGCAAACGGGTTGCCGTTGTTCTGCTGCGGCTGCGTGGGCGGATTGAACGGATTGCCGTTGCCCTGCGGCTGCGGGTTATTGGTGTAGTAGGGATTGCGGTTGCCCTGCTGGCCCTGTAGGGTTTGCTGTGCAGGCTGACCGAACGGGAATTGCTGCGTGGGCTGGGCATTGCTGCCGGCCTGGCCGCCCTGCTGGCCCTGTGCCTGAGTCGGGGTCGGACCATAAGCGCCATATTCCGGGGCCGGACGATACAGCGGAGTTGTGGCCGAGGTCTGGCCTGCGGCCGGTGCTGCCGGAGAAGCCGGCGAGGAGGAGACCACCGTGCTCTCGCCCTTGGCGGAGGCGTAGTCCGGGATGGGCTCGGTGGCGGCAGTGTCGGTAGCGGCTTGCGTAGGCTGCTGATCGGCAGCGAGGGCGGCCGAGGAAACCGGGGCTTGCTGCTCGCTGGAATCGCTGGCGTTGCCGGCATCAACCGAGTCGCCACCCACAAACGGGTTCTTCGGCTCGGCGTTGCCGGTATCGGCAGTACTATTGGGGTTTTCGTTATTCCGCGGGGTCTGGTCGACGCCCTGCGGGTTAAATTCGTCAGCCATTGCTGCTCCTTTTCCTAAATTCCTATCGCGTCTGTTCGGCGGCTATTCGGGCACTTGCCCATTGCCACTTCTCGTGTGCTACCTCAGTAGTAAAGGCAGTCAATCTGGAGGTTTTCTGAACGTTGATTGAAAGTCTATGCGTAATCATCGCAGAGTCTTATGGGCATCTCGGCTTCGAGGGGCTGATTTCCTGTTTCGGGAACATCTACTTGCACTTCAAGGGGCTGTTCGCGCGGTCAATTCCGAGTATCAAGGGCCCTCATTTAACGCCATTCCGCCATTTTTGCAGCCGGCCTACTTGACCGGGAGCCCCTTGAAGCGGAAGTAGACGTTCGGGAGCGGCGAAATCCGCCCCTCGAAACCGAGTTCTTCACAATTTCCGGCCCTTTTCTGGCCCTTCTGCCTAAAGTGAACATATGACGATCAGCCTTCTTGAACATCCGTTGGGCGCACAGCCCGGACAGCCCGGCGACCGCAGCGCCTTCCATTTCGAAACGATCACCCGCCTGCCATCCACGGCCAGCGGGCTTGGGCGAGACGGTGCCCGATACGGCCGCACCGGCATCATTCACACGCCCCACGGCGATATTCGCACGCCTGCCTTCGTGCCGGTGGGCACGCAAGCCGCGATGAAGGCCGTGTTGCCCGAGCAGATGAAGGATCTAGGCGCACAGTGCCTGCTGGCCAACGCCTTCCACCTGTTCGAGCGCCCGGGCGAGGACGTGCTGGACGCGGCCGGCGGCTTGGCGCGTTTCATGAACTGGGATGGGCCCACGTTCACCGATTCTGGCGGTTTCCAAGTGATGTCGCTGGGCGTCGGCTTCAAGAAGACGCTGGCAATGGACGTGACCGGCATGAAGTCGGACGACATCATCGCCAAGGGCAAGGAGCGCATGGCCTGGGTGGATGAGGACGGCGTGACGTTCAAGTCGCCTTTGAATGGTGACGCACATCGTTTCTCCGCTGAGATTTCGATGGGCATCCAGCACAAAATCGGCGCAGACATCATGTTCGCGTTCGACGAACTCACCACGCTGATGAACACCCGCTCCTACCAGGAGGATTCGGTGGAGCGCACGTTCCGCTGGGCCCGTCGCTGCGTGGACGAGCACCAGCGGCTGACGGCGGAACGCCTGGGCAGGCCGTATCAGGCGCTGTATGGCGTGGTGCAGGGCGCGAATTACGAGGATCTGCGCCGGCGCGCGGCTTCGCAGATCGCGTCGCTGGACTTCGACGGCG
>OGYD01002446.1_pt1 | contig 12033 bp, 8 predicted proteins | sample 1576441 | NCBI WGS metagenome assembly OGYD01 (sample SAMEA3541537, study PRJEB24748) | human gut metagenome | biome: human gut; feature: human-associated habitat; material: faeces | place: China | collected 2012 | reverse complement strand
TCGCCGGCAAGGGCGTAAGCGTTTGGGATCCTGAAACCGGGCGCAAATATGCGGCGGCGGCAGTTTTGGAAAAGGACGGCTACACTTCCGTGCCGCTTACTTTGCCTCCGCACACAAACTTATTTGTTGTATTCGGCGGAAAGCCCAATGCCGCTCAAATTGGCGGATATTCAATAAACGGCGCGGAGCGTTTCCCGAACGTCGCGGCGGGCGGCGGCTCGCTTGCGGGTTCTCCGGAGAACAATTTCTCGATGGCGTTTACCGTTTCTCCGAATGCCGAGATTGGCGAATTTAAAGAGCAGAATTACGGCATTATAAATCCGAAGCGCGAAGTTGAAGCAGTGCCGGCTGTTGGCATGCACAACGAGCTTGGCAACAAGCACACCGGAATTGGCGCAATGGCTGGCTCAAACGGGATTGCCGTTGTGGAGCACGGCGCAGGATACAGAAACGCCGTATTGGTCCATATGGCACCGATTTCTCCGAATACGCGCGTTGCTGTGGTTTACCGCGACGGTATCCCGAATCTGTACATAAACGGAAAATTTGTAAAGTCCGGGATAAAATCGCCGCGCATTCCGCACCCATCGGAATTTGAGGGTAGCGGGTTCAATGGGGAAATATCGTCGCTTACGGTTTACAACCGCGCGCTCGGCGATGCGGAAGTCGGAGCCGACGCAAAGAAACAAATGTTTGCCCCGAGGAAGGCTGCGGACGTGGAGCCGGTCGTTTCAGTTTCAGAAGACGGAAAGGTTGTAGCGGAATTTTTTGAAAAGGGAAAAGTTGAATGCATTTTCCCCGACGGTTCAAAGGGTGCGGCGATAGCGGAGGAGGCGGTTGAGCCGACAGTCATAAAGCCGCCGTATGAAGTCAGGTTTAACGAGAAGTTTGGCGGCCCGAAAAAGGCTACATTTACTTCTCCTGAGTCGTGGACGGAAAGTTCCGACCCGCGCATAAAGCATTATTCGGGTGTTGCGGAATACACGATGTACGCCGATATACCTGCCGAAAAGTTGGGAACAGACAAGAGGGCGTACCTCGACTTTGCGAAAGTAGGAGACGTTGCGAGGGTGAGCGTCAACGGCAAGCTTGTCGGAACGGTATGGAAATATCCGTACAGGTTCGATGTCACAGACTATGTTAAAGCCGGCAAAAACAAGATAGTTGCGGAAGTAGGCAACACATGGGCGAACAGGTGCTTGTACGACGCAACTTTGCCTGCCGACAAGCGGATAACTTGGGGCAACGATTTGTGGTACCACTATCCCGACGCCGGCAGCGGACAAAAAGGCACTTGGAATTCGGGGCCGATAGCGTCTGGGATATATGGCGGAATGCCTATGATATTGCATTCTCAGATAAAAAAGGTTGGCTCTGAAAAGTAGCCTTCGCATGAGCCTGCACGCGCCCCATACGGCGCAATTCAAGCGAATTCGGAGGGCGAAAAATTTTTTTATAGGTTAAGATAATGATACAAACGGTTCGGCGACTATTTGCCGAACCGTTTTTCTTTGAAATTTTTCGTAGGCGCAAATTTTTTTATTCTGCGGCAAAACGGCGCATTTACAACCGGTGGGTTGAGCTTTAATTTAGAGGCACTCAAATCAGAAAATATTATGTGGTTTTGTGAGCCATATTTTAAATGCGCCTTTTTTATTTTTTCGATTGCAGATAACTTTTTTATATGCGGATTTTCAATGTTGTGTTTGTGCATCTTCAAAAAAATTGTGGTGTTGCGCACTTGTTTTATCCGCTAAACTAAACATTCCAGGGAAAGCGGTTGAGGCTTAATGCAATTTATTAAAAATAACGCTGGCAAATATGGTATCTGAAAGAATGCAGTTCAAAATAATTTAAAATCCCCAAAAAAAGAACTGGATAGAGCGCCGTAAAAAAACACGCGCGAAAAAATTTTTATGTTTGGATAAAAAAAACGCCCCGAGAAATCGGGGCGCTTGAAATAAATTATGTTTCTTAGCGAGACTTCGGCTCGTACGGGATTCCCTGTTGCTCGCACAAGGCGGCGCGGCGGGAGAGGCGAACTCTGCCTTTGTCGTCTATGCCTATGCACTTTACGAGTATCTCGTCGCCAAGCTTGCAGACGTCTTCGGTCTTGTTCACGCGGAAGTCCGCAAGCTCGGATATGTGAACGAGCCCCTCTTTGCCTGGCAGGCATTCTACGAACGCGCCAAAGTCTTTTATAGAGCGCACTATACCTTTGTAGGTCTTGCCGACTTCTATCTCGCCCGTGACAAGTTCCACTTCGGATATCGCGCGTTTCATGCTTTCCTCGCTTGTGGCGTATATGCAGACTCTTCCGGGGTTGTCGTCGTCGATGTCTATTTGCGCTCCGGAATATTCCGTTATGCGGCGGATATTTTTGCCTCCGGGGCCGATTAGCATGCCGATTTTATCGGGATCTATCTTCATTATCTTAATCCGCGGCGCGCAAGGCTTGAGCTCCTTGTTGGGCTCGGCTATCGCTTCCGCCATTATGCCGAGAATTTTCATTCTGACATCGTGGTTGCGGTAAATCGCCTCTTTCGCGATTTCAATCGGCAGCCCGTCGATTTTCAAGTCGAGCTGGAAGCCGGTTATGCCGTTTTTGGTTCCGCAGATTTTAAAGTCCATGTCTCCGTAGTGGTCTTCCGCGCCTATGATGTCGGTGAGCACAACGTGCTTTATTATCTTGCCGCTTTCGTCCTTGCGGGTGACAAGCCCGCAGCTTATGCCGGATACAGGTGTCTGAATCGGCACACCTGCGTCCATAAGGCTGAGGCAGCCTCCGCATACCGAAGCCATCGAAGTGGAGCCGTTGGACTCCATTATTTCAGACACCAAGCGTATTGCGTACGGAAATTCGTCTTCCGACGGAAGCACGGGAAGCAGTGAGCGTTCCGCGAGCGCACCGTGGCCGATTTCGCGGCGGCCCGGGCTTCCGAAGCGCCCGGTTTCGCCGACGGAGTAGGGCGGGAAGTTGTAGTGAAGTATGAACGACTTTTGTTTCGTTCCGCCGGTGAGCCCGTCGAGCTCCTGGCAGTCTCTCGTCGTGCCGAGGGTCGTAAGCACTAGTGCCTGCGTCTCTCCGCGGGAGAACAGTGCGCTGCCGTGCACGCGGGGAAGGACGCCTGTTTTTGCGCTTATCGGGCGCAAGTCCATGTATGTCCTGCCGTCGCAGCGCTTGCCTGCGTCGAGGATATTGTCGCGGTATACTTTTTCCTGCAATTCTTCGAACGCCATTTTGATTTGTGCCATGTCGAACTCTTCCTCGCCGATTTTGCCTTTTACAAATTCGGCGGTCTCCTGCATTAGGGCGTCGACGTCGGCCTGCCTCTTTAGCTTGCTGTCTTGGAATACAGCTTCGAGAAGGCGCCCGCCGACGTATTCGGAGCACATCTGCATGATTTCCGGCTTGCATACGACAAGCGGAAATTCGCGCTTTTGCTTTCCGCAAATTTTAGCGAGCTCCCTCTGGGCGGAGATTATTTTCTGAATCTGTACCTGGGCGAATTCGAGGGCTTCTATAAATCTGTCTTCCGGGCACTGTTCGGCGGAGCCTTCTATCATCATCATCTCGCGCTCGTTGCCGACGTACACGAGGTCGAGTGTGGAGTCGAGCATTTGCTCGTGGGTCGGGTTGACTACGAATTTCCCGTCGATTTCGCCGATTCTCACGCCGCCGATAGGTCCGTTCCACGGTATGTCGGAAATAAGCAGCGCCGCGGAAGCGCCGTTTACCATCAAAATATCGGGGTCGTTTATTTTCGGTTGTTCACCGTATCGGTATAAGTCTACAGGTTTCAGTTTATATTTTTAGCTATATTTCACAAAAACATCCCTAACTCAAGAGGCTGGAATCAAAGGAGACATATCGGGCTTGATTACAGGTCTGAATCTTGTTATACTAATTGCATGGTTTATAATGACTTACGGATAGTCCAGGATTGGAAAAGCGGTGGTATTATGGATGTAAAATGGATTACTGATGCGACGAGTGCAAATGACAGTAATATCTTCGTTGAAAAGTATGATGATACGAAGTACGCTGAGTTTTCAAATGGATATTTTGCTTTAACCGGACAGGAAAAAGGCAAGTATAAGGGAATGGAGGATTATATATCAAAAGTATATAATATCACACTGAACCAACATCAAAAGAACTACAAAAAATTTAATGATGAGATAGAAAAAAGTTTTTCAGATGGAAATTTCTATAGCATCCTTCCAGTCAGTGTATACTCCGAGAAAGAAACCATAATGGATCTTTTGACATCACTGGAAAATGAAAATTATATAAAAAAGATTTATAAAATCAAGAAAAAATGTGTGACTGGAGAATTGAAAACAGACACAGCTAGTAAGTTGATGGATTCAATCCGTCAAGGTCGAAGCTTGTTGGAATCAGCCAAAACAGCAAACATGCTTTCAAAACCCTTGATTGATTTTTATGCGGCTTCAGCCTATGCGTATGCGACAATAGTTATTAATTCTCCACTGCATAAGGCACTAGACACATTAAAAGGTTCTCACGGACATACTTATAATCACAAAGATGGTACTGTCGAATTTGGAGGAAAGACCCCCTCTGGCACATTTATTGATTTGCTGTTTTCAATTTATACGGCGCAGGTTATAACTGGAAAAGATAATTTTAGATATTCACTTATGCCGTCATTGCTCTTTATTCAATCCCATGAAATCAAAATTTCGCTTATTGCGCTGTTATCAACTGTTCCAGAACTGAATAATCAAGTTTTAAGAATTCCAGCATCGCAGCGAATGGTTTATCCATTAAATATTAAGACAGCAGTTGAAAAAGGAAAAGCTATTTATACTTTTGAAATTGGAGATGGCATGGACAAACCATCGGATGATTCATTGAAATTAATATTTGGAACCGAGAAAATTGAGGAAAAGCACGGAAAATCTGTTATAACAATTCCAGCAGAAAAGCTGTCAGGGATTATGCCGACAATATACCATGACGTTCATGGAAATTTATGGTATATCAACCAGCTTGTGGAGGGGTTTCACCTGCCAGAAATTTGTTTGCACTTTCTTATTATCAGCGCACTGTGTAATATTATGAGATACTCCCCATATGAATGGAACAATATTCTGTCGAATAAAATTTCATCTGATTTTTCGCTTTTAATAAGTAAATATCTGCGACTTTTTGAATTGAAATATCCGATGCTTGTTGTACAGCAGTTAACTGAGTTTCTTCCAACCATCAAATCTGAATAATTGGAAATTTACTTGGTCTAAGGTGTAAAAACAGGGTGCGTCCACCGGCAGAGTTCCCATAAAACAGTATTTGCAAAAGTTCCCGCAATGGGGCAGATTTGGCGTGACTTCGGTCACGCCTTTTCTTTTGCTTCCAGTTCATCCAGAGGGATATACCCCAGCCCATCATACTTAATATGGATGTGCTGCACCCGCTTTCCGCTGGACTTATCCGGGGCATCCACATAGATGGCCGACACCAGTTCACGGAGAGCATAAGGGGTGAGTTCTTCAATATGAACGTACTTGTGCGCTTTCTGGACGAACTTCTCAATATTCTCGATCTGCTGTTCCTGTACTTCGATTTCCTGCTGGATAGAGAGGGCTTCCTCTTCCAGATGCTTCTGTTCGGCATCGTAGCTTTGGCTCATCATGTCAAAGCGTTCATCGCTCAGCTTTCCGCTGGCGTTATCCTCGTAGATTTTCATGAACAGCCGTTTGAGGTCTACAATCCGCTTCTCATTCCGGGCAAGCTGCTTCTTTAGGACGGTCAGCTTTTCGGTGCTTTCCACCCGAAGCTGCTCCTCCATGACCTTGCGAAAGTAGTCTTCATGACGGAGAATGTAGTCCGTCACCCGCTGAACATGACTCAGTACACGTCCTTCCAGAACCTTTACCCGGATGAAGTGTCCCTTGCACTTGCTCCCGTTCTTCTTGTGCAGAGAGCAATCAAAGAAGTCTTGACTGAAGTCCCTGTTGTTGGACGAACCATATTGCATCTTAGAACCGCAGTCAGCGCAGTAGACCATACCGGAGAAAATGCTGCTCTTGCCTGTCCGGGTCATGCGGTGACGCTGGTTACGAATCTCCTGAACCTTTTCAAACACATCATCGTCAATAATGCGCTCATGTGTATCTAGGAAGATAGCCTGATTTTCCACAGGATTCAGATGTCTCTTTTTATCCCAGATAGAGTTAGTATAGGTCTTGAAGTTGACTGTGCAGCCAGTGTACTCCCGGCGTTCCAGAATCAAACTTACTGCTCTTTTATCCCAGCGGTAAGGGTCTTCCGGGGCAGGTGCGTTTGTACTCCGACCATGGCTCAACTTGTAGGCGGTAGGAGTCAGAACTTTATCTGCCCACAGTTGGTTCGCAATTTGGGTCGGCCCACGTCCCTCCATGCACATGGAGAAGATGCGCTTCACAATCGCAGCCGCTTCCGGGTCAACAAGCCAATGCTTCGGGTTCTCCGGGTCTTTCACATAGCCGTAGGGGACATTGACCGTCAGCGGTACTCCACGCTCTCCCTTGGCCTTCTGGACAGCCCGAATCTTGCGGCTGGTATCGCGGGCGTAAAACTCGTTGAACCAGTTCTTAATGCCCGCAAAATCGTTGTTTACGCTGTTCGGGTCAATGGTGTCGTAATTGTCGTTAATGGCAATGTAGCGAACGCCATACTGGGGAAAGGTGAAGTTTGTGTACAGACCCGTCAAGGCAGAGTTGCGCCCCAGTCGGGACAGGTCTTTTGTGATAACGATTCCTACACGCCCTGCTTCGATCTCGACCAGCATACTCTGAAAGCCGGGGCGGTCGTAGTTCGTGCCGGAATATCCATCGTCCACAAAGAACACCGGGTTCGGAAAGTGATTCTTCTTAGCGTATTCCAGAAGAATAGCCTTCTGGTTCTCAATGGACAGGCTTTCGCCGAGCCGTGCGTCCTCTTGCGACAGTCGGCAGTAAAGTGCGGTGATTTTATTCGTTGCTCCAGACATTGTTGTGTCCTCCTTACTCTGTGGAGCAACTGTCGGTACAGGATTGGTTACCGGGTCAAGTATAGCAGAATTGGACGCAGTTGTCATTCGTCTGCACCCTCATCTTCAAATTTTTGCTGGGCGTTCTTGGCAACAATGCGCTCCAGCTTCTTCAAAAAGGACTCCTTGCCCTCATAGCTGCCGGTCACGGTGTAGGTGGTGTGACCGACTTTCTCCGTGGTGGTCAGTTCTGGAATCCAGAAAGCGGACAGGTTCTTGACATGGAGGTTGCCGTTCTCGTCCACATAAGAGCTGTGTTTCTTCTGCTCTTCGGTCAAGGGCTTCCGCTTGAAATAGATTTCATTTTCGGAGATGTTCACAGTCTCGCTGGTCTGCTCTTTCGGGGCATCATCATACAGCTGTGCGAAAAATGCCAGTGCATCTTCGGGTGGTTCTTCCTCCATGAGCTGCTCGAAAACTCGCTGTTCCTCTGCCGAGAGGTTATTCCATGCGGCTTCCAACTCCTGCTCGTTGGCTGCGTTGACGAAGGCTTCGATCTCTTTTTTCATGGTGCATCCTCCTTTGGCTGCGAAAAGCGGATTTTCAAAAAGTATGGGTTTTCGTGAGAGCAAGAATCGTCCCGTGGCCACAAATTTTCAATTCTTGAAAATTCTTGCCCTTTTGGGACAGCTTCTTGTTGGGGCGTGCCTGCCCCAAACCCTGCTTAGGAGTGAGTGCGATATACTAGGAATTTATTTATTGCTTGCATCGGTTTTGTCGTTTCCCTTTTTCTTACGAGACAAACCTAAACAAAGATGCGTCGAGCCAAGGCAAAGAAATGATGAACCAAGACACAACCATACAACAGCCATAGAATTATCATTTCCACTTATGAAGCTAATAAGTGAAGCCATATATAACAGAGCAGAAGCTGCATAGAATAAGATAGATTTCTTGGTTTCTTTTTTCATAAATAATCGCCTCCACAAATCGATTTGTTGAGTCAATTATACCACGTTCTTTATCGAAATTACACCCTCTACATGGGAGAACTTGGCCGATTTACTGCGTACGTGCGTACCCATCTTCCGTATACACGTATGCGGCGATTTGCCCGAAACGCACTCTATACAGCCGTTCCCCCTCGGAGAGCCCACTACACTTTGCAGACCACAGGGATGAAAGTGTCATAGTGGGTTATTACACTTCCGCAGAAGTGCCTTTTCCTCGCCGCAAACAGCCGGGGTGCGCCTTTGTGAGAGCTTTCTATGCGGCGAATCCACATCGCCCACAGGCGATGTGAGCAGGGATTCTAAGGGGCGCAGCACCCTTGGCACACAACTTTGCTACAAAGTCTAGTGTGTTACACCTTTCCAGAGGTGTACACGTTCCTGAAATGCAAAAAGTCCCATATCCAATACCTTGACGGTGCGGACATGGGACTTGATGCTTCCTCGGCCTAGCCGGGTACTCGTAACCAATCCTGACAGGCAGTTGCCGTGTCATTTCTCGAAAACTGTTTTACGAATACCCAGCACCCGGACGCACCCTGCAAAAATCCACACACGATAAGTAAGGCAGGGAGTTCCCCAGCGGGAACTTCCTGTTTTTCTTTGCCAGAGATATGAGCCTGTTCCGCCTGCCACGCGGCAAACTCCCTCTGGCCTTCCTCGCTGTTCCAGCAGGCAAGGATGGCTGGGTAGAATGCCCGCGCCAGACGGTCGATGACTTCATCGGGATAGGGGGAAGTGTTTGTGGACTTTTTCTTTTTGTTCAAACGCACGCTCCTTTGATCGTCCCACCGCAGCAAAGCCGGGCAAGAAAATCAAAGTTCCATTTTTTATCAGGCGCAAGGGCGCGGATGCTTTCCGCCCTGCTCTTGCGGCTGGTGGCTCGTTGATGGCTTACAAGTGCCTGTCGTTATGCCGTTTTTTCTTCTTCAAGGGCTTCTGCAAGAGCCTTTTCCAGATAGGTTTCGATTTCAGTCAGGTAGTTAGCAGGTCTCTGCATTGCGAAGCGGAGAACCTTTTGCTTTTCCGGGTCAGTGAAATAGCTGGGATTGTTTTTGAGCGTTTTCTTCCATGAGTTTTTCATCATTTCGGTCGCACGGCTCAAGGATTTGTAAACCTTCATAAACTCGTCCGGTACATGATAGCACCGGAATTCTTCTGTTTGTGGTGTGGGCATGGGAACGGGTTCCGCTTTTTCAGGTTCAAATTCTGCGCTGGCAGATTCCAACACTTCCAATGCCTCTGGATGCAGGATTTGAGCAAGGACATCTGAACGATGCTCGACACTTGCCTGCACAAGCTTGGACATTTCTTCGTTGGTGAACTTCACTTCGCCGGAAAAGACTTTCTGCTTGATGCCGGGAGAGAGGTTGTCTGCGATGTCGATGCCTCGTGTATAGTGGCTGGCACGAAGAACGGAGGCACGGCTGACACCGTTTTCCTCTGCGATCCGGTCGCAGGTTTTCTTCCCGGAGTGGTGGTTATCACCGTGATCACCACCACTTTTCTTTGCTAAAGTGTACTGATTACCCCGAAAGATTTTTGCAGCTTTCTTTTCAGCTTCATACTGTTTCCCAAGCAGATAGCGTTTCTGTTCGGGGCTCAGGTTTCGCCGTCCCAACTGATTCCGGCAAATCCACGCAATGGTTTCTTCGCGGTTCTCAAATTGGAGCGGCGTAGTGGAAAAATAAATCTCAGGATGCTTCTGGAGAATGGCATAACGGTTGTGGCCGTCAACAAGGGTATTGTTCCAAACGATCAAAGGAGAGAGCAGCTTGCCTTCCTTGAGGATGTTTTCTTCAAGCTGCTTGTACTCATCGTCCGTCAGCGGCGGGATCTGATTCTGGAACTCCGGGTCGATTTTCAGATTGATCATACGCACAACTCCTTATCTCTCGTGATGTTGCGTCCGTTCGTCCTCCCGGAAGAACAGGGCAACATTCTGTTTTGCATCTTTCAGCTTGAGCAGTTCGATCTTGGCTTCCTTGTACTGCTCATAGAACTGGGCCTTTTCGGAAGCAAGAGCGCAGTATTCCGCTTCCAGCTTGTTCGGACTTGGCAGTTTAGTGATGTTGTTTGCCTTGAGATAGGCTGCTGCTGTCCGGTATGCTGTCAGCTCTGCACGATGCTGTTCTTCAAAGGTTGCGGGGGATTTGGCAGCGTTCCGTTTCTGCGCGAGCGGTCGGTACTGCTTGTAGGAAGCAGCATAACGGCGCAGTGTTTGGTTGTTTGCCATGCGGGTTTCGAGGTCTTTCACTACGGCCAGCGATTCATGGAACTTGGTGTCAAGCTCTGCAATTCTCTGGTCGAGTGCGTCCTCGTTGAGCAGACCTTTCTCCTGCAAAAGAATCAAGGTCTGCGCCATGGCTTTGAGGTTGTGCTTCTTCGCCCAACGCTCATAGCCGATGCCCTTGCCCTGCTTCAGTTTTGCCTGAATGTCCACCAGCTTCTTGATTCGGTCGGGTTTTTCCTCAAGATTGCTGTGGAGGATAATGGGCTGGCTCTTGGCATTTTCTTTCAAGGTGGCAAGCACGAGTTCTTTCTCAAACTTGTCACCGAGGCTGTGCGCCCGGATAAACTTCTTTCTTCCGGCTGGCAGGTAGCTGAGCCGCCCACGGCTTTTCTTGACCGTGATGCCGTACTGCTGCAAGAGCCTGTCCGAGAAATCTTCAAAGCTCGCTGCATTGTCCAGCACATCCGAGATCTGTTTCCGCAAAGTCTCCTTTGCGGTTTCAAACTCCGTTTGTGTAGGCTGCTGTCCGGCGGCAAGCAGGGCAGCGTTTTCACGGTCGAGTTTCATTTGACTGCGCCGTTTCATCCAGTATTCACGCTCGCTCACACGCTTTTTCGAGCTGAGCAGGTCGATCTGGTACAGCTTGGCATCCTGACACATTTCCATGACTGCGACACGCAGGTGCCGCATGGTCTGGGCTGTGCTGGAATGCTTCATGCCCTCACGCCAGTCACGGGGCTTTTGCATATAGGGCTTGCGCTCCACTTCTCGTGTCCGGACGCTGCCGATCACGATGTGGACATGGATATTTCCCGAATGGTTGTGTCCGTCCGGGTGGGTGCAGACGATAGCAGGATGACCGGGAAAGTTCTCTTTGCAGAAGTTCAGGCCGAGGGCCTGTGCCTTTTCCATCGTCAGCCCATTTTCGGCTGCATCCCGCGGGTCGAAGCTGATGATATACTGGTGACTCTTGATGTCATCCGGGTGGTTGTTCTTGTCGTACTTCCGGTTTGCCAGCAGGCAGGCCATTGCAAACGAGGCTTCGCCGCATTCAAGGGTGTCCAGAATGTACGATTCCCGCAGCTTGGGTCTGCTCTGTTCATCCAGAATTTTCTTGCCGGAAAATTCATCGTGCTGGTAAACCAGATAGGTCTCAGCGGCAGAGTAGTCCGAATTTTTAGAGGCGATATGCTTCAGCGTTGCCATACAGTTTACCCAGAACTTTCTCGGCGTTGAGCCGGAAGGCAGTCAGGTCTGCAAGTTCGTCCAGAAGTTTCGCCCGGATCTGTTCGGTGTCTGCACCGCCGGAATTGAAGTGCCTTGCAAGCTGGTTCAGGTTGCCGCCCACCTTGCTGCACTGAGCAAGCAGGGTGGAAACAGCGGTCAGGGTTTCTTCACCGCCGCCGGCAACGATGACCGTTTTCTCGATTTTGACGTTGTGAATGGCTCGGCGGATAAAAGTGGAGAGGGAGAGATTCAGGAGTTTGCAAGTGAGTTCCAGTGACGCTTTTTCCTCCGCTGTCACACGGAACTTGATGACGTGCGTTTTGTTGTTCGGCGTGTCGTGGCGCTGGGAATTGCTAGGGGTCAGTTGAACATTCGTTTTGGTCATTGTACCTCCTGTCTGTTCGATAACTCCTCGGTGAAGTTATGTAAGCACGACACGCCGTTCCATTCGTGCCGTAAGGCACGAATGATGAGCAGGGTTTGGGGCAGGCACGCCCCAACAAGATCACTTGGAAAACTCGCAAGAGTTTGAGAAGTGAAGTCCCGGATGGACAGGAAATTTTCAAGAATTGAAAATTTGTGGCCA
>OGYD01002436.1_pt1 | contig 12082 bp, 6 predicted proteins | sample 1576441 | NCBI WGS metagenome assembly OGYD01 (sample SAMEA3541537, study PRJEB24748) | human gut metagenome | biome: human gut; feature: human-associated habitat; material: faeces | place: China | collected 2012 | reverse complement strand
CAAGACGATAGAGGCAGGGATTCTAATCGCGCAAAGGTGGGCGGAAAAGAAGCGCAGGATATTGATCATAGTGCCCGCTAATTTGCGCAAGCAGTGGATGATAGAGCTTGAGGAGAAGTTTGCGTTGCCTTCGCTAATTTTGGAGGCAAAAAGTTTTAATGACGCAATAAAGAGCGGCAATTTGAACCCTTTCGACACCGACAAAATCGTCATAACCTCCTACACATTTGCCCGCAACAAAGAGGCATATCTTTCTAAAACCCCGTGGGACTTGGCTGTAATCGACGAAGCCCACCGCCTGCGCAATGTTTATAAGAGCGGCAACAAGATTGGCTCTGCAATAAAGCGCGCCCTTGTATCGGCGCCAAAGATATTGCTTACCGCCACTCCCCTTCAAAATAATTTGATGGAGCTATACGGGCTTGTAGGGCTGATAGACGACCACATTTTTGGCGACGAAAAAAGCTTTCGGGAGCTTTTTATCGCAAACGAAAGCGACTTATCTTTTGCAGAGCTTCGCAAGCGCCTTCAAAACGTCTGCAAGCGCACGCTGAGAAAACAGGTTTTAAAGTACATAAAGTACACCAAACGGCACGCCTACACGCAGAAGTTTGAATCCACCAAGGCCGAAGACTTATTATATAACGAGGTTTCCGAGTATCTGAGGCGCGAAACTCTCCAGGCCTTGCCCAACAGCAGGCGCAAGCTCATGACCATGATATTGCGCAAACTTCTGGCGTCGTCGAGCTACGCGATTGCGGGCACGCTTGAAAGTTTGATAACGCGCCTCGAAGACATGCTCAAAGCCGATTCCGCCCTGTACGGTAATATAAACATAGAAGACGACTTTGAAACGGCTGGCGAATATCAAAATTTTGACGCCCTTTCAGAACCTTTCGATAGCGAAAGGGATTCCGACGCGGAGAGCGAAAGCGAATCGGAAGATGAAGATTCCGATGCCGACCAAGCTCCCTCTCCACTTACCGCGCAAGAGCGCAAGCTTATAGAGGCTGAAATTGCCGATTTAAAGACATATCTTTCGCACGCGCTTGCAATTCGAGAAAATTCCAAGGGGAAGGCTTTGTTGATAGCCCTAAAAGAGGGGTTTAAGATGGCAAAAAGCTTTGGCGGGGCGGAAAAGGCGGTGGTCTTTACTGAGTCGCGCCGCACGCAGCAGTATTTGTGCGAGCTTCTTTCGGCAAACGGGTATAAAGATAAAATAATGCTTTTTAATGGCACAAATTCCGACTCCGAAAGCAAGCGCATATACGATAATTGGCGCGCAAATAATCCAAGCCGCATAACGGCGTCGAAAACGGCGGATATGCGGACGGCGCTGGTCGAACATTTTCGAGATAGCGCGCAAATTATGATAGCAACCGAAGCCGCAGCCGAAGGGATAAATTTGCAGTTTTGCTCGCTCGTGGTAAATTACGATTTGCCGTGGAATCCTCAGCGCATAGAACAGCGCATAGGCCGCTGCCACCGCTACGGGCAAAAGTACGACGTAGTTGTTGTAAACTTTTTGAATGTAAACAACGAGGCCGATTGCCGGGTTTTTGATATTCTCGAAAAGAAATTAAAACTTTTCGAGGGTGTTTTTGGCGCAAGCGACGAAGTTTTGGGAGGCATAGGCAACGGCGTCGACTTCGAGCGGCGCATCGCCCAGATATACCAGAATTGCCGCACTTCCTACGACATTCAGCGCGAGTTTGATTTTATCCAGGAGATGTTTGCCCATGAAATAGGCGAGAACATGCGCAACGCCCGACGCAAACTGCTTGAAAATTTTGACGCCGAAGTCGCCGAGCGCCTGAATGTTTTCCAAGAGGCGTCTTCCGCAACGATAGACAAAATGCAGGCTCTATTGTGGGCACTCACGCGGCACGAGCTCGACGGCACCGGCGCATTCTTCGACGAGGAAAATCTGACATTTCAAATGTTCAATTCCCAGAACCGCGACGTACCCGACAAAAAGCTGTACGCCATAAAGTGGATTGGCGACTTTTGCGAACCTTACGGCATCACCCACCCAATCGCCGAAAAGTTGATTTCCCGCGCCCTAAACCGCGATTTGCCCTACCGAGGCATACTTTTTGACTACGACAACACCCCCAGCAAAATAACTGCCTTGGAGCAACTGCCAAAGAAGTCTGGCAAACTCATGCTTTCAAAAGTTACCATAGGCGACGATTCCGCGCCCGAAGACCACCTTGTAATTTCCTGCGTTGACGATTTGGGCAACACCATAGAACAAGACACTGCCCGCCGCCTATTTAATCTCAACGCGCGCGCCTACAATATAAACGAAACATTTATCCCCGGCAAATTGGAGGAAATTTTCGAGAGCCAAAAGGCGGAAATCTTGCGGCAAAACGCCCAAAATGCCGAAAAGGAATTCGACGCCGAAGTGGAAAAGTTGGAAAGCTGGAGCAACGACCGCAAAAACGCCCTCGAAATCAAACTGAAAGAGATGGACAAAAAGATACGGGAACTGAAAAAGACCTCCCGTCAACCACATACTCTTGAAGAAAAAATAGAACTCCAGCGACAGCAAAAAACGCTCGATACCGAGCGCATGAATATGCGGCGCAAACTATTTGAAGCGCAAGACGCCATAGACGCCGAACGCGATAAACTAATAAAAAATGCCGAAAAATCTTTACAAAAACCCGTAAAATCACAAATCATATTCGCCATAGATTGGAGAATTGTATGAAAAAGGAGTTGAAAAAGATCAACTCCTTGATAAGTCTTTGTTCACAACTTCGCTATCGAACTGGTACTAAGTCTTCTTCAGAAACATAGAAGCTACCCGATGTTAGGTTGCAACGAGCACACAAGGGTACAATATACCACTCGTTGCCACAATAAACCTTCATTACATGGGCACCAACTAAATCCGAGTCTAAACTACCGCACCGCCTACATAGAAACGGCCTAGCTTCTCTTTTCTCTGCCCAAAACTCTAACCACGAATCGTAACCTCTAGGCGGGAGATTATCCGAAGTTCCAGATATATTTTGGACTAATACATTTGCCATATTTAACCTCCTTCCGTTTTTATAATTGTTAACTTGACAGAGGCCGTATAGTTGTGGAATAATCTCAAACGTTGAAATCAAAGTTTAATTCCACACGGCTTGTGGAAAACTTGGGAGCGGGTTTTTGCTACTTACGCAGAATCCGCTCTTCTATTTTCTAACATAGATTTTTAAGGAATTAGAACTTTAGTCAAGTTTTTTTTACCATATGATGTAAAAAATATTTGACTTTTGACAAGAATATGCAATAGTAAGCGACAATGGAGAATATTATGAACACTATAAAAATGCTCCGGCAAAAGTACGAGTACACTCAAGAAGAGTTGGCTAAAAAGATAAACGTGTCAAAGGCTACTGTTATTGCTTATGAAAAAGATCCTTCCAATATCCCAGCTGCTACTGTTGCATCAATAGCCAAGCTTTTTGATGTGGATTGCGATTGTATTATTCACAATACGCAACCAAAATCATACACATATAATGAGATAGAAGAAAAATATGAATCTTCTCCGAAAGATAATATAGAACGAATTGATATACCCCAAAACAATATCAAAAAGTTTAAAGAAGTACTGTTATATATAACTGGTAAAATAGGGGCGAAACCAAATGTAGGTCAAACGGTCCTCTATAAAATTTTGTATTTTATAGATTTTGACTATTATGAATTGTTTGAAGAACAGTTGATAGGCGCAAGATATATAAAAAATCATTTTGGGCCAACGCCTGTTGATTTCTTGAAAATCACGCGTGAAATGGAAGAAGAAAATACTCTTTCCATAATGACGGATACATACTTTAATAAAAAGCAAACAAAATACTTACCTAGAAAAGAAGCTGATTTAAGCCTTTTTTCGGCAAGAGAATTGCAACATATTGATAATTGTTTAATCCGTTACGGCGACAAAAATGCTAAAGAACTCTCTAATTATTCGCATAAGGATGTGCCATGGATAATAGCGGAAAATGGAGAACCTCTAGAGTATGAATCAGTTTTTTATCGTACTCCCGATACATCTGTCAGAACTTATAATGAAGATTAATGTTAAATTACCAATCAACAGATAAATTTGAAAGCGATTTCAAGAGGCTGCTAAGAAAATATAAAACTCTTGAATCCGATTTTGAACTTTTCAAGAGAGCATCTGTTGAACTTTTACATCTCAAGAACATAGATAACAAGTCCTGTGTTCCAATAGAAGGATTCTGCTCTAATAGATATAGAAGTTACAAAGTAAAGAAATTTACTTGTAAATCAATGAAGAACAAAGGGAATAGAAGTGGAATACGTATTATATATGTATATGATATTAATATCCAAACCATATATTTCTTAGAGATTTATTATCATGAAAAAGATGATACAGATTATGATGAAAATAATTTAAAGAGATTTCTGAAGAAATTGAAAACTAAAAATAATGAGTAAGCAGAAGTTGGAATTGATGTGGGTGGGGAAGGAGAAGCGGGCGAAGTTGGAGCCGCGGATCCTTATTGAAGATCCTGAAAAAAGTTATCATGCGGATAAAAGAGTGTCGGATAACGACATATTCGACAATATGCTCATTCACGGCGACAACCTCCTCGCCCTCAAAGCCCTCGAGCAAGATTATGCCGGCCGCGTAAAATGTATCTACATAGACCCCCCTTACAATACCGGAAACGCTTTTGAACACTACGACGACGGCCTTGAACACTCCATCTGGCTTTCCCTAATGCGCGAAAGACTCGAACTCCTTAAAAATTTACTCTCCGACGACGGTTCTATCTGGATTTCTATTGATGATACCGAATGTCATTACTTAAAAGTTATTCTAGATGAAACTTTTGGTAGGTCGAATTTTATATCATCTGTCACAGTAAAATCTTCAACACCTAGTGGTCCTAAGACAAAAAATAAAATAAAGACTATAATAAAACAAAAAGACTATTTATTAGTATATCGTAAATCAGAGAATTTTAGGATCAACCCACAGTATGTCCGAAAGGATAAGTGGGATACGCACTTTAATTACTTTGTAGACAAGGAGTCAGAGATCGTACTTCCATTAATTGACGTCTTAAAATCTAAAAAAATTCTTCGAGAGGAAGATACTCTAAGAGACTTTGATATAAACAAAAAAGAACACAGACGTTTCTATCTAACTTATTCGGACTTTATTTGTCAAACCCAGTCGTATCGGAATGAAGATTACAAAGCAATTTCGAGAAAGAATGGAGAAGTCGTTACTTTTTTTAATAAGGGTACTTCAGATGAATTAATGTTTTACAATGGAAGACAATTAACTCCTCTCACACAAAGTTTACAAGAGGTTTTATTTTGCGATGTCTATCAGAAAGATTTCTCTGTCTTACTCTGCGATTTTTGGTCAGATATTGATTTCCAAAATACACAAAATGAAGGAGGAGTATCATTTCCAGCCTCTAAAAAACCTGAAGCTCTTGTCCAGCGTATATTAAGAATGTCAACTAATCCTGGCGATTTGGTTTTAGACAGTTTCTTGGGGTCGGGGACTACTGCCGCTGTGGCGCATAAAATGGGGCGCAGGTGGATTGGCATTGAATTGGGCGAGCATTGCGACACCCATTGTGTTCCGCGCCTAAAAAAGGTTATCGACGGCGAGGACGCGGGCGGCATCACAAAGTCGGCAAACTGGCGCGGCGGCGGGGGCTTTCGCTACTACAATTTGGCGCCGAGCCTCGTAAAGTTCGACGAATGGGGCAACCCTGTAATCAACAAGGAATTTAACGAAAGCATGCTTGTGCGCGCGCTTTGCAAGGTGGAGGGTTTTAATTTTGACCCGAGCCCCGACGTTTATTGGAAGCAGGGCAAATCCACCGAAAGCGACTTTATCTATGTGACAACCCAGCATTTGACTGCGCAGATGCTGCAAAAGCTAAGCGACGATGTTGGGGACAGTTGCACGCTTTTGATATGTTGCGGATCGTTTGACGGCAAGAAGGATTCTTACAGCAATCTGACAATAAAGAAGATACCCAAAGCAATCCTCAAGAAGTGCGAGTGGAGCCACGACGACTATTCCTTGGAGATAAAGAACCTGCCGATGTCAGCCCCCGATCCGCAGCCCTCTCCCACCCCCCGCAAAAAATCCTTCAAAAAGCTCCCGCCCGACAGTAATCAATTAGATTTATTTTAAACTTTTCTATATATGAGTGATGAAAATGTTATAATTTATAAGGCGCGCGACGGCAGAACAGAAATCGCTCTAACCAAGATAAGCGATAAGGTTTGGCTTTCTCAATCCGACATCGCAAAACTTTTTGGGACCTCCGTCGCCAACATCAGTATGCACATCAAAAACATACTGAACGACAAGGAGTTGAACGAAAAATCAGTTATTAAGGATTACTTAATAACTGCCTCTGACGGGAAGTGCTACTCTACTTTAATTTACTCTCTTGAAATGATACTCTCGATAGGATTTAGAGTAAGAAGTAAGCGCGCGGTGGAGTTTAGGCAATGGGCTCTTAGAAATCTTATAACATATTTGGAAAAGGGATTCTTGATAAACGAAGAGCGTTTAAAAAATCCAAACATGTTTGGAGCCTTAGACTATTTCGATGAACTGCTTGAAAAGATCCGAGACATTAGGGCATCGGAAAAAAGATTTTATCAGAAAGTCCGCGACTTATTCTCGCTTAGCTATGGATATGACCCAAACGACAAAGCAACTCAGATGTTTTTTGCAGAAGTGCAAAACAAATTGTTGTATGCAGTGACCTTGCAAACTGCCGCCGAGATAATAGTCACACGCTCAGATCCTCAAAAGCCCAATATGAATCTTACATCATGGAAAGGCTCTATTGTACGCAAGGGCGATATCTTAGTTGCAAAGAATTATTTAACAGCGGAAGAAATAGAGACTTTAAATCGTCTTGTAAACATATTCTTAGATTCTGCCGAGCTAAGAGTAAGGCGTCTACAAACAATAACAATGGATTATTGGAAGGAATCCGTTGACAGCCTCTTGGCTTTTAATGACTTCCCCATTTTAAATGGCAACGGTAGTGTAAGCCGAGACCATATGGAGGAAATCGTAAAAGAACGATATGAAGTATTTGACAAAAACAGGCGTATTCAAGAAGCCATCGCGGCCGATATAGAAGACATAAAAGAGCTTGAAGATTTAGAAAAAGAAATTTCTAAAAAGAATAAGAAAAGCAAATGAGCATTCAAGACGTAAATACGATTGCAAACCGTCTGAGTCTGCGGGAGCCGCAGAGGGATAGCCTGAAAATTTTAGACAGGATCTTGGAGATCTCAAACCTCACAAAGGGCGCAGATACAAAGCAGATTTTGGAGATAATCCAAAGCGAGTTCCCGTCGGTGAAGGATTTTGAGAGGGCGTTTCCGTCGCTTTGTTTTTCTTTGGCGACGGGCGTCGGCAAAACGCGCCTTATGGGGGCGTTTATCGCGTATTTGCATAGGTTCTATGGCGTAAAAAATTTTTTTGTGGTAGCACCCAACTTAACCATTTACAACAAGCTTCATCAAGATTTCACCCCGAATACCCCCAAATACGTCTTTAAGGGAATAAGCGAGTTCGCGCAGAATCCGCCGGAAATCGTAACCGGCGACAACTACGAAAGCGGACTTGGAGCGCAAGGCAACCTGTTTTCCAAAGTTGTAATTAATATTTTTAACATTGCAAAAATCACCGCAAAAGATGGCGGAAAACTCGCGAAAGACGACGCCCAGCGCTCGGTTGCGCGCGTGCGCAGGCTGATTGAAACAATTGGCGAAAGCTATTTCGACTTTCTCGCCTCAAAAGAAGATCTTGTGGTGATTATGGACGAATCCCACCGCTATCGGGCGTCGGCGGGTTGGGAAGCCCTAAACGACTTAAAACCCGTCTTGGGGCTTGAGCTTACAGCAACTCCGCAAGTGGAGAGAAACGGGAAGTCCGTGCCATTTAAAAATGTCATTTACGACTATCCGCTCGCGTGTGCTATACGCGACGGCTATGTCAAAGAACCCGCCGTGGCGACGCGCGAGAATTTTAACCCAAAGCAGTATTCAGCCGACGAGCTCGAAAAAATAAAGCTTCACGACGCCGTCTGCATTCATGAATCAAGAAAGGCAAGCCTACAAATTTACGCCGACAACAAAGGCGTCAAAACCGTAAAACCTTTCATACTTGTTGTCGCAACAGACACGAAACATTCGGCAGAACTCAAAGGCTATATGGAAAGCCCCGAATTCTTCGAGGGCCGCTATGCGGGGAAAATCCTTGAAATAAACTCCGCGACTTCCGGCGCCGAAAAAGACGAAAATATCAACAAGCTGCTAACGGTCGAAGATCCAAACAACCCCGTGGAAATCGTAATACACGTCAACATGCTAAAAGAGGGCTGGGACGTCACAAACCTGTACACGATTGTTCCGCTAAGGGCGGCGAACTCTAAAACTTTGGTGGAACAATCCATTGGCAGAGGCTTGCGTTTGCCTTACGGAAAGCGCACCGGAGAGCCCGAAGTAGATACTCTCACAATAGTATCGCACGACAAATTCCAAGAAATTGTAGATTACGCAAACGACCCGAACTCCCTAATCCGCAAAACGGTAATCGTTGGCATAGATGTCCCCGAAAGCGGATCCAATGTAGTTAAAGTTGAAAACCCAATAGATGCGGTCATAAATGCAACGGTTCAAGAAATAGCGCCTTCTCAAGAAGGAGAAGAGTGCCCAGTTTCGGGAGTTTCGCAAGAGAAGTCTATCATAGAGCGTGCCGCTGAAAAGCATAAGTTTGAATCAGAAAGCGAAAAAAATATAGCGCGAATTACAAAAGAAGTAATTGCATCAAATTTTGAAAACCTCGCAGGCGTGGAAAAACTGTCTGACGAAAAGGTCAAAGAACGCATTATAAAAGAAGTAAAAGACAGATTGGTGCGTTCGCAGGTCCAAACAGAAATGAATCTGGACGATACATCAAAGGCCGATATAGAAAAAACTGTCCAAAACACTATCGGGCTTGTACAAGAAACAACTATAAATATCCCGCGCGTAATTATAACCCCCAAAGGCGAAAGCCGCAGAAGATTCGCAGATTTTAAATTAAATACTTCCTATTTGCAAAAATATGAAAGAGTAAGCCGCGATATAACAATTCGACAGCTTCAGAGCAACTTTGCCTTCACATTAGAAGCGGAAGAATTGGACTACGAGGAAACGCCAGAGCGAAATATCGTAAGCGCCCTAATGGACTTAGACGATATCCCATACGATGACAACAACGCAGTAATAAATTCAATCGCAAAACAATACGCAGATTTTGTGCGCTCGTATGAGAATGACGAAGCAGAAGTCAAAAAAATTATCCTCTTTAACAGAAGAGAAATTGCAAAGCTCCTACATGACGAACTATTCAAGCATGAAGAAACAATACAAATAGAATATCAAGCAACTGTATCAAAAGGCTTTAAAATAGCGTCCTCAAAAAGCTTCAAATATACAGACGATTCTCAAAAACTAAATTTTAGAAATCCCGCCTTCGCAAAAAAAGATATAAGAAACTACCTGTTTGTAGGCTACAAAAAATCGCTCTTCCCCGAATTGAGTTTTGACTCCGACCCTGAGCGTAGATTCTCCGCAATATTGGAAGATTCACCGCAAGTATTGCGCTGGTTCAAGCCCACAACAAACGATATTATGATTTTCTATGAGTCGGGGAAAGAATACGAACCGGATTTTATCGTAGAGACTAACTCTCAAATGTTGCTCGTTGAAATTAAGGCGAAAAGTGAACTGAGCGACCCAAGTGTTCAAAACAAGGCAAGTGCAGCAAAACTTTGGTGCCATTACGCTTCCGACCACGCTTTGAAGAATGGCGGGAAAGCATGGAAGTATCTGCTCATTCCCGATATTGAAGTATTATCAAATGCAACATTGGAAGCACTAACAAGCAAGTTCGAAAAATGAAAATGCGCTTCTCAAATGCGCCCTTAATATATCGCTATTTTTCTTTATATAATTGAAAACAAGCAAGTAACCCATTCTTATTATATACATTGTTTATTGAACCTCTACCAGTCCCAAAAATCGTCCGGGGGTGGAGGATCCTTTGGCGCCTTATTTCTGGAATCCTTGCCTGATTGAGTTTGGGGTTTATCTATTTCATTTGAATCGGACCTTCCAATCGCATTACCTGGAGGCTGTGTTGCTCCACCAGTATTTTGTGGCGGATGATGTGGAATACCCCTTTCGGGCAATCCACGCGCTTTTGAGCCTGCGGCTTGCCCCGCAACGTTTAGCCTTATATGATTACTATCGCCAAGCGGAGGATTCCTATTGCCCATATTGGTTAAGTCTTGCGATTTATCATCACCACGAAGCTTGTGCAAAACTGGAGGGTTAAGCGTCTGCTTCGGTTTTAGGCTGGGTGAAGTTTGCATAGTAAGTGGCTTTCCAATAGGGATACGGCTCTTATTTCTATCAGTCTGTGGATTTGCATTAATTCCGCTATATTTCCGTTCAAGAGTCCCCGCTTTATTTTGCGCAAGCGTTGAGGGATTTCTGCCAATCGGTCTCTTGGCATATATGGGCGGAATATTGTGTTCGGGAGCAAAAAATTTAGCAACATGCACGCTTAAACCATGTTTTGCCAAGTTATTTTCCGCCTCTTTCGTATCTTCTCCATCTTGCGCAAAGAGGTAATAATTTGTATCTTCTATGTTTACATTTGGGTAAATGCCGTAATCCAGAGGCTCTGCATTGTAAAATTCGGCGTACTTTTTAACAAAAGCGTATTTGGACTTCTCGCTCAGAAAAACGAGCTTTATATCTAATCCAGCCTGCTTAAAATTGCCGTAGAATACGCGGTAATCTCGCACAGCATTCGCCAAATCCTTAAAATCCTTTCTAATTGCCTCTGGGACGGGCGGAGCCATTTTTACAGCCTGCGCTCTAACAGCGTCAATCGCATGCAAGCGGGGATCCGTTTTTAAACCTTCGCACGTTAGCAGGATTATCTTGCATCTGCGATCTCTTGATGTTTTCAGGAGATCCAGCATATGGTCGTTGTCAACGTAATCTGCATTATCAACTATGATTAGCGATCCATTTTCAACAGAGCCAAGCTTTTCAAATTTTAGCGCCTCCGCATAGCGCGCACCCGTTTTCTTGCGTTTTATCTTGCGGCTTGCATTTAAATAATAGGCTTTTGTACCACCGTTTACGACTAATTTTGAAATAAACGCCATATCGCCCGTGGCGCTTCCAAATTCACTTTCCTTAATTTCAACGACGGGCTGCGAATCGGCCAAAATCCTTTTTGCATGTGGCAAATTTTTTATTGCCGCTTTTTGACTGCTGCTAAGGGGGTATTGCAACATTATATTTTTGAGCTCCGGAAGAATTTTTACTATTTCTTTCCGCACGGCGTCATTCGATTTTAGAATGATTGTGTCTTTGTATTGGGAAATTTCACGGGCATTGAGACGCTTTTTCACGGCCTCCCTTATTTCAGAGTAGGAGACTTCAGCCTTCGCGCATATCAAAGCCCCCATAAGATAATCGTACATGTTTATGCAGCCGCGCCTTTGCGATATACTTTTCTCATATATGCTGACAATCTTATCCGCGTTGCGTTTAGTTAATGAAGAAATTAATTTACCCCAAATAGAATCCGCATATCCTTTTTCTATATTGGCAATTCTGTACAATTCTTCATCCAAGTTTGCATCCTCAATCTCCTCTTTAAATCTTGCAATAGCCAGATTTTCTTCCGCAATGCTTAATTTCTTTCCCTTAAAAGCGTTCGCAACTTTTGCCCTAAATCTATTGCCACATTTCTGTCCCGGGTGGGCCCTCTCGTAATCCTCTACATATTTGTTTATTTCCTTTGAGCGCTTGCTGTAGTAGGAGCAAAGCTTATCGCTTATTCCGTAGATCTTTACCCTGCCTCTTCCGTCTATGTATGCCGGAACCGATATTTTGTTTAGCTCGCGCGTTAAAATATTGCGGTATATGTGGGTGGTACGATGCCGCAATAAGTGAAAGCTCCGAGAGCTTTTTACCG
>OGYD01002432.1_pt1 | contig 12098 bp, 8 predicted proteins | sample 1576441 | NCBI WGS metagenome assembly OGYD01 (sample SAMEA3541537, study PRJEB24748) | human gut metagenome | biome: human gut; feature: human-associated habitat; material: faeces | place: China | collected 2012 | reverse complement strand
TCTTTCTATCTATACAAGTATGCCAATGCGCCTGTGGCCAATCTGGATGTGTTGTTCCTTGTGGCCAGCACCACCCAGCCCACCCCCAGCACACTGGTGCTGGACAAGCTCTCGGCCATCGCCGTGGACAAGGGCGTGCAGCCCGTCATTGTCTGCACCAAGGCTGACCTTGGTGAGGTGGAGTTCCTGCGCAGCGCCTATGAAAGATCCACTCTGCCCTTCATTGCCATCCGCTACGACAGCGGGGAAGGGCTGGACGAGGTCAGGCAGTGGATCAGCGGGCGGCTCTGCGCCTTCTGCGGCAACTCCGGTGTAGGCAAATCGACCCTGCTGAACACCCTGCTGCCTCAGGCCGAGCGGGAGACCAGCGCCATCAGCCAGAAGCTGGGGCGCGGCCGCCATACTACCCGCGAGGTGACCATCTTTGAGGCCTTTGGAGGCCGCATTGCGGATACCCCCGGCTTTGCCAGCCTGGAAGCCAACCGCGCCGGGTTCATCCCCAAGGAGAATCTGGAGCACGCCTTCCCGGAGTTCGGGCCATATCTTGGGCAGTGTCAGTTCACCGGCTGTTCCCACCGCACGGAAAAGGGCTGTGCCATCCGTGCCGCTCTGGCCGAGGGAAAACTCTCCCAGACCCGGTACGACAGCTACTGTGCCATGTATGAGGAAGTCAAGGATGTCAAGGACTGGCAGAGGAGGGGGATGTGATGCGCTGCGTGATCCTCTCGGCCTGCCCGGTCTCGCCGGAGCTGAAGCGCCTGCTCCGCCCCGATGACTTCATCATCGCCTGTGATGCAGGCTACCGCAACTGCGCGCCGCTGGGCTGCAAGCCCAATATCATCCTGGGTGACTTCGATACCGCGCCCTGTCCGGTGCAGCAGAACGACGATATCATCGTCCTGCCTCACGTCAAGGACGACACCGACACCGAATATGCCGCCAAGCTTGCCAGTGAGAAGGGCTTTACCGAGGTGCTTCTTCTGGGCGCGCTGGGCGGCAGGCGGATCGAGCATACCCTCTCGAATCTTGCCACCGGCCTTGGGCTGGAAGAACGGGGTGTGCGGGCAACGCTTCAGGATGAGCGCAGCCGCATTACCTTTGTCCGCTCCGGCGAGACCCGCGCCTACCCGAAGGAGGAGTTCTTTTATTTCTCCGCCTTCCCCATGGAGGGCAGGGCGGAGGGCGTGTGCGAACGCGGTTCATACTATGAGCTCACCGATGATGTGCTGGTGGCCGGTTACCCGCTGGGAGTCAGCAATGAGTATGCCGAAGGCTCAGACTGCATCACCATCTCCACCCGCAAGGGGGCGCTGGTGGTCGTGGAAACGGTGCCGGATACACCGATCCTGACCGGGAACAAGGCCTGAGCCGCACACTTTGCCGTCCTGCCGCTTATATTGTGGTATCACACCACGAAAGGCGGGAGAGCGATGCAGGTGGTCGTTATCAAAAGCCCGAAGTGTCTGCGCGGCGTTCTGCGCAGGCTGTTCGGCATCAAAAAGGGATAAGAAAAATACCGGGGCAGGCGGCTGCTCCGGTATTTTTGTGATACATCATTCTTTTGTGGTATAGGTCAGATCCAGCACCGGGCCAAAGGGGTCAAAGATGAGGTTCTGGATGCCGGGTGCGATCAGCAGGCGCTTCTGCTGGGCAAACAGAGGGACCGCCACGGCATCGTTGAGCAGCTGGCGCTCACAATCGCCCAGCAGGCGGCAGCGGGAGCTTCCGGTGGCCTGGGTGCTGGCCTGCAGCTGGGTGGCATACAGGGCATCTGCATAGCCGGTCAGGCCGCCGCCCGCTGCGGTGAACTGGTTCAGCATGTTGTACACACTGCCGCCCTCGGCGCTGATGGGGGCCAGGGCGATGGTGTAGTCCCCCTCGGCCAGCCGTTTCGCAAAGGCCTCCTCGTCCACTTCCTCTACGGAGAAGAAGAGGGAAAACTCCTTTTGCCACACGCCGTTGATCTCCTCGGCGGCGCTGGTCACGCCGGAACCGGCGGGCACCATCAGGCTGACCTTGTTGAAGTCGGAGGTGGTCAGCGTCTGCCGCGCCGTGAGGTAGAGCGCTCGGGCATCCACTGCGGCGGGAGTCACATCCCCGGCGGTATCCCGGTAGTTCATGCCGTCCACAGTCAGGCCGTCCGGTACCAGACCGTTGGCGGCGGCATAGAGCCCGCCGTCCGGCACCTCGGCTGCACCCCGCGCGGCGGAGGCCAGTGCCTGCCGCAGCTCGGTGGAAGCAAACACGCTGCTGCAGTTGAACAGCAGGCTCCATGTGGTATCGGAGTAGGAGAGGGAAGTCAGGGTGGTGGGCGCGGCGGTGTCGTCCGGGGCGGCAGAGCACTTCTCGTTGGCAATCAGCTCTGCGGCAGACTGCCCGGCGCTGTTGGTGTTCTGCACCAGCCGCAGGCTGTCGATGAGGCTGTCCGAGGGGGCACGCCGCAGGAACAGGCCGCTGGCTGTCCAGTTGTAGATGTAAAAGCTACCGCTGGAAAGGGTGGACGAAGCATTCAGACCGTAGGTGCCCCGGGTGGAATTGAAAAATTCCTCATCGCAGGGCATGGCACCGGGCAGGGTGAGCTTCTCGAGGAAGTTGTCATCGGCACTGCTCAGGTGGAACACCAGCGTCAGCGGCCCGGAGGCCGTGACTCCCAGCGCACTCTCGGGCATCTGCCCGGCCAGCACGGCGGCGCTGTTTTCAAGGGCCGCAAACTCCACCGCGTAGGGGGAGTTGGTCTCCGCCCGGAACAAGCGCCGGAAAGCGAACACAAAATCCTCGGCGGTGATGGCGTAGTCAGTGGCGTTGCCCTTGGCGGCGGTGTAAGTCAGGCCGTCCTTGAGGTAGAAGGTGTAGGTGAGGCCGTCGGAGGACTTCTCCCACCGTTCGCAGAGGGCAGGCTCATATTTGCCGCTGGGATCTTTGCGGACAAGGCCGCTGTACAGGTTCTCGCAGGCGATGACATCCGCAGAAGCCGAGGCCACCTGCGGGTCAAGGTTGGCCGGGATGATGTCCACGAACCAGGTGAAGCTGTTGGAGCCCGAACCACAGCCGGTCAGGGCAAAAACAAACGCAATGGTCAGCACCACTGCGGAAAAGCGGATCAGGGAATGTTTCAAGAAAATGCGCTCCTTGTAAGATGATACAACTAAAGTATAGCGGAAACGGTCGGAAAAGACAATCGACATTTTGTGAATTCAGATAGGATTTCGGTGCATCCGGGGCCAGAACAAGGTTTGGCGTTGCCAATTGGCTGGAAAAGGTGTAAAATGGAGCAGTGAATCAATTTCAGCCTGAATTTTCATAGAGGAGGTTCTTTCCTTATGCAGAAAGATCAGCAGAAGCTTGCAGAACTCATCCGGGGCAAAAAGGTGGCGTTCATCGGTGCCGGTGTCAGCCACAAGACCCTTATCAAGGAGTTTGTGGAGCTGGGGGCCCACGTGACCCTGTGCGACCAGAAAAAGAGCGTGGAGGAGTTTGGCGATTATGCCGCTACCATCCGGGAACTGGGCATTGACCTGAGCCTGGGCGAACACTATCTGGACGGCTTCAAGGGCCAGGATATCATCATGCGCACCCCCGGCTTTGTGGGCTACTTTGAAAAGCCCCTGCAGGATGCCATGGCGGCGGGCACCATGGTCACCAGCGAGGTCGAGCTCTTCTTCGATTTCTGCCCCTGCGAGATCGTGGCCGTGACCGGCTCTGACGGCAAGACCACCACCACCACCCTGATTGCCAAAATGTTTGAGGCTGCCGGCCGCAAGGTGTTCCTGGGCGGCAACATTGGCGCAGCCCTGCTGCCCCAGCTGCCGGACGTTACCCCGGCTGATATCGCTGTTGTGGAACTTTCCAGCTTCCAGCTGATCAGCATGCGCAAGAGTCCCAAGGTGGCGGTTGTGACCAACGTGACCCCCAACCACCTGGACCACCACAAGGATATGCAGGAGTATATTGATGCCAAACGCAACATTCTGCTTTGGCAGGAGCCACCCTGCCGCGCCGTACTGGGTTATGAGAACGATATCACCCGGAGCATGGCCGCTGACTGCAAAGGTGAACAGTTCTGGTTCACCCGCCTGCACGAGACCGACCACGGTGCATTCCTGCGAGAGAGTGATGATACCCTCTGCTATGCCGAAAACGGTGTTGTGACCCCCGTGCTGCCCCGTGCAGAAGTAAAGCTGCGCGGCCTGCACAACGTGGAAAATCTGCTGGCCGCCATTGCAGCGGTCTGGGGCCGCGTTCCGGTGGATGTCATGCGTCAGGTTGGCTCTACCTTTACCGGCGTGGAACACCGCATTGAGCCGGTTCGCGTGCTGGATGGCGTAACGTATTACAATGATTCCATCGCATCCAGCCCCACCCGCACCATTGCGGGCCTGCGCAGCTTTGACCAGAAGATCATCCTGATTGCGGGCGGCTATGACAAAAAAATCCCCTATGAGCCGCTGGCACCGGAAATCGTGGCACATGTCAAAGTGTTGGTGCTGATGGGGGCAACCGCACCGCGCATTGAAAAGGCTGTGCGCGAGGACCCGAACTTTGACCCGCAGGCATTGCCGATCCTGCACGCAGACAGCATGCAGCATGCCGTTGAGCTGGCACGCGGTGCAGCCAAGCCGGGTGACATCGTCAGCCTGTCGCCGGCATCGGCGTCCTTTGACCTTTACCCCAACTTTGAGGTCCGCGGCCGTGACTACAAGCGTATTGTCAACGAGCTTCAGTAATTACGGGATTACGGGGGTTGTTTGTTCCTTTTTTGAAAAAAAGGAACCGAAAAAACTTTAATATAATAGATATTTTATATTGAGGCAAGGTGGGTTGCAAAAGGGTAAAAAACAGACGGTTTAGGGCAATCGGAACAGAAGATAGGATATTTTTTATTTGATGTTTGCTCAATAGAGACCGTAGAGGCGCACATTGTACGCCCGCGCGCCCTGCGCCAACAGCCCTATCCATAGCGGAGACAAAACTCACTTCCCCAAAGCAATCTCCGCAATCTCAAAATCAAACCTAAAGGAGTTCCCCATGATTCAGGCTGTCACCACCCCCGCGCACAAGCAGGCGTTTGCGACGGCCATTCAAGGGGCTCCTTATTTTCGTGCCGTGATGGGGCGTGACCTGGCCCTGTGGGCAGATAACCCCGGTGCCCCGGTGCGGCTCTTCACCCTGCCCGGTGCGGCCCTGACCCTGAACGGCAGCACCGCCCAGCTGTGCGGCACCCCCCAGGACTGGGAGGAACTGCTAAGCTTTTTGCAGTTTGCGGGCATCGCCCATCTGATTGCGGAAGAAACGCCCCTACTGCCCGCTGCAGCGGGGGAGCCGCTGTTCCTGTATAGTATGCCACCTCAGGATCGTCTGCCGCTGGCGCAAGAACATCAGGGCTATATGCTGAATCGCAGCCCATCTGTCTTGCGCCTGGCAACCCAGCTTTTCCCGCAGGAACCGGAACGGCAGGACTGCTATTATTCTGAAACCTGTACCGCGCTGGCCCACGGCTTTGCCCGTGTGCTGGCTTTGCAGGATGCAGCAGGCCGCCCGGTGAGCACTGTGGGGGCTTATGCCATGGCCAACGGCGAAGCCTATATGGCAATGGGGGAAACCCTGCCGGAGCTGCGCGGGCGGGGCATCGGCGGCTGGCTGATTCCCTACCTGGCCAACGAGCTGGCAGGGGAGGGCTGGACCGTGACATTTTTGTGCGCGGCAGAGCGCTGCCGCTTTTATGAACGCCTTGGTTTTGTACTGCAAAAACAGTACGTTAAGTATAAATTATAATAAGTAAAACAGACAGGATACACTATGATTGAAGAATTCTATGATTTGAAACCCCAGGTGCTGGAACTGGACCGCAAAACGCTGGAACTTTGCCGCGATCAGTTTGCCCACCTGGAAGAGATCCGCGATTATAACCAACTGAAAATGCTGCGCGCCTTTACGGATTGCGGCGTGGAAGCCCGGCATTTCCTTGGCTCCACCGGTTACGGCGTGTGGGACGATAGCCGCAATAAGCTGGAGGAAGTATTTTCTCGCTGCATGGGGGCCGAGGACGCTCTGGTACGCCCGCAGTTCATGAGTGGTACCCACACCTTGACAGTGGCGCTGTTCGGTCTGCTGCGCGCAGGGGACACCCTGCTGGCCGCCACCGGCCGCCCCTACGATACGCTGGAGGGCGTGATCGGTCTGGACGGCAAGGGCAAGGGCACCGGTACCCTGATGGACTACGGTATCCGGTACGACGAAGCCCCCCTCAAGGCCGATTTCACCCCGGATTACGCGCTGATCGCTCAAAAGGCCCCGGGGGCAAAGGTCTGCCATATCCAGCGCAGCCGCGGCTACCTGCAGCGCAATGCCTTTGATCTGGATACCATTCAGAAGATCGCCGACACGGCCCGTGCCGCCAACCCCGGGATCATCATCTTTGTGGACAACTGCTATGGTGAGTTCACCCAGATGAAGGAGCCCTGCCAGGCCGGTGCTGACCTTGTGGTGGGCAGCCTCATCAAGAACCCGGGCGGCGGCATCGCCCCCACCGGCGGCTATATCGCAGGCCGGAAGGATCTGGTGGAGCTGTGCGCCTACCGCCTGAACGCCCCCGGACTGGGCAAGGAGCTGGGCTGCACACTGGAAACGCCCCGTGATATGTATCTTGGTTTCTACTATGCCCCCGGCGTGGTGTGTGAGGCCATCAAGACCGCCATCTATGCCCAGTGCCTGCTGGAGCTGGTGGGCAAAAAGCCCATCCCGCGCTACTGCGAGGACCACAACGATATCGTGACCTGCTTCGATGCCGATACCGCCGATGCCCTCATCGGCTTCTGCCGCGGCATTCAGGCCGCCAGCCCCGTGGACAGCTATGCCGCACCGGAACCCTCTCCGGAGCCGGGCTATACCGATGAGGTCATCATGGCAAGCGGCAGCTTTACCCAGGGCAGCACCATTGAGCTCTCCTGCGACGGCCCCCTGCGTGAGCCTTACACCTGCTACCTGCAGGGCGGCCTGAACTTTGCCGCAAGCCGTGCCGGTGTCCTGCTGGCCGTGCAGAATGCTTATTTCAAGGATTGATCTTTTCAGAAAGAAAGCGTGAATCAAATGAATCGTGTTACTCCCATTGATGCCCGGATGCTGGAACGCTTTGAGCAGGGCTATGCTGCCCGCCCGGAGCTGAATGTGATGTCCAATGCAGTTTCCCGCACGGCTCTGCCGGACGCGGCCTTTGTGCCCGCCGCCGCTGCCAAGCTGCGGATGGACTTCTCTGTGCTGGTCAAGACCAATAACATCACCAACCAGAAGCAGAGCGGCCGCTGCTGGATGTTCTCCACCCTGAACGTCCTGCGCCAGCGGGTGATCGCCAAGTGCGATCTGGAGGATTTCTCCTTCTCTCCCACCTATCTGGCGTTCTACGATAAGCTGGAAAAGGCAAATCTATTCCTTGAGAACATCCTCCACTTTGCGGATCAGGACCTGACCGACCGTGAGACCTACACCCTGCTGGGCAACCCGCTGCCCGACGGCGGCCAGTGGGATATGGCCATCAGCCTGATCAAAAAGTACGGCGTGGTGCCCTCTTGGGTCATGCCGGAGACAGTCCACTCCACCGGCACGGCCAAGTATCTGCCCATTCTGAACCGCAAGCTGCGGGAGGATGCGCTGGAACTGCGGGCCATGGCAAAAGAGGGAAAGGACACGGCCGCCCGCCGCGAGGAGATGCTGGCGGAGATCTACAACGCCCTGTGCATCCTCTACGGCCAGCCCCCCAGGAGCTTTGACTTTGAGTACACCGACAAGGAAGAACACTACCACTGCGACCGGAACCTGACCCCGCACACCTTCCTTGAGAAATATGTGGGCAATGATCTGGATGATTACGTCGTCATCATCTCCTCGCCCATCCATGCGCTGAACCGCACCTACTGCCAGCCCTTTATGGGTGACGTGGTGGAGGAGAATATGTTCTGGCTGAACCTCTCGCAGGAGGAGCTGGAGGATCTGACCATCCGTCAGCTGCAGGCAGGGGAGGGAGTCATGTTCAGCTGCGACTGCCACCCCGACGGTGACCGCGCCAACGGCTATTGGGACCCCGACTGCTTCCAGTACGGCGAGGTGCTGGGCGGCCTGACCTTTGGCATGACCAAGGCCGAGCGGCTGCTCACCCGTGAAAGCACCATGAACCATTGCATGATGTTCTGCGGTGTCAATCTGGACGAGAACGGCAAGGCTGACCGCTGGAAGATCGAGAACAGCTGGGGCGATGCCTCCGGCCAGAAGGGCTATTACATTGGCAGCGAGAAGTGGTTCAAGGCCAATGTCTACCAGATCACGGTCCGCAAGAGCCTGCTGAGCGATGCCCAGCGCGCCCTGCTGGATCAGGAGCCCCTGCCCATGAAGCTGTGGGACCCGCTGGCTTAAATTCAAATAGATGCTATAAAGAAATCCCCTCGTCATAGGCGGGGGGATTTCTCTGTTAAGCAGATAATAGAGGGAGCTTTAATGTGAAGCAGCTGCCTTTGCCTACTTCACTTTCCAATAGGATTTCTCCGTGGTGCAGGTGGGCAAGCTCCTGCGCAATGGTCAGTCCCAGACCGGTGGAGTCGTGCTTGGAAGAGGTGGTGGTGTGGAAATACCGGTCAAATACGGCGGCCTGATCCTCCGGCGCAATGCCGCAGCCAGTGTCCCGGACGCTCACCAGAGCAGCGCCGGCCTCCACCCGGCTGCTGACGGTGATGCTCCCTCCTGCAGGGGTGTAGTGAATGGCATTTGTCAACAGGTTCTGCAGGATCTGCTGCAGCCGGATCTGGTCGCCCCACACCGGCAGCTCCGGAGCCGGGGGAGCCTGAAGCACCACGCCCTTCTTCTCAGCCTCCTCCCGGCAGCTGTCACAGACTGCAGCGATGACCTCCCCCAGAGATACCCGGTCCTCGTTGAGCATCACCTGTTTCTGCTCCAGCTTTGCAGCCAGAAACAGATCCTCCGTCAGGCGGCGGAGAAAGGCCGTCCGCTGCTGTAAGGCGGGCAGCAGGGCCGGCAGGGCCTCCGGTGCAGCCTCCAGTGTGTCCAGTCCACTGCTGACCGCAAACAGGGGACTGCGCAGGTCGTGGAAAATGTTCAGCATCATGCTTTTCCGGGCCTCGGTCTCCTCCGTCAGGGCCTTTGTCCGCTGAATGACCCGGGCATCCAGCTCCCGGGCCAGCTGCTCCGCCCGGTCAAATTGCAGGGCATACCGGCGGCAGACGTAGGCCATGCAGCCCAGAGTAAAAGGCGCATCGTAGATCCGGGCACACCGGAACAGGTAGAAAAACACGCTCTCCTGAAAAAACGGCACGTGCATACCCGGCAGGACCACCCATACCCGGAAGCCAATGGTGATGGCACAGGGAAACAGCATCAGCAGGGCAGCGTCGGAGCCCCGGGCATACATTGCCATCAGTATGCCCAGACAGTAGCCCATGCCCAAAAGCAGCCCCACCGCCCGTACACGGCTGAGGGGAACCAGCGTCAGAACAAGATACCCCAGCGTCAGAAGCAGGGAATGGAGCCGCTGCCCGTGGGACACCGGCACAGCCCCTGTCAGGGCGGCACACAGCAGGATACCTGCCAGAACCGTGACGGTAAAGAATCCCCGGCGGAAAAAGACGCTCCAGCCGGAACTTCCCACCGGAGCCAGAATGATCACCAGAGCCCAGAGGGTCAGCACCGTCAGATACAGCAGAAAATATCCCAGTTCCTTCTGAGGCTTGTATCGGTACAGGGCCAGCACCACCGCTCCCAGAGTGCAGAATACCGCAATGGCCATCCACTGCAGCACCGTGCGGAAGGTCAGGGCAGCCACTCCTTTTTCCGGGAACAGGGCAGCCCATGCCATCAATTGGGCTTCGGGGTCCATGCCGGGGACTCCAAAATCCGCCAGCGTCGGCAGCCGCTGGTTGAACCAGATCCCTGCCAATCCAATGGTCAGTGCCAGTGCCCCGGCAGCAGCCGGAAGCAGAATTCGCTTTTTTATCATAAAAAGACCCCCTGCAAAAACTTTGGAGAACCGGTTGAGAACAGCCCGGAAATACGGTATACTAGATAAGGATATTATAGCAAATTCACGCCGAAAAGGGGAGAGCAAACAGGATGATCCGCATTCTTCTGGTGGAAGATGATCCGGTGATCCGGGACACTACCAGCTATTTCTTGAACTGTCAGCAGAATTTTGAGGTGGTCTGCGCTGACACCGGCGGCGAAGCGCTGAGCCACGCCCGGGAAAAGTTCGATGTGATCCTGATGGATATCCTTCTGCCGGACACCAACGGCATGGATCTGTGTCAGCGCCTGCGCAGCTGGCACCACTGCCCCATCATTTTTACTTCCTGTCTGGACGATACAGACACAGTGGTACGGGCGCTGGAATTGGGCGGCGATGATTTCCTGACCAAGCCCTACAACCACAAAGTTCTGCTGGCTCGCATCATGGCAAACATCCGCCGTGTCCAGATGGATGCCGCAGAGCCCAGCGTCAGCGGCTACCACTGTGCGGCCTTTACGCTGAATCCCAACAGCCATTGCGTGGAAAAGGATGGCCGGAGCATCCATCTGGCCGACATGGAGTACCGCATCCTGACCCTCTTCATCCGGCATCCCAACACTTTCTTTACCGCAAACGAGCTTTACCGGAAGATCTGGGGGAAGGAGAGCCTGGGGGATGTCCGCACTGTGCAGGTGCACATCCATAACCTCCGCAGTAAGATCGAGCCCGACCCTGCAAAGCCCATCTACCTCAAAAATGTCTGGGGCAAAGGCTATATTTTCCGCCCGGAAGGGGAGACGGAAGCCTGAAATGGTGTTGTTGTCTTAAATATCGTTAATCCTCAAAGCACCCACTTCTTAAGGAAACTTAAGCCGTGGGTGCTTTTTTCTGCTCTGATTTGACCGTTATTTATCAAACAAAGTGGGAAACGGGAATTTTCCAGTGAAGAAACGGTAAAGATGTTTAAGAATTCTTAAAAGACAACAGGCAGACTTTGTGTTAATTTATTATCGAACGAAGTCTGCGCCGTATTGTGGCGGTGCGTTTCGGATAAGAGGAAAATCGAAGAATAAGAACAGAAAAAGAGAAGAAAGGATCATCCAAGCATGAACAAGATCTCGCGTAAAGGCTTTCTGAAGATCGCCGCTGCCGCTGCCATGTCCGGTGTTACCGCCGGTGCACTGGCTGCCTGCAACGCTGCAAGCTCCTCCACTGCCGCTTCCTCCGGTGCAGCGGGCAGCTACACCCCCGGTACCTACACCGGCACTGCCGAGGGCATTTCCTCTACCGTCAAAGTCACCATGACCTTCTCTGACAGTGCTGTGACCGACGTTGTGGTCGATACCTCCGGCGAGACCGCTTCCTACGGCGCTGCTGCTGCCGAGGAGCTGAAGAACCAGCTGCTGAACGCCGGCTCTGACGAGATCGACGGCGTGTCCGGCTCCACCATCACCTCCGATGCCGTGAAGAAGGCCGCCAAGAGCTGCTTTGCACAGGCAAAGGGAGAGGCAACTGTAACTTCCGTTCAGCTGCCCACCGGTGACGAGACCGATTGGCTGGGCAAGGAGCCTGACATCGACGAGGCTGCCATCACCGAGACCGTGGACACCGATATCGTCATCGTGGGTGCCGGCAACGGCGGTATGTTCGCTGCTGCTTATGCCGCTGCCAAGGGCCTGAACTTCCGTGTCATCGAGCAAAACGGCAATGTGCAGGATACCCGTCACTGGGTGGGTGCCGTGGACGGCTTCGGCGCTCAGGAACAGGGCATCAAGATGGATCGTGCCAAGCTGCTGAGCGAGGTCTCCCGTTACGCCTCCGGCAAGTGTGATCAGCGCGTGGTCAAGACCTGGATCAACGAGTCTGCCGAGATGATTGAATTTGTCCGCTCCATCATGGAGGACAAGTACGGCGTGAAGATGATCTACACCTACGGCGACGAGGCCAAATGGCCTGCAGAAAACGCCGAGCACAACACCGATTATATGTACCCCGAGATCGAGTATACCTATGATCGCTCCAGTGGTGCCGCCCGGAACGAGCTGCTGCTTCAGTACATTCAGGAGCTGGGCTACGATGTGGACTTCAAGACCAG
>OGYD01002429.1_pt1 | contig 12101 bp, 14 predicted proteins | sample 1576441 | NCBI WGS metagenome assembly OGYD01 (sample SAMEA3541537, study PRJEB24748) | human gut metagenome | biome: human gut; feature: human-associated habitat; material: faeces | place: China | collected 2012 | reverse complement strand
AGATTTGATGGTCCTCAATGTCATATCCAATAAGCCAGCCCCAGTGTAACCAAGTAAAACAGGAGGGTGAATCCCTGGCTAATCTCAGGGAAATAAATGTCAAGGACATAGCCAAAAATGAACGTGAGGATGATGGGTATATAGGTCCAGAAGAAAAACTGGTTCTGAGATTTGAGCCAGCGTTTGAGAAAGCACATTAGTGCCTGTCCATAAGTTTCAGGATCGTGTCAGAAGCATCATAAGGGCTTTGACTATTAGTCCATTGCTGGGTTAGCACGCCCGCGCGCATAAACGCAGATTCCACCAGAAAATACATCATTTCCAGTTCTCGCAGGTACAACGCGTGATGTACCACCAAACCGCTGAAAAAGCTGCTGCTGCGAACTCTTTCAGCGTTGAGTTAGCCGGGGTGTTACAGTATATTGAATGGAAACAACATTACGCCTTATATGATCGTGTAAGCCGTAAGGAGCTGGAAGTTCTTTATACACATGACAATTGTTGAGTGTAAAAAAAAAGAGTCTATCGTTCTAACTCTTGATATATTGCATAAATACCTTCTGCCTTGAATTCGCCATTTACCCAAAGAATTGCATTTTTTTGTTCCGTTAGAATGTATTTTCTAACTTTTTTAGAATAGTGAATGGTGAGCATTAAGCCCATGGATAGCCATAATAAAATAAACATGCCCATTGGAGTAATGGAGTAAATAAAAATTTTGTCTTTGATAAACTTCTTAATCGATTTATCAATGAAAGTCTTTCCTTCATCAGTGTTTAGCAATTTACAAAGATCTTCTTTTTGTTCAATTGTTAATGACTTGTATTTCTCTGTATAAGAAGGGAATGGTTGCGTGCAATCATCCTTTGAAATTTCCCAGTCAGGAACGGAGAAAATTGTAGCCGCAGTCGCGATTTTATTTGATATGTAAAATGACTCGCCTGAACTTTTCCAGTAAAGTATCGTACTATTTGGCGGAGTCTTAATGGCTTGGATGAGCGCTGGTCCAAAAAGATAAATAGAATACAAAAAAAGAAGCGAAAAAAGAATGGTTACGGTTTTTTCAACCCATGTGATAGTAGGCAGTTTTTTTAATGATATTCGAATAAAGAAGAAATTTAGTACAAAAGCTGGGATTCCGGATTTTTTAAGTATTAAATCATGAGACCTCCGATATTTGAATAATGCTCTGGCAACGATTGTGAGCAAGGTTATAACAGCTCCAAAGATGGATATCCACGCTGCAAGTGCCGCTGCTGGAGAGTTTAATAATTCAGCATTAAATATATTAGAACTTATTGGATTGATAACGCTCATTCATCCTCCTGTTAGCTTTTTATCCTTCAGTCTATTTGTACCATCAACGACACAATTTGCAAGACATAACAAAACAGCTAGTGGTTGTCATTATTCCGCAATGAACGTACCATTCGCAAAAATCATACGCCTTCTCTCCAACATGATCCACACCGGGATTTTGACCGAAGCGGACCGGGACAACTGGATATGTAGTGTGAAAAAAGGGTGATTTTGATACCAAATAGGAACGGTACAACCAGTGCATTAATATCGATTGCGGGCATGCCTTCGTGACGCATTAGGCTTTTTTCGATAAGTTTGCCGCCCGCAAAAGATCAGCGCATCACCGACTCATACCCAAAGGTATGCAGGAACATTGTTTTTACTGAGTCTTCCCCACCGCTTATGTAACAAAATTATCGTGAAGAACTAGCTTAGAAAGCGGCGGATTTCATATTTGGTTCAGTCCACTTCCACAGCTTGCCTCATCATTTCTGCAACTATACTCCTGCTAGATCCTGTTTCATCTGCGATCTCCATTACTTTGGCTTCAGCCATGGCTTAACTGAGCATTTCTGAGAGCATGGGTGTAAAGGCGTGGTTGTTTCCCCTGAAGGTTAATGGTAAGGGAGTGCTGGAAATCAACGTCTTTTCCAACACCCAAAGTTCTTCATCTGCGACCCAATAAACCTTAGCATTCTTTTCCATCCATTGATCCAACCATTGCTCGCTAGGATGAGTAAATGTCGTTCTCTTGCCTGAACCAACACGACGGAGCGGGAAATTGTTCTTCGCCACAAGCAGAACTTCCAGTGTGCGCCTGAGTGTTGAACCTTCTGGGTTACCGTTATAGTGGGTTTTGATGCGATGCCGAAGATTAGCGCGGCTATTAGGTTTGATTTTTTATCGGGTGAAATACCGACATAGAGCAACGTGTATCCATCTTGAGTAATGCATCCCTCAATTGGAACACCAGGGGGGGATTTCTTTAAACCACCAAAAATAGATATCTTTCACAGCAGGAACTGGTGTTGGATGAAGCATGGCTTCTGCTCTGCTGAATGTTGTGTCAGGATAAAAATCAAACACGTATATTTTCCACGCTGATTCATCCTGATATTTTATTGATCACCATGTAGGAATGCTTGATTTACTCAGGGGAAATGATGAGTTTAAGAGTAACGACACAGCAGGTAGACACCTGGAAGAAACGTATTCAGAGAGATGGGTTGAAAGGTTCGACCTACTTTTGTCAGCAGAGTGGTGCTGTCTGGGTATCTGCATCCGTTGACCACCAGGCAATATGCCAGCGCGTTTTAGGGCAAGATTCGGGAACAAGCTCTCTGTCGAGCTACCTTCGCTGGGATGATGTAAGTGCGGTTGATCTGGTTGAACTGCTATATGCGATTGAAACGGCGTAGGAAGGCTTTGCCTATGGTTGTTCGCCACAAGGCACGAACTTCAGGCAACAAAAAACCCATCAACCTTGAACCAAAACGGCGGGGTTGATGGGCTCCACAAATTGGGGACATCAAAGAAAAGCAGTGGCACTAGTTATGACTGCCCCCTGATAAAAAAGTTCTGCGCGTAACGAAAATATTTTCCGCCACGCGCATTCTTAGGAGTTATCCGAGCCCCGGCCAGATGATGATGATCAGCGTACCCGCCAGCGTGAGCAGTACGTTAGCGATAGCATAGGTGCCCGCATAGCCCAGCGCCGGAATGTTGCTGCGCGCGGTGTCGCTGATGATTTCCATCGCTGGGGCACAGGTACGCGCTCCCATCATCGCCCCGAAGAGCAGGGCGCGGTTCATGCGCAGCACGTAGGCGCCGAACAGGAAGCAGATCACCACCGGTACCAGGCTGACTATAAGTCCGGAAACCAACATCTGCCAGCCAACGGCACCCAGGCTGTGGCCAATGCCGCTGCCCGCGCTTAAGCCCACGCCCGCCATAAAGACCATCAGACCGAACTCTTTCACCATGTTCAGCGCGCCCTGCGGAATGTAGCCGAAGGTCGGGTGGTTCGCTCGCAGGAAGCCCAGCATGATCCCGGCGAACAGCAGCCCGGCGGCGTTACCGATGCCGAAGCTAAAGTTGCTGAACTGGAAGGTGATCATCCCGATCATCAGGCCAACGATAAAGAAGGCGCAGAAGGCCAGCAGGTCGGTGACCTGGCTGTGAATAGAGATAAAGCCGATGCGGTCGGCCACGGTTTTTACGCGTCGCGCGTCGCCGCTGACCTGCAGAACGTCGCCTTTGTTGAGCACCACGTTGTCGTCGATCGGCATCTCAATCTGGCTGCGGATCACGCGGTTGAGGAAGCAGCCGTGGTCGGTCAGCTTCAGCTGCGCCAGGCGGCGGCCCACGGCGTTATGGTTTTTCACCACGATCTCTTCGGTGACGATGCGCATGTCGAGCAGGTCGCGGTCGAACACCTCTTTGCCGTTACGGAAGCTCGGGTCGAGACGGGCGTGGGCGTCCGGGTAACCGACCAGCGCGATGTCGTCGCCCATCTGCAGCACCGCGTCGCCGTCCGGGTTCGCCAGAATACCGTTGCGGCGGATACGTTCGATGTAGCAGCCCGTCTGGCGGTAAATCCCCAGCTCGCGCAGATTTTTACCGTCTGCCCATGCCACCAGCTCCGGCCCGACGCGGTAGGCGCGGATCACCGGGAGATAAACTTTACGTTTGGAGTCGGTATCCAGACCGCGCTCGCGGGCGATTTGCTGGGCGCTGGTCTGCAGATCCTGATGCTGCAGTTTTGGCAGGTAGCGTGCGCCAACGATCAGGCTCACCAGACCAATCAGATAGGTCAGGGCATAGCCCAGGCTCAGGTGGTCGAGGGCGGTGGAGAGCTGTTCTCCGGCCATACCGGAGTGGCGCAGGGTATCACCGGCACCCACCAGCACCGGGGTGGAGGTCATCGAGCCTGCCAGCATACCGGCCGTTAGCCCGATATCCCAGCCAAACAGTTTACCCAGCCCTAACGCGATCAGCAGCGCGCTGCCGACCATCACCAGCGCCAGCATCAGATAATTTTTGCCGTCGCGGAAGAAAATGGAAAAAAAGTTAGGTCCCGCTTCCACGCCAACACAAAAAATAAACAGCATAAAACCTAAGTTGAGCGCGTCCGTGTTAATGCTGAAGTGCTGCTGGCCTAATAATAAGGAGACGACTAAAACGCCAATGGAATTACCGAGTTGAACCGAACCCAGGCGCAATTTACCCAGGCAAAGACCCAGCGCCAGTACCACAAATAATAACAGGATGTAATTCCCATTTAACAAGTCTGCGACGTTTATATTCACGGAGGCTAACTTCTTGTTTACCAGTAAGTTGTTGAATGAAAGGACTTTTTGGGCTACTGTTTTTTGGGTCAGGGAAAAGCGTTAACGCTCCCTGTTTCCTGCTTTATTCCCTAAAACATTAGCTGGCGTGTAGTTTAATCGCATTAGCTACTGACAGCTACTGATTATCGCATCACCCTGTGCGTACTTTGGCAAGGATTGCCGCACTGCTTTATCTGACTGGGCGTCTACCCGACGAAAGTGTATTTGATAGAGATAAGTCAGGAGGATAGGTTGAATATGAAACGAAACTGGGCGGGGGTGATCAGCTGCTTTTTGCTGTTCACGGTCGTATGCATGTCGCTTGCTTTTAACGTGAAAGGGGCATTCAGGGCGTCGGGTCATCCGGAGCTCGGGTTGCTCTTTTTTACCCTGCCGGGGGCAGCTGCCAGTTTTCTCTCCCGTAAAGGGGAGGTGGTGAAGCCACTGCTGGGCGCCATGCTGGCCGCGCCGCTCTGTTTGCTGATGATGCGCTTGCTGTATATCTCTACGCGGAGTTTCTGGCAGGAGCTGGCGTGGTTGATGAGCGCTGTTTTCTGGTGCGCCCTTGGCGCGCTCTGCTACTTATTTGTGCGCAGTCTGCTTCATAACCGACGGCACCACAAATAAAAACGCCCTCTCGGTGAGGGCGTCCTTTCATTTCATTACTGGGCAGCAAACAGGCCCAGGTGCTCTTTGGCGTAAGCTTCAAAGTCGGTGCAGCCGCCAATGTGTTTCTGATCGAGGAAGATCTGCGGTACGGTTTCAACCGGCTTACCGACAGTTTTTTCCAGATCGGCTTTGGTGATGCTTTCCGCGTGGATGTCCACATAGCGGAAGTTGAAGTCATCGCGCTCTTCGGTCAGTTTCTCAGCCAGCTCTTTCGCGCGCACACAGTAAGGGCACCCTGGACGACCAAAAATAACTGCAAACATTTCTCTCTCCTCAAAAAAACAAGCCTGACGGCGAATGACACGTATAGTGCCCCATAACCTGTCGTCATTAAAGAAGGTTTCGCCTGTCGTTATAATATCTATGAGCTATGTTTCGCCAATTACACCGCGCATATCATTGCCTATACTGGCTGCCATACGGTTTAAGCAAGACAAAGAGAGACAAGATGACGCCAACCATAGACCTGCTCCTTTCCCATCGTTCCATTCGCCACTTCACCGATGAGCCGATTACCGATGCGCAGCGCGAAGCGATTATTAACAGCGCAAGGGCGACCTCCAGTTCCAGCTTCCTGCAGTGCAGCTCCATTATCCGCATTACCGACCCGGCGATGCGTGAACAGCTGGTGACGCTGACCGGCGGGCAGAAGCATGTGGCTCAGGCAGCCGAGTTCTGGGTATTCTGCGCCGACTTTAACCGCCACCTGCAGATCTGCCCTGAGGCCGAGCTGGGCCTGGCCGAACAGCTGCTGCTGGGCGTGGTGGATACCGCGCTGATGGCGCAAAACGCCTTTACGGCGGCGGAGTCGCTGGGGTTAGGCGGTGTCTATATCGGCGGGCTGCGTAATAACATTCAAAGCGTGACCGACCTGCTGAAGCTGCCAAAACACGTGCTGCCGCTGTTTGGCCTGTGCCTTGGCTGGCCGGCGGATAACCCGGATCTGAAGCCGCGCATTCCTGCGGCGATGCTGGTGCATGAAAACCACTACCAGCCGGTCGATCAGGACGTCCTGAATCACTACGATGAAGAGCTGGCGAATTACTACATGACGCGCGGCAGCAATAACCGTCGCGACACCTGGACGGACCATATTCGCCGCACCATCATTAAAGAAAATCGCCCGTTTATTCTTGATTACCTGCACAAACAGGGCTGGGCGACGCGATAGTCCATTTATCCTGCGCCTGCCTGCGTATATGATACGCAGGCTTTTTCCATGTCTTCAGAGAGGTGCAGGGTGAAAATTGCCATATTGTCCCGGGATGGAACGCTCTATTCATGTAAGCGCCTGCGAGAAGCGGCGGCGAAACGCGGGCATCAGGTTGAAATCCTCGACCCGATGTCCTGCTATATGAACATCGATCCGGCCGCCTCGTCGATTCACTACAAAGGCCGCAAGCTGCCGCACTTTGATGCGGTGATCCCCCGCATCGGCTCCCAGATTACCTATTACGGCACCGCCGCGCTGCGCCAGTTCGAGATGCTGGGCAGCTACCCGCTCAACGAATCCGTCGCCATTTCCCGCGCCCGCGACAAGCTGCGCTCGCTGCAGCTTCTTGCCCGTCAGGGGATCGATCTTCCCGTCACCGGGATTGCCCATTCCCCGGACGACACCAGCGATCTGATCGACATGGTGGGCGGCGCGCCTTTGGTGATCAAGCTGGTGGAAGGCACGCAGGGCATTGGCGTGGTGCTGGCGGAGACCCGTCAGGCGGCGGAGAGCGTGATTGATGCCTTCCGGGGCCTCAATGCCCACATTCTGGTGCAGGAGTATATCGAAGAGGCGAAAGGGCGCGATATTCGCTGTTTTGTGGTGGGTAACGAGGTCGTAGCGGCGATCGAGCGGCAGGCCAAAGAGGGCGATTTCCGCTCTAACCTTCACCGCGGCGGCATTGCCAGAATTGCCGATATCAGCGATCGCGAACGGGAAATTGCCGTGAAAGCGGCGCAAACCCTGGGGCTGGACGTGGCGGGTGTAGATCTTCTGCGCGCGACGCGCGGGCCGCTGGTCATGGAGGTGAACGCCTCGCCGGGGCTGGAAGGTGTGGAAAAAACCACAGGGGTCGATATTGCGGGTAAAATGATCTTATGGATCGAGCGTCATGCGACGCCGGGCTACTGTCTGAAAACGGGTGGTTAAATGGATTACCGCGCGCTTTTTAAGTACCCTATGCGAAGTTTTTATTAAAGAGGCTGCATCGCGATGGATTTACAGGTCGTACCTACACTGGATACGTTACGTCAATGGCTTGATGATGCCGGAATTACGTTCTTCGAATGTGATTCCTGCCAGGCGCTGCATCTGCCTCATATGCAGAATTTCGACGGCATTTTCGATGCCAAAATCGATCTGATTAACGACGTGATCCTTTTCTCCGCGCTGGCCGAAGTGAAGCCCTCCGCGCTGCTGGCGCTGGCTTCCGACCTGTCGGCAATCAATGCCAGTTCTTTGACGGTGAAGGCATTTCTCGACATACAGGATGATAATCTGCCAAAACTGGTCGTTTGCCAGTCTTTATTCTCCGGGGCAGGGCTGTCGTTCAAGCAGTTCGCCTGGTTTATGCGCTTGAGCGAAGAGCAAATTTCCATGGTTATGATGGAAGCCAATGCACACCATCTGCTGTATAGCGCGGAAGATGATGCAGAGAATAATGATGCATCTCCCAATTTTCTTCACTAAGCCTGTCTGACTTTTGCGCAGTCGCTGCCATAGCGGCTGCAGAAGGCCATTTTTTCTGCTGCTTTTAACCTTTCTTTAAAGAATTATTCACCTCCCTGAAGGCCGTTTCGGCTTATCACGTAGACTTAACCTGCATAAAAAATTGATAAAAGGCGTTTTTTCGTCTGGGCTATAGCCGGGGACACGGGCTACAGTTATTCTTGCGATGCTTAAAAAAGCGAGCGGAAGCTGCCGGGTAAAGAGGTTTCTTTTTATTTTGAGCAGAGCGACAAACTATGCATGATTTTTGCATATATCCTGATTGCACAGTTTTAGTTCGTTTGTTAACGAGCTTTCAGAAGGAATAACACTATGATCGCCTTGAATAAAAAATGGTTATCGGGTCTGGTTGCGGGTGCTCTGATGGCCGTCTCTGCCGGCACGCTCGCTGCGGAACAAAAAACGCTGCACGTTTATAACTGGTCTGACTATATTGCGCCGGACACGGTGGCAAATTTTGAAAAAGAGACCGGCATTAAAGTCGTCTACGACGTGTTCGATTCCAACGAAGTGCTGGAAGGAAAGCTGATGGCGGGCAGCACCGGGTTTGACCTCGTGGTGCCTTCCGCAAGCTTCCTGGAGCGCCAGCTGACGGCAGGCGTCTTCCAGCCGCTGGATAAGAGCAAATTACCGAACTGGAAAAATCTCGATCCGGAAGTGCTGAAGCTGGTGGCTAAGCACGACCCGGACAACAAATACGCGATGCCTTACCTGTGGGCGACCACCGGTATCGGCTACAACGTGGATAAAGTCAAAGCCGCGCTGGGCACGGACGTGAAGCTGGACAGCTGGGACGTGGTGCTGAAGCCGGAAAACCTCGAGAAGCTGAAAAGCTGCGGCGTCTCCTTCCTCGATGCGCCGGAAGAGATTTTCGCGACCGTGCTGAACTATCTGGGCAAAGATCCGAACAGCAATAAGGCCGATGATTACACCGGCCCGGCGACCGATCTGCTGCTGAAGCTGCGTCCAAACATTCGCTACTTCCACTCGTCCCAGTACATTAACGACCTGGCGAACGGCGACATCTGCGTCGCGATCGGCTGGGCAGGGGACGTATGGCAGGCGGCGAACCGCGCGAAAGAGGCGAAAAACGGCGTGAACGTCTCCTACTTCATTCCGAAAGAGGGGGCGCTGGCCTTCTTCGACGTCTTCGCGATGCCGGCTGACGCCAAAAACAAAGACGAAGCGTATCAGTTCCTCAACTACCTGATGCGTCCTGAGGTTATCGCCCACATCAGCGACCACGTTTACTACGCGAACGGTAACAAGGCCTCCGTGCCGCTGGTGAGCGAAGAAATCCGTAATAACCCGGCTATCTATCCGCCAGCGGATGTGTTCGCCAAGCTCTTCACCCTGAAAGTCCAGGATCCAAAAATTGACCGCGTGCGTACCCGCGCGTGGACCAAGGTGAAAAGCGGTAAATAACCCTTTGTCACAGGCCGGGCAAGCGAAGCGCCCCCGGCAACAGGCGCACCGTTCTGGTGCGCCTGCACCATGATTTGATCTCTACCGGAGAACACCCCGTGAATGACGCGATCCCCCGCCCGCAGGCGAAAGTCCGTAAAGCGCTGACCCCGCTGCTTGAAATTCGTAACCTAACCAAATCTTTCGATGGCCAGCATGCCGTGGACGACGTCAGCCTGACGATCTATAAAGGCGAAATTTTTGCCCTTTTGGGGGCCTCTGGCTGTGGTAAATCGACCCTGCTGCGTATGCTGGCCGGTTTTGAACAGCCCACCGCCGGGCAGATCGTGCTCGACGGCGTGGACCTCTCCAGCGTGCCGCCGTATCAGCGCCCGATCAACATGATGTTCCAGTCCTACGCGCTGTTCCCGCATATGACGGTGGAGCAGAACATCGCCTTTGGCCTGAAGCAGGATAAGCTGCCGAAGGCTGAAATTACCGCGCGCGTGGCCGAGATGCTGAGCCTGGTGCACATGCAGGAGTTCGCGAAGCGTAAGCCGCACCAGCTCTCCGGCGGCCAGCGCCAGCGCGTGGCCCTGGCCCGCAGCCTGGCAAAACGCCCGAAACTGCTGCTGCTTGATGAGCCGATGGGCGCGCTGGATAAAAAGCTGCGCGACCGTATGCAGCTTGAAGTGGTCGATATCCTCGAGCGCGTGGGCGTGACCTGCGTGATGGTCACCCACGACCAGGAAGAGGCCATGACCATGGCCGGACGTATTGCGATCATGAACCGCGGGAAGTTCGTGCAGATTGGCGAGCCGGAAGAGATTTATGAGCATCCGACCACCCGCTACAGCGCGGAGTTCATCGGCTCGGTTAACGTCTTCGAGGGGTTGCTGAAAGATCGTCAGGAAGACGGTCTGGTCATCGAATCGCCGGGGCTGCAGCATCCGCTTAAGGTCGATCCGGATAACTCGGTGGTGGATAACGTGCCGGTTTACGTCGCGCTGCGTCCGGAGAAGATTATGCTCTGTGAAGACCCGCCTGCCGATGGCTATAACTTTGCCGTGGGTGAAGTGGTGCACATTGCCTATCTGGGCGATCTCTCCATCTATCACGTGCGCCTGAAAAGCGGGCAGATGCTCAGCGCGCAGTTACAGAACGAACATCGCTACCGCAAGGGGCAGCCGACCTGGGGCGACGAAGTGCGCCTGTGTTGGGATGCAGACAGTTGCGTTGTGCTGACGGTATAAGGAGCGGCCAATGAGTACACTTGAACCTCCAGCCCGCGTCGAAAAGCCGGGCGGCTTTGCCCACTGGCTGACGCGCATGCAGATGAAGCACGGCCGCAAGCTGGTGATCGCCATGCCATACGTGTGGCTGATCCTGCTGTTCCTGCTGCCGTTCCTGATTGTTTTCAAGATAAGCCTGGCGGAAATGGCGCGGGCGATCCCGCCTTACACCAACCTGCTGGACTGGGCCGACGGGCAGCTGACGCTGACCTTAAACCTGGGTAACTTCCTGCAGCTCACCGACGATCCGCTCTATTTCGAAGCCTATCTGCAGTCGCTGCAGGTGGCGGCGATCTCGACGCTCTGCTGTCTGGTGATGGGCTATCCGCTGGCGTGGGCGGTGGCGCACAGCAAGCCGTCGACGCGAAACATCCTGCTGCTGCTGGTGATCCTGCCGTCGTGGACCTCGTTCCTGATCCGCGTTTACGCGTGGATGGGGATCCTGAAAAACAACGGCGTGCTGAACAATTTTCTGATGTGGTTAGGCGTTATCGATCAGCCACTGACGATCCTGCACACCAACCTCGCGGTCTATATTGGCATTGTGTACGCCTATCTGCCGTTTATGGTGCTGCCGATCTACACGGCGCTGACGCGTATCGACTACTCGCTGGTAGAAGCGTCGCTCGATCTGGGCGCCCGTCCGTTAAAAACTTTCTTCAGCGTCATTGTCCCGCTGACCAAAGGCGGCATTATCGCCGGGTCGATGCTGGTCTTTATCCCGGCGGTGGGGGAGTTTGTGATCCCGGAACTGCTCGGCGGGCCAGACAGCATCATGATTGGCCGCGTGCTGTGGCAGGAGTTCTTCAATAACCGCGACTGGCCGGTGGCGTCGGCGGTGGCGATTGTCATGCTGCTGCTGCTGATCGTGCCGATCATGTGGTTCCACAAGCATCAGCAGAAACAGATGGGAGATCGCGGATGAACAACTTACCGGTAGTGCGCTCCCCGTGGCGAATTGCGATCCTGGTCATCGGCTTTACCTTCCTGTATGCGCCGATGCTGATGCTGGTGAATGTGCTGCGCCTGTCCATTCAGGGCATGGGCTACAGCCGGCTGTCCCTCCTGTCCGGCGTTCTGGAGATGGTCGCGCGGATCTTTATCAGCATCGGTGAACTTCCGATAGAAGATGAGACTCCGGAGGAGACAGAGGAAGAGGCAGAAGAGATGATGGAAGAGGCGAAGATTTTGGAGAAGGAAGAGAAGAAGAAAATTTAGGGGACAAAAGTAAAAATCCACCCTATTGCAATTCTTCGCTATTTTTAATATACTCATAATATGAGTGGATAGATGCAGCCGCTATGTGTTGGGCATTTTGCCTGCCGTAGTAGAACGGGGCACTATCCACTCTTTTATGCTTATGAACAATCAATAGCCCTCACG
>OGYD01002424.1_pt1 | contig 12117 bp, 13 predicted proteins | sample 1576441 | NCBI WGS metagenome assembly OGYD01 (sample SAMEA3541537, study PRJEB24748) | human gut metagenome | biome: human gut; feature: human-associated habitat; material: faeces | place: China | collected 2012 | reverse complement strand
GACTGTCCAAAGTGCTGGTAATTGAAAATTCGGGAGAACAGGTGGCAAAGACTGTTATTGAAAATACAAAAAATAAAAATGCCGAAATCCTGACACTGGATTCCATGCAGTCTGTCACGAAAAAGCAGATAGCGGACGGGTACACGTATCTTTCAGTGATGGAGAAAAATCTTGAGGTCTTAAAGGCGGCATTAAATTGATGATAAAAATCTGTGTATTGAGAATTTATAACGGCAGATACACACTGGAAAGGAGCAGTTATGGCTTATATAACATGTGAAGATCTGGCACTGGGCTATGAAGGAAAAGCAGTGACGGAGCATATACATTTTACGGTAAACAAAGGGGACTACCTTTGCATTATCGGTGAAAACGGTGCAGGAAAAAGTACGCTGATGAAGACCCTGTTACGTCTGATACAGCCCATTTCGGGAACAATCGAAACGGGGGACGGACTGTCAGCCTATGAAGTCGGCTATCTGCCACAGCAGACGGCAGTGCAGAAGGACTTCCCGGCATCGGTTATGGAGATTGTGTTGACGGGAACGTTAAATAAAAGCGGCTGGAAGCCGTTTTACAGCAGACAGCAGAAAAATGAAGCGCGGCAGAATATGGAAAAAATGGGTATCTGGGATTTAAGAAACCGCTGTTACCGGGAGCTTTCCGGCGGGCAGCAGCAGAGAGTCCTGCTAGCAAGGGCGCTGTGTGCCACAACCAAGCTGCTTCTTTTAGACGAACCGGTGGCAGGGCTGGACCCGAAAGTAACGGCTGAAATGTATCAGTTGATTGAACAGCTTAACAAGAGCGGTGTCACGATTATTATGGTATCGCATGATATTCAGGCGGCGTTAAAATATGCGAGCCATATTTTACAGATAGGAAAAAAACAGCTCTATTTCGGCTCAAGCAAAGACTATCTGGAAAGTGACGCATGGAAATTACTGGAAGGAACGGAGGAGAAAGACAATGAGTGATATGATAACAACACTGGCATTTTATATGCGTTTTCCGTTTGTGCGTTATGCGTTGATTGTAGGTGTGCTGATTGCGCTGTGCTCCTCACTGCTCGGCGTAACGCTGGTTTTAAAAAGATTTTCGTATATCGGTGACGGACTTTCGCATGTCGCATTCGGCGCAATGGCGGTGGCGGCGGTTTTGAACCTGACCAATGACACCCTGCTTGTCATGCCGGTGACGGTTGTGGCGGCGATTCTATTACTGCGCACCGGTCAGAATACCAAAATCCACGGAGATGCGGCAATCGCCATGCTTTCCGTCGGTTCGCTGGCTGTCGGCTACCTTTTGCTGAATCTGTTTTCGACATCAACGAATATTAACGGGGATGTGTGCGGAACGCTGTTTGGTTCAACGTCCATTCTGACACTGACGACAGCCGAGGTATGGCTGTGTGTAGCGGCTTCGGTCGTGGTGATTTTTATATACGTTTTCTTCTATAATAAGATATTTGCCGTTACATTTGATGAAAATTTTGCAACGGCAACCGGCATGAAGGCAGACCGCTATAACCTGCTGATTGCCGTGGTAACGGCAGTCATTATCGTGCTTGCAATGAACCTTGTCGGTTCCCTGCTGATTTCGGCACTGGTGATATTCCCGGCGCTGTCTGCTATGCAGGTGATTAAAAATTTCAAAGGTGTAGTCATCTGTTCTGCCGTGATTTCGGTGCTGTGTGCGTTATTCGGTATTCTGGCATCCGTACTGTTTTCAACGCCGGTCGGCTCAACGATTGTGGCGGCGGATATTGTCGTGTTTGTTGTAATGGCGGTTATCGGAAAATGCGTTGCCGGAAGATAATTGATCATAAAGGGGACTATTTGCCTCAACATAAACCACAGGAATGGTGTGTGTGAAAATGCAGCCGTTTCTGTGGCTTTTTGTCTTTAAAAGGTGCATTTTGGGCAGATGCATACTAATACTGTACATACAGTTGATGTTGAATTGAAGTTTGAGATGATAGGGGATGATTTATGGGGCTTGTAAAGTAGATGTACTAAGTGAAAATAAAAAAACAAATGTAAAGGATATGTAGCGATATGAAAACAAATTTTTCCAATGATTCGGGACAGAGAAGTGCGTGCTATTCATCCGATTTACTGCTGAGGCAGTATAGAAGAGTCAAGGGAGAAAAGAAAAAAGCCTTCAGTTATAAGGATATTAAATCCGTCTATACCATCGTACTGTTTGAAACGAGTACGAAAGAATTTCACGAATATCCCCAGAACTATATTCACAGATTTAAACAGCAGTCTGATACTGGGCTGGAACTGGAATTACTGCAAAAATATCTATTTATACCACTTGACATTTTCCGTGCAAAACACCACAATGGTGTTAAGAGTAACGGTGATAGTAGCAGAGCCAGTGAAGCAAGGCTGCAAAAGTTTGTAAAACAGCGCTGGAATAAAAAAGAAGCGTGGCTTACATTTTTAAGTGCAGACGGAAGAACTGGAAGAGCAGAAAGAAACCATTCATACACAGCAGAATGAATTAGAAACCATGAAACAACAGTTACAGTCAGTAATGGAGCAGATTGAGCAGTTAAAGAAACAATAAGTCCTCAATAGAACAAAGGAAGGGATGGTGCGATTGCAAAAAAACATAAAAATAATATTTTACACAGATTTCACACTAATAAGATAGTGGATTTTACATACATTTTATATCATAGAACAGAATCAGAAAAAGAGGAGGTTTCCATATGCTTAGAGTAGGAATGTTAACCAGTGGCGGAGATTGTCAGGCGTTAAATGCAGCAATGCGGGGTGTGGCAAAAAGTCTTTACGAACAGTGTAGCGAGGTTGAAATTTATGGTTTTGAAGACGGATACCGAGGACTGGTACGCGAACAGTATCATATAATGAAGCTGGAAGAATTTTCCGGAATATTAAATAAGGGCGGTACAATTCTTGGAACGTCCCGTATGCCGTTTAAGCGGATTCATGAGCCGGATGAAGACGGAAGGGATAAAGTAGCATGTATGATTGAAACCTACAAAAAGCTTTCACTGGACTGCCTTGTAGTGCTGGGTGGAAACGGTTCTCATAAGACAGCAGATTTATTGTCAAAAAAGGGATTAAATATACTGACAATGCCTAAAACTATTGATAATGATTTGTATGGGACAGACGTCAGCTTCGGATTTCAGTCTGCGGTAGATATTGCGGCAAATACAATCGACTGCATACATTCTACTGCGGCATCCCACAGCAGGGTATTTATTGTAGAACTGATGGGACATAAAACAGGCTGGCTGACCCTTTATGCAGGCATGGCAGGAGGAGCCGATATTTTACTGATTCCGGAAATACCATATGATTTAGAGGTTGTTGCAGAGGCTATTCGTAAAAGAACAAAGGCAGGAAAACATTTTACGATTATTGCAGCGGCGGAAGGTGCGATTTCCAAAGAGGAAGCAGCACTTTCAAAATCTGAATTAAAAGCAAAAAGAAAGAAGGAGAATTATCCTTCGGCTGCATATCGAATCGGAGCAGAGATCCTTCAAAAGACAGGTTTGGAGGTTCGTGTGACCGTTCCGGGCCATGTGCAGCGGGGCGGACAGCCGTGTGCCTATGACAGGGTTCTTGCGACAAGGCTGGGAGCGAAGACCGCAGAACTCATTTTGCAGAAAAAATATGGTTATATGACGTGTGTAAAAGAGAATAAGATAGATATTATCCCAATCAGCGAAGTAGCAGGAAAGACAAAGCTGGTTGACACGGATTCAGATATTATCAGACAGGCAAAGTTTGCAGGACTCAGTTTCGGAGATGAACCGTGTGGTATATAAGGGGTTAGAAGTGTAAATATGATTACGGATGGGAGAAGAAGATGATGGATAAAGCAAAAGGGTTGCATACCCATAAACCATATTATTATAACAGGGAGCTTTCGTGGCTGAAATTTAATGAACGGGTGTTAGATGAGGCGATTGATAAAGAAGTGCCGCTTTGTGAGCGGTTATCATTTGTATCGATTTTTCAGAGTAATCTGGACGAATTCTTCATGGTGCGAGTGGGAACACTGACTGACCAGATGATTTTTTCGGCAGATGCAAGAGATAATAAGACACAGATGACAGCAAAGGAACAGCTGTCGGAGATTTTCACATCGGTAGGCGAACTGCTTCGTAAAAAAGACCGGGCGTATCTGAATCTGATGTCAGAAATCGGTGAATACGGTATAGAGTTAATCAGTTTTAATGACATTGAATTTGCAGATGCTGTTTATCTTGAAAATTATTTTAAACATTCGATTATGCCGTTACTTTCTCCGCAGATTGTCGGAAAAAAGCAGCCGTTTCCATTCCTGCGGAATAAGGAAATCTACGCGGTTGCATTGTTAAAGTCTAAAAATAATGAAAAACTCGGAATTGTACCATGCAGCAGCGAGGTTTTTAAGCGCTTGATACCGATACCTTCAGATAAAAATAAATATATGCTCGTAGAAGAATTAATTCTGCATTTTATGCCGCAGATTTTTTCAAAATATACGATAAAAAGCAAATCTTTAATCCGTATTATCCGGAATGCAGATATTGATGTTGATGATGCGTTTTATGATGAAGATTTGGATTACCGCAACACCATGGAAAAAATGATCCGGGAAAGACGAAAGCTGTGTCCGGTTAAAATGGAGTATTCACGTCTGTTAGATGAAAAGGTTATCGTGACACTCTGCAAGGAGTTAAAGCTGAATAAAGACCAGATTTATTATTCGGAAGCACCGCTTTCCATGTCCTTTATTTCACAGATACGCGATAAGCTGCATGGCAAAAAGGATTTGTTTTACGTGCGCAGAGTGCCGCAGAATTCCCGCTATGTACGCAGTTCACTTTCGATGATGGAGCAGATTGAAGCGGGGGATATTCTGCTTAGTTATCCGTTTGAGAGTATGCAGCCGTTTATCCGCCTGTTAAATGAAGCAGGGGAAAATGAAAAGGTCGTGTCTATTAAGATGACGCTCTACCGTGTTGCGAAAAACTCACAGATTGTAGAAGCACTGATTAATGCTGCGGAAAACGGAAAAGAAGTTGTTGTACTGGTGGAATTAAGAGCGCGGTTTGATGAGGAGAATAACATTGAGTGGTCGCGCCGGTTAGAGGACGCAGGCTGTCGGATTATTTACGGTATTGACCACATTAAGGTTCATTCCAAGCTGTGCCTGATTACGTATTGTGACGGAACAGAAGTCAAACACATTACACAGATTGGAACGGGCAATTATAATGAACAGACTGCCAAGCTGTATACGGATTTATCCCTGATGACAGCCAATCAGGATATTGCAGAGGAAGCAGCACAGGTATTTAACAGACTGTGTATGGCACAGGTTATGGAAGAAACCCATCATCTTTTAGTTGCGCCGAAGTGTCTTCAGAATAGGGTACTTGATTTTATTGAAGAAGAAATACACCACGCAGATAACAATGAACCGGCATATATCGGTGTGAAAATGAATTCGCTTACGGATAAGACGATTATTGATAAGATGGTTGAAGCCTCCCAGCACGGAGTAAAAATCGATCTGGTTGTAAGAGGTATCTGCTGTCTGATTCCGGGTATTGAAGGATACACAGAAAATATCAGGGTTATCAGTATTGTGGGACGGTATCTGGAACATTCCAGAATCTATATTTTCGGTACGCCGGAGCGGGATAAGATGTTTATTTCTTCCGCTGATTTTATGACGAGAAATATGGTAAAGCGTGTTGAAGTTGCCACGCCAATTTATGATACGGCAATTAAAGACCGTGTGCGTACGATGTTCGGCATTATGCTGCACGATACGGTAAAGGGCAGGGAACTCTGCCGTGACGGCAATTATTACCGCAGGGAAAAACCGCAGGAGGAAAGTGAAGTGATTTCATCACAGGCATATTTTTCCAATGAGGCGTATTTAGCAGCATCAAAAAATGTTTAAGAACTGTTTAGAAATGGTTTGAAAAGAATTTAAACAGATGCGGACAAATTTTGCTGTATTTTTGCCGTAAAGTATTATATAATATGTTTGTTTGTGCTACAGGTGCGTAAGCGGGCATAAAATAGAGAAGAAAGGTAAAGATACGGAGAATTTTATGGAAATATTAGAGTTATTAAAGGCAGTTCTTTTTGGTATTGTCGAAGGTATTACAGAGTGGCTTCCAATCAGCAGTACCGGGCATATGATTTTGTTCAATCAGTTTGTCAAGCTGAATGTATCAGAGGATTTTTGGAAACTGTTTGAGGTTGTAATCCAGTTTGGTGCGATTCTGGCAGTTGTGCTGCTGTTCTGGAATAAGCTTTGGCCGTTTACTACAAAAACGGTGAAGGTACACCGCAGTAAGAATGAAACGGGTTCCCGTTTCCAGACAAAGAAAAAAGTGTGCTGGAAACGTGGCGCACTGGATATGTGGCTTAAAATTATCGTAGCCTGTATTCCGGCAGCGATTGTCGGCATCTTATTTGATGATTTGATTGATGAACTGTTTTATCATCCGATTCCGGTTGCAGTTGCACTGATTGTAGTAGGTGTTATTTTTATCATTGTAGAAACGGTCAGGGGAAAGAAAAGACCGACAACGACAAGTATTGATGCCATTACATATAAAGAAGCTGTTATTATCGGATTATTCCAGCTGGCAGCGGCTGTTTTTCCGGGTACATCCCGTTCCGGTGCAACGATTGTCGGTGCGTTAATGATTGGCGTATCCAGAGCGACAGCGGCAGAATTTACATTTTTCCTTGCTGTGCCGGTTATGTTTGGTGCAAGTCTTTTAAAGGCAGCCAAGTATATACTTGCAGGCATCGCAATGACCGGCGGTGAAGCACTGATTCTTCTTGTGGGAACAGTAGTAGCGTTTATCGTATCGGTATTTGTTATCAAGTTCCTGATGGGCTATATTAAAAAGCATGACTTTAAGATATTTGGCTGGTACCGCATTATACTGGGTATTTTTGTCATTCTGATTTTAAGATAACATCAGAAAATGAAATGTTTGATGTTGTAAAACAATTATATTAAAAATATTTTAAAAGACATAATCTTTGTGAGAAATGAAAATGTATCTGAAAGCGCAGGTGCATACGGGATTTCATAAGGATTATGTCTTTTCTTATATTTCAGAAAGATTTACAGGACATTTACAAAACAATCAGCTGAATTTTTACGCCGATTTTACATAGTTTACGCAAAGTGCTTTTCCTTTACATATACGCTTAAAATTTACGAAGACTTTACATAGATTTAAGGAAAACGTGATAGTGAATTTTACATCGGTTAAGGTATGATAACAATGTCGAAAGGAAAGAGAAATCCTTCCAAAACATTATTTTTTTAATAAAGAAAGAGGAAAAAAACATGAGAATGAAAAATTGGAAAAGATTTGCGGCAGTAGCAATGAGCGTAATGTGCATGGGTACAATGGTTGCATGCGGAAGTTCAGGTTCAGCATCAAATGATTCGAAAACAGGCAGTGCCGGTTCTTCATCAAAGAGCCAGACAATCACAGTTGTATCAAGAGAAGACGGTTCCGGTACAAGAGGTGCATTTATCGAACTGTTTGGTATCGAAGAAAAAGATGCAAACGGTAAGAAAGTAGATAACACAACAGATGATGCAACAATCACAAACAGCACAGAAGTCATGATGACAACTGTTGCAGGTGATGAAGCAGCAATCGGTTATACATCACTTGGTGCATTAAATTCAAGCATTAAGGCATTAAAGGTTGACGGTGCAGAAGCAACAGCAGCCAATGTAAAGAGCGGTACATACAAGATTTCAAGACCGTTTAACATCGCAACAAAGGGAACAGTATCAGAAGTAACACAGGATTTCATCAACTACATTTTAAGTGAAGACGGACAGAAGATTGTAGAATCAAACGGTTACATTTCACAGGGTAACAGCGGTGCATTTACAAGCAACGGCGCATCAGGAAAGATTGTTGTTGCAGGTTCTTCTTCTGTAACACCAGTTATGGAAAAACTGTTAGAAGCATATCAGAAGGTTAACACAGGTGCTAAGATTGAACTTCAGGAAAGCGATTCAACAACCGGTATGACAGCAGCAATTGACGGTACATGCGATATTGGTATGGCATCAAGAGAATTAAAGGACAGCGAAAAGAGTGCCGGTCTTACCAATCAGGTAATCGCACTGGATGGTATTGCAGTTATCGTAAACAACAAAAACAGCGCTTCAAACATCACATCTGAACAGGTAAAGGCAATCTTTACAGGTGAAACAACAGACTGGAGCAATGTAAAGTAATTCTATAACCCATCCTTTTTAAAAGCTGCCGCACTAAGATAGAAAATGAGAAAGACAAAAAATCTTAGTGTGGCGGCGTGTTTGTGCGTAAGAAGGGAGCATTTGTAAAATGAAAGTAAAAGAAAAAGTAATGGAATATGTATTTTTACTATGTGCATGCGTGTCGATTCTGGCAGTTGCATTGATCTGCATATTCCTGTTTGCAAACGGACTGCCGGCAATGAAAGAAATCGGTGTGTTTGATTTCCTGCTTGGAAAACGATGGAAACCGGGAAATGATATTTACGGAATCTTTCCGATGATTCTTGGCAGTATTTATGTAACAGCCGGAGCGATTATTGTCGGTGTTCCGATTGGACTTTTAACAGCAGTTTATCTTGCAAAATTCTGTCCGGCAGGACTTTATAAAATTATCAAACCGGGAATTGACCTGCTGGCAGGAATCCCTTCGGTCGTATATGGATTTTTTGGTTTATGTGTGATTGTACCGGCGGTCAGAACGCTGTTTAAAGACACGTTTGGCGGGAACGGTCAGAGCATTTTTACGGCATCTGTTTTGCTTGGCATCATGATTTTACCGACGATTATCGGCATTGCAGAATCCGCAATCCGCGCCGTGCCAGAACGGTATTACCAGGGGGCGCTGGCACTTGGGGCAACGCATGAAAGAGCCGTATTTTTAACCGTTGTACCGGTTGCAAAATCCGGTATCATGGCAGGAATTGTTTTAGGAATTGGCCGTGCAATCGGTGAAACAATGGCGGTCATCATGGTTGCCGGTAATCAGGCAAGAATGCCAAAGGGCATTTTTCAGGGTATCCGTACATTAACGGCCAATATTGTTATTGAAATGGGTTATGCAACAGATTTACACAGAGAAGCGTTAATTGCAACGGGCGTTGTATTATTCGTCTTTATTTTAATTATTAACACGCTCTTTTCGATCCTGAAACGGAAGGAGGTACACTAATCATGGAAAATGTAAAAGCAGCTATGGAAAATGCCGGCAGCGCCGGTAAGGCAGAGGCAATTAATTATCAGAGTGTGAAGCAGAAATTTCAAAGCTATTTAAAACATCCGGGTTCCTTTGCGGTGTATATTCTGACTTCGCTGGCAACACTGATTACGGTACTGGTTTTAGGATTTATTATAGTATACATTCTTGTAAAAGGTGTTCCGCATCTGACACCGGACCTGTTTGCATGGGAGTATAATTCGGAAAATGTATCCATGCTTCCGTCCATTATTAACACGCTGTTATTGACGGCACTGGCACTTGTGATAGTTGTACCGATTGGTATATTTTCAGCTATTTATATGGTTGAATACGCAAAAAAAGGAAATAAAATTGTCAGTATTGTCCGCGTGACAGCAGAAACCTTATCCGGTATTCCGTCGATTGTGTACGGCTTATTCGGTATGATTTTCTTTGTCGGTGTCTGCCACTTCGGAAATTCTCTGCTTGCCGGTGCATTGACGGTTGCGATTATGGTACTGCCAACCGTGATGAGAACAACTGAAGAAGCCCTGCTTTCCGTACCGAACAGCTTCAGAGAGGGCAGCTTCGGACTGGGCGCCGGAAAACTGCGGACTGTATTTAAAGTTGTGCTTCCGTCTGCCGTGCCGGGCATTTTATCCGGTATTATTCTGGCAACGGGACGAATTGTCGGTGAAACGGCGGCGCTGATTTATACGGCAGGAACGGTTGCCAAAGTGCCGGAAAGCGTTTTTGATTCCACAAGAACACTTGCTGTCCATATGTATAACCTGTCTAAAGAAGGTTTAAACACCAATCAGGCATACGCCACGGCAGTTGTACTGTTAATTGTAGTAATTCTTATCAATATGCTGTCTAATTTTGCGGCACGAAAACTGTCTGCAAAGCAGAAATAAACTTGATTCTTTGGCAGTGCTGTTGTATGCTTATAAAAGATGATTCATGGGAGGATTTTCAGAATGACAATTGGTGAACGCATTAAAGCCAAAAGAAAAGAAAAAAATATTTCTGTAGAGTATGTAGCAAAAGCACTTGGTGTTTCGGTTTCTACGGTATACAGATATGAAGATTCTACGATTGAGAAAATACCCATCAAAGTTTTTGATAAGCTGTGTCAGATTTTTGAAACATCCGCTTCGGAGCTGATGGGCAATGACAGTACGGTACAAAAAACAGCAGACAGTGAACTGCCAAGAGAATTTGAAAATGCGCAGGATGCAATGGAATTTATGCTCAAGATGCCGACACTGGCGGCATTTGGAGGTTATAATCCCGATGAAATGAGCGAAGAAACAATTGTGGAATTTGCCAATGAAATTTTGCAGCAGCTCAAGCTGGTAAGCTATAAATATAAGAGATGATGACGGGGGAGAGAAGAATGAGAGCACAGCAGATTATCAGGCTTGCCTGTGATATTAAATCCGTCTGGAAGACAAACAATCCATTTGAAATTGCGGAAAAGTACGGCATTAAGGTTTTAATACGGAATGTGAATATCGGGGACTTTAAGGCGCAGACATTGAAAATGGAAGGGTATCCGACGATTATATCTATTAACGGCTTATACAGCACGCTGTCACAAAAAGTTCTGTGTGCACACGAACTGGGACACGCCCTGTTGCATACAGAACCGATTAACCATTTTGATGTTACGGCAAAAAATGTCCATACGAATGTGGAATATGAAGCCAATCTGTTTGCCGTGGCACTGCTTTGTAATGAAGATGAATTCAATATGCCGCTTGCCAAGATGAGCAATGCGGTATTAAAAAGCATTTTAGACTGCAACGTCAGCTACGGACAGGGAGAAAAGTAGGCACATGGAAAAAATTTTATTATTCGGGACGAAACCGGCAGATACCCTGCTTGTAAAAAAGCTGGCAGACAATATGCGCATTGCGGTACAGGAAGTGCCGGTATCGCTCTATGACTGTACGATAGAGCAGCTTTTAGCCGTAAAAGGTGCGGGCATTATAGGCTGTACACAGAGTAAAGCACAGAATTTTACAGGCGGAACGCAGAATGAAGTGCAAAATTTCGCAGTCGGCGCAGTACAGGCAGAATTAAAGTCAGAGCCAGGTATGCTGTTGTTTTGTGATGTGACGGAAAAGCATCTGGATAAATTTTTGTTTGAATTAAGAAATAAGCAGTCGTCGATTAACTATAAGGCAGTGCTTACTCCAACCAACAGAACGTGGAATGTGCGGCTGAATGCAATAATACCCGCTTCGACTTCGTTCTTAATCTCAGCATAATTATGTATCTCGTGGCGGTATCCCGAGTACAGCTTCGTCGTTACGTTATGTCCGGTCTGTACCAGCCAGTTACTTACCTGATATACACCAACACCATACTCACCTACCGGGTCCTGATCTCCCGCAATATTATAGATTGGCAGGTCTGTCGGCACTTTTTCGGCCCACTTTGTTCCCTCGATCTGTAACATCATCTGGATGAAATCATATACCGAACTGCCGTCCTGCGCATAGTCGGCGGCAGGCAGCGCGAGCGTGGGCGTCTCCGCCTGTTCCAGAAGAGAGGCCTCCATCAGCCGTATTCGCAGCAAGATTGAAGCCGACGGCGGCGCACCCTACATCAAGACCGTTTACGGCATGGGCTATCAATGGACGGGAGGCGAGGCAAAATGAAGTTTCAAAACCTATCAGTAAAGCGGCTGTTTGGCCGGGTGGCACTGGGGCTTGTCCTCTCCATGTCCGGGATCACCATAGCCCTGTTTCTTGTGACAAAACAGACGGCGGTGCTGCTGACGGGCGGGGCGCTGCTGCTGTGCGCCCTTGTGGGGATTTTTGTACTGACGCAGGCGTTTGGAAAGCGGCTGTCGCAGTTTA
>OGYD01002423.1_pt1 | contig 12125 bp, 7 predicted proteins | sample 1576441 | NCBI WGS metagenome assembly OGYD01 (sample SAMEA3541537, study PRJEB24748) | human gut metagenome | biome: human gut; feature: human-associated habitat; material: faeces | place: China | collected 2012 | reverse complement strand
GGGGGAGCCGGTAAAAGGACTGGATTTTACAGCCTCATATGAAAATATTGTTTGTAGAAATATTGTGACAGGAAGCAATTATGCAGGTGTATTTCTGGCAGAAGGTTCTTACTGTAATGATGTGTTTGATAATACGATTCTTGGCAGTGAGTGGTTTGCCATTGAGTGTCACAGTACCATGTTTAACAGCATGCCGAACAATACGATGGATCAGGAGGTCCTCAACTTGTACGCAGGCTGATGATATAAAGGGAAAATGTAGATTGTGTTTGACAGGCATGGAAATTGGGATGTTTCATGCGGAAAAGAGGTAAGATGAAAAAGACATTCGTAGGCGCAGTGGCAGCACTGTTGTTTATGTTTTGCTTTAGTTTGCACCCGGTAAGCGCGCAGGCGGCAGAACATACGCTTCAGCTGGAAAATGATGACTGGGTATGTTATACCGATGGACAGCGGGATGATTCTTATACCGGGATGGCGGTTAATGAATATGGCTGGTGGTATCTGACAGATGGTGAAATTGACTGGGATTTTACCGGAATGGCATGTAATGAATACGGCTGGTGGTATATGCACAATGGTGCACTGGATTTATCTTATACCGGAATCGCTGATGTAAACGGTGAGCCGTGGTATGTAGTCAACGGTACAATTGATTTTAATGAAGACGGTATGGTTGCAGCCAATGGAAGCTGGTGGTATCTGTTCCGGAGCAAAGTAGATACGAATTTTACAGGACTTGCATTAAATGAATATGGCTGGTGGTATATCAATGCCGGAGAGATTGATCTTTCCTATACAGGACTTGGATTGAATGAATATGGCTGGTGGTATGTAAATAATGGTGCAGTTGATCTTTCTTATACCGGGATGGCACCGTTAAACTATGACTGGTGGTATGTTACAAACGGCGCACTGGATAGAGATTTTACCGGAATGGCAGTGTATGCGGGCGGATGGTATTATTTAATTGACGGTTATCTGGACAGAAGCTATGAAGGCCTTGCAGATAACGAGTATGGCTGGTGGTATATTTCGAACGGAACAATTGACTTTACATATAATGGAATGGCAGCAAATGAGTATGGCTGGTGGTATGTAAGCAGCGGCGGAGTCGATGGCACTTTTACGGGTGTTGCTTCAAACAGCTATGGTTCATGGTATTTTGAAAACGGTACAATTAATTATAATTATGACGGTGAATATACCTATGTAGGAATTACATATATTGTTAAAAATGGTCTGGCAACGCCACTTCAGAAGTCATCCGTCGGAATTGATGTATCAAAGCACAATGGAGAAATTGACTGGGATGCCGTAAAAGCAGACGGGATTAAATTTGCCATTATCCGTGTCGGTTACGGTAATGATGATACAGATCAGGATGATGTATGGGCAGTGCGCAATATGCAGGAATGCGAACGCGTAGGTATTCCGTATGGTGTATATCTGTATTCGTATGCAGTCAATGAAGATGAGGCAAACAGCGAAGCAAATCATATTTTAAGAATGTTACAGGGATTTAATCCGGTATTGGGTGTGTATATTGATATCGAAGATACGGAATATTATAACGAATATAATATTGATCCGTACAGCTCAGAGGGCAGGGAACTGATTACCCATCTGGCAGTCATTGTTATGGACAGAGTCAGCCGCGCAGGTTATACTGCCGGTGTGTATGCTAACTGGGATTATTTCCAGAATGTATTAATCCAGAGCGAGATTCAGGCTTATAAGTGGCTTGCATGGTATAAAGATGATACATCAAGTGTTCCGGAAGGTGACTGGATTATGTGGCAGTATACAAGTAAAGGAAGCGTAAACGGTATTGAAGGCAATGTTGATATGAACTTCTGGTATGGATTTTAAGTATGGAAAAGACGAAGCAGAGAATAGGCTGGATTGACGTTACAAAGGGAATTGCAATCTTACTTGTGATTCTGGGTCATTCACTTGTTGGCCTGAAAATCAATGATTATATTTTTGCATTTCACATGCCGGTATTTTTTATTACATCAGGTATTTTATTCAGACCAAAAAGCATACCGGCAGTAATTAAAAAGAATGCGCAAAAACTGCTTATTCCGTATGGCATAACTGCGGTGTTTGTTATTATAGGAAGGGCAGCCAGTGCATATATACAGCACTGGACACCGGAAATTATAAAAAGCCTGTGTATTAACACAGCCATTGGTTCGTTATTCGGATTTGGCGTAGATGAGGTACGGTGGTTTTTTCCGGTATGGCGGATTGGTGCAATCTGGTTTCTGCTGGCGTTTTTTTGGAGTACCCTGTTTATGCAGCTGGTATTTCATGCAACAAAACAGTGGCAGGAGTGGCAGCGCGCCATACTGGTTATAACGGTTTCAACACTGTCCTACATTTTCGGTCAATACCTGTGGATACCGACAAATGCAGATATCGGCGGTTTTGCTATTTTGTTTGTTTATGCCGGATATCTTTTTTCAAAAGTACAGATTTGGGAAAAGAAAAAACTGCCTGTTGTCTGCTGGCTGCTCGCAGCTGTTGTGTATGTATGTGCGGCGCATATAGGCGGGATTAATATGGTAATACGGTATGTGCCCAATTACGCTGCCATACCGGGAGCGCTGGCAGGAAGCCTGCTTCTGATAAAGCTTTCCACGTATATGGAGCATTGGAAGAAGTGTGCAAAAATACTGATATGGTATGGACGTAACAGCATGAAAATCCTGTGTGTGCATTTGTTTGAAATGATGATTATACCATGGGGTTATTTCGCACAGTGGCTCGGACTGGCAGATACAAGGCTTACAACAATTGTGCTTAGGACGCTGTTTATTACAATCGGTGTTTTAATTATCAATGGAATTGTACGCGGTGTGAAAAAAATTCAGACATTTTAATAAAATGCTGTGGTTTTGAGGAAATTCGGAAACCACAGCATTTTTATATCAGATAGGGAATTTATGCTTTTAGTATTTTCTTTGTGGAAAAACTATGCTACAATATAAGTACTATTAGACTATAAGGAGGAAATGTGAATGAAAAGACTTTCAAAGATTTTACTGGCAGCGGCAGTGGTTCTTGTCATGACCATGGGACTGTCAGCAAAAGCGGATGCCGCTGAGTGGAGCGGGCTGGCAGTCGGTGATGACGGTCAGTGGCACTACTACACGGACGGAAGTGTAGACTGGGGCTATACCGGAATGGCATGGAACGAATATGGCTGGTGGTATGTGACAAACGGCTCTATCGATTTTAGTTATACCGGAATGGCAAGCAATGAAAACGGCTGGTTTTATTTTAGTAACGGTGCATTGGACTGGAATTACACCGGAATGGCATGCAACGAAAACGGCTGGTTCTATTTTAGCAACGGTGTGTTAGACTGGGGTTATAATGGAATGGCAGCAAATGAAAACGGCTGGTTCTATTTTACAAACGGTGCGTTAAACTGGGGCTACACCGGAATGGCATGCAATGACTACGGCTGGTGGTATATTACCAATGGTGCGTTAGACTGGAATTATACCGGAATGGCAGTCAATCAGTATGACTGGTGGTATTTTACCAATGGTGTGTTAGACTGGAATTATACCGGAATGGCATGTAATGAAAATGGCTGGTTCTATTACAGAAACGGACACATTGTATGGGATTATACCGGAATGGCAGCAAATGAATATGGCTGGTGGTATTTCACTGACGGATACCTTGATTCGTATTTTAACGGAATTGGTGAGAATGAGTACGGTTACTGGTATTACAGAAACGGCAGAATAGACTTTGGCTATTCAGGAAAAGCAAATTACCAAAAGAAGACCTATCAGGTAACGAATGGTGCAGCAACGCTGATATCCCATTCGGAAAACTATGACAGTTCTATCAGAGATACTGCAAGTACAGATTATGCTGAGAAGTATGATTTGTCAGCATTTGATACAGCAATGGTTTCCCAGACACAGGTATATTCACGCTTACAGAAGCTTGGATTAAATCTGTCAGAACTGACGAATCCTTCCGCTGCAAAAAATGCGGCAGAATCAGCAATTGACAGTGCGTTATCGTCACTGCCGACAGAAAAAGTTTATTATAATGGTACAACAGTTGGAATCCTTGCTTCAGGAGGTTTAAATGATTTCCTTCTTGCAAATCAGGGTAAGATTGTTGTATTAAATCAGGATTTGTATGTAAACGGACAGTATGACACTATTATGATTCCGTCAAATACAGTCTTAGACGGTAATGGACATACCATTTACCAGAAAGCAGGCGGAACAACACCGGATATTGCGGTTTCATTTTATTACTTTACAGAATACGTAAATCAGCATATTTCAAGTAATGCAGGTCTTCGTAATCTGAATACAGCAGTTGCTTATCAGGTCGATGTAAATCTCTGGGGAGCAGATAAAGTACTTGTTGAGAACTGTAATTTTGCAAATTCAACAGGCAACAGCATTGTTGTAAAGAATAACAACGGCGATACTTCACAGTATGTAAAGATTGCCGGTAATACAATTTCAAACTGCGGCGGTGACGGTATTGCCGTATATGATGATGAGTCCTATATCAATGTCACAGGCAATACAATCAACAATTGTGCCGGTAGAGCAGGTATCATGATCAGCTGCTTAAATGAAGGTGTGCCAATCCGTGTAGATCAGGAAGTAACAGGTCCTCATGAGGTTATCTGTCAGAACAACACTGTTTCAGGACTGACAGTCGGTGAAGGTATATATTGTATTGGTACGTATAAGGCTTATGTATTAAACAATAAGATTTCAGACTGCTATCTGGAAGGTGTATGCCTGGATTACGGCTGCATCGGAACATGGTTCTATGGCAACGATATTTCAGAAACAGGTAAACTGGGAGGTCTTCCGGGACTTTCTATTGATAATGCACTGTATAATTTTGTTGATAACAACAAAATTTATGACAATACTTGTGATGGTATTAAGTTAGTGCGTACAGGCGATGCAACACTGATTGTCAATAATACGGTTTATAACAATAATAAGAATCTTGCAGGTTCAAAAGTATCCAGCGGTGTTGATATCGAACCGTTAGAGGTGGGCGCAGATGACGGCGACCGCTTAGACGGATTTGGAAGTGATGGTAATATCATCATGAATAATACGATTTACGGACACAGTGTTGGTGTATACATTGCGGAGGATTCACTGACAGGAACATCTGTTGATAATGTTGTAAAGTTTAATACAATCAGTGACTGCTCTTATAAGTATCTGGTTGATTTTTCATCCGGCAGCTTCAACAGAATGAAGGAAAGTGAAAATACGCTTAAGTAAAATGCAGGAGGTTCAGACGCATGGCGTTTATAAAAAGCAATAGGCTGGTAAAAAGCGTACTGCTGGGAGTCATCGTAATTGCATTTTTGGAAATCTTTGTATTTAATTTTAGGCATTGGGCAACGGCAGGTTATACCGCTGCCGATGCCCAGTCTTATGTTACCGGTCACGGATATTCCGTGACCGTATCTGATGATGGGAGTTTTATATTAAACGATTCCAATGATACATGGATTACATTTGAAAATATGAATATGTCGTTAAACACGATTTATTTAGATGTTCCAGACGGAGAAGATGCAACACTGACAGTTGGTGTATATGCAAATGATGAGGCAAATCTGGCGGGGTTTGATTTACAGACAACGACAGTCTGCAGCACGGTAAAATTGACAAAATATTTACGGACACACTTGTCAGGACAGTCTGATTATATGAAGATTTATTTTCAGAATGTAACACCGGGGACGACAATCAGAGGAATTCAGTTTAACCGTACAATTCCTTTTCAGGTTTCATTTTTAAGAATTGTGCTGATGGTTGTTATATGGGTGTTTTTTGTGTTATTTGGAGCAAAAAGCAGTCTGTACAAAGTGCCGGTAACGTCGTGGAAGACAAATAAAAAGCAGGCTGCAGCTGTGGCAGGTGCAATTCTGTTTCAATGTGTACTGCTTTATCTGATTGGATATATTGTCCAGCCGGGTCAGAATATGCAGGCAGAAATCGACAACGGGGTCTACGTGCATGGTATTTATAATGAACTGGCAGATGCATTAATGGAAGGACATGCCTATTTAGACAGACAGCCGACAGATACGGTTATATCACTTGAGAATCCATATGACCCGGTTCTTAGAAATGCAGCATTATCGGCAGCCGGGGAGAAGGAATGTATGGATTATGCATATTATGAAGGAAAGTATTACTGTTATTTTGGTGTACTTCCGGCGATTTTATTTTACATTCCGTACAAGCTGATTACTGGACATGATTTAATGACATGGAATTTGATGCCGGTATTAACGGTATTAACGGTTCTGGCAATTTACTGGTTTGTGTATGTATTTTGTAAAAAATATTTTGAAAAGGTATCAATGGCAGTTTATTTTTTAAGCGGGCTGTTTGTGACATTTGCAAGTTCCATCGTGTATCTTGTGTACTATGGAACCATTTATTCCGTACCGATTATTTGTAGTCTGCTGTTTAGCATATTAGGACTCACATTCTGGATTGATGCAAAAGGCAGTCATACGGTATGCCGCTATAAACTGGTGCTTGGTTCATTGTTTATTGCATTTACACTGCAGTGCCGGCCGGCATTTATCCTGATATTTGTACTGGCAATCCCGATTTTCTGGGATGAACTGGTGAAAGACCGGCTGTTTTTTTCAAAAAAGGGACTACTCAATACAGTACTGGTTATCGTACCGTTTTTAATCATCGGGTTTGCAACCATGTATTACAATGCAATTCGCTTCGGTTCACCGTTTGATTTTGGTGCAACGTATAATCTGACATCAAATGATATGACAAGACGAGGTTTTGTATTGGAAAGAATTCCACTGGGAATTTTTGAGTATGTATTCCAGCCGATTACAGTGTCAGGAGCGTTTCCGTTTATGGAGGCAGTCAGTGTGGCAGATGATTATATCGGACAGTACAACAGAGAACCGTTTTTTGGCGGACTGCTCGCATACAATGCATTGATGATTTTAATTCCATTGAATATTGCAATGGGAAAAAGATTGAAAGATAAAAAATATACAATGTTATCCATGGCAATGGTGGCATTGGGATTTATAATTATGGTTGTAGACATACAGGGTGCAGGTGTTGTACACCGGTATATGAGTGATTTTTCATGGTTGTTTGCAATCAGTACGGCAATGTTTTTATTAAGTATGGAAAACGTGAGTGAACAGACGCATTTGCTGGTATCTTTGTGGTATAAACGGGTATTATGCTGGGGCGTGCTGTGCTGTGTGGTATTAAATATATGGAACATTTTTATTAACACCAGATGGTTTACAATGTTTATTACAAATCCGCATTTTTATTATACGGTTAAAACAATGTTGCCATTTTACTAATTAGGAATTAATTTTACGAGGAGAAATGATATGGATAAAATTGCGGTTTTAGTTCCGTGTTATAATGAATCAGCTACAATTAAAAAGGTGATTCAGGACTTTAAAAGTGCATTACCGGATGCTGTTATCTATGTGTACGATAACAATTCTTCCGATGGTACGGCAGAAATTGCCGAAAAAGCAGGTGCCGTTGTCCGCCATGAATATGCACAGGGCAAGGGAAATGTAATCCGCCGGATGTTCCGGGAAATTGATGCAGAGGTTTATATAATGGCAGATGGTGATGATACCTATCCGGCATCGGCAGCCCCGGCGATGATTGAACCGGTACTGGAAAGACATGTTGATATGGTTATAGGTGACAGACTGTCTTCAACCTATTTTACGGAGAATAAGCGTCCGTTCCATAATTTCGGTAATTCACTGGTAAGAAGTACGATTAATACACTCTTTGGCACAAATATTAAAGATATTATGACAGGATACAGAGCCTTTTCATATCAGTTCGTAAAAACATTTCCTGTATTATCCAAAGGATTTGAAATTGAAACGGAAATGTCCATTCATGCAGCAGATAAAAATCTGCTGATGGAAAATGTAATTGTAGATTATAAAGACAGACCGGAAGGCTCTGTCAGCAAATTAAATACATACTCAGATGGATTTAAGGTACTGGGTACGATTTTAAATTTATTTTCAACCTATAAGCCGTTGAGATTTTTTGGAATTATTGCAGCCATTCTTGCAGCTTTATCGGTAGGATTTGCAATTCCGGTCTTTACAGAATACTTTGCAACAGGTTTGGTAAGAAGATTTCCAACGCTTATTGTATGTGGATTTGTGCTTATTGTTGCAATTAACTCCTTATTTACCGGAGTTGTGCTTGAAAAAATTGCATTTAAAAACAGACAGGATTTTGAAATGGAATTACACAAGGTAATTCGGTAAACAGCAGCATCTCTTTATTAAATGAATAGGAGAAATCCTTATAAATTTGATATAGAGATGCTTTTTTATGCTTAAGAAAGAGGGGACGATATGTTTCAGAAAAACAAGATAATAATTTTAATTGTAGCATTACTGGGAGCAGCCGGGGCGTTTTTTTACCGCCCACAGCAGACATATGCAGCGGGATTTTCCGGCATGACCTTTTATCACCGATTTTTGATTAACTGCTGGGGCGACTCGATGACAGCAGGACAGGGCGGAAACGGTGTGACCTATCCGCGGGTTTTAAAAGAACTGACAGGATTTCCGGTCAATAATTTCGGTGTCAGCGGGGAAACGACTTATGAAATCGTAGACCGCAGTGCAGAATACGGAGATCAGTCCGGTGACATCATGATCATCGAGATGGGGGACAACGGAACATGGAGAAATATGGATGATTTAATTAAGCAGTATCAGAATATGCTTGATGAAGCAGACTGTTCTAATTATATTATCATCAGTTCGACAGATGATCCCAATGATACCGACCAGATATGGGGAGAGAGCGGTTATGAACCGGGTATGCGGGATACATGGTATGAGGCAGCATTAAAAGATGCATTCGGGGAACATGTTGTTACGGCAAGAAAGTATCTGATTGAAAACGGGCTTTCAATTAACGGACTGGATGAAACAGACGAGGACAGGGAACGCGCCGAAAAGGGGCTGATTTCGCTGCAGTTAAGAAATTACTGGATTGATAATACGCATCTGAACGGATATGGGTACCGTGCGCAGGCACATGCCGTATATGAAAAAGGCATAGAGCTGGGATACTGGTTTGCGAATGGTGGAGATGTTACTTCTGACGGCTGGATTGTCGTAGAAGATGATGTCATTCAGGCAGATTACACAGGAATGGCGTTAAATGAGTATGGCTGGTGGTATTTTAATGATGGTGTTCTGGATGAAAGTTATACGGGAATGGCAGTGAATGAGTATGGCTGGTGGTATTTTAACAATGGACTGCTTGATTTGGATTACACAGGAATGGCAGTGAATGAATATGGCTGGTGGTATTTCAGCAATGGACAGATTGATTTTGGCTATAACGGATTTGCCACAAATGAATACGGTACATGGCTGTTTACAGACGGTATCTTAAATACAGGCTTTACAGGCATGACATTAAACGGCGATACATGGGTATATGTTACAGATGGTTATATCAGTAATAGCTATACCGGAATGGCATTAAATGACTATGGCTGGTGGTACTTTAACAATGGTGTTCTGGATTTAAGCTATACCGGAATGGCATTAAATGAATACGGCTGGTGGTATTTTAACAATGGTCTGCTTGATTTAACATTTACGGGTGTCGGCAGTAATGAATACGGCGACTGGTACTTTAAAGACGGAACAATCGCTTTTGATTATTCAGGTACAATTAGCTTTGGCGGACAGGATTATACCGTAACCAATGGATATGCTGTAAAAGCATAAATCTGACAAACTAAGATTGAATTTATAAAAAGACCGGCAGAGATGCAGCGCATTGCAGCATCTCTGCCGGTTTTTCTATTTAACAAAAAACCTTAACAAAAAACCATGTAATATTTTATTGAAACAGGTTGGATACAATGGTATAATGAAAATAAGTAGATATGAAAAAAGTGACATAGACGACACGAGAAAACAGCAGTAAGGAGGAACAACATATGATTCAGGCAATGGTCAAAAAATTGAATGGGAAAAGACTGCGGCAGCGTATTTCATCTGCAATTTTAATAGTTGCAATATTGGTAAGTTTTTCTGGTATTCTTGGAGGAATTGCCATGTTAGTAATGGGTGTCCAGTACAATCACGCATTAACCAATTATGGTTTTTCACAGGGTGATATCGGTAAGATGATGATTACATTTGCAGACACCAGAAGTAACCTGCGGGCGGCAATCGGTTATCAGGATAAGACACTGGTACAGGAAACCTACGAAGCGTATGAAACAAAGAAGCAGGCATGTAAGGATTATGCAGTTATAGTAGAAGAAACAGTTGCTTCCGCTGAAGAACGTAAATTGTATGATCAGATCATGAGCGGTATGGAAGATTATTTTACATCAGCTGATAAGGTAATACAGATGGGTAAAGATGTAACGAATATCGATCAGAGAAATCAGGCACAGCGACTGGCAAAAGATGAAGTGGTACCGAAGTACGAAGCAATTTATGAGAATATGGTACAGCTGCTGGACGCGAATACCAGCGAAGGTAACAAATTGGAAATTAATTTAAAGGTATTAACATATGTCTTACTGGCGGTAGTTGTTCTTATTATTATTGTAGCAATTTTAATCGCAAGGAAGCTGGGCGATGCGCTTGCGTTAAATATTGTAAATCCGCTCGATGCACTGGCAGAACGTTTCAAGACCTTTGCACAGGGTGATTTGACAAGTGAATTTCCGGTAATGGAATCAGAAGATGAAGTATCTGATATGGTTACTGTTGCAAAGGATATGGCAGAGAATCTGTCAGCAGTTATTAAGGATGTTAATCACCGTATGGAACTGATGGCAAAGAATGATTATACAGGTTCGTCTGCAATTCCTGAAAAGTATCTGGGTGATTTTGCAGCCATGAATGATGCAATCCATCAGATGAACGAAGATATGAATGATACAATGCGCCACATTGAAGAAGCTGCCGCTCAGGTATCTATCGGTGCAGGTAACCTTGCAGAGGGGTCACAGAGCCTTGCAGAAGGTTCTACAGACCAGGCCGGTGCAGTTGAAGAATTACTTGCCTCTTTTGCAAGTATTACAGAAGGTGTAGAACATACACATGACAGTGCAAGCGTTTCGTATGATTTATCTGTGAAATATGCAAAAGAAGCAGACAGAAGCCAGCAGGAGATGCAGGCGGTTACGGAAGCTATGCAGCGTATGAGTGAAATGTCTCAGAAGATTGAAAGTATTATCGGTGAAATCGAAGAAATTGCTGAACAGACCAATCTGCTTGCATTAAATGCTTCTATTGAAGCCGCAAGGGCCGGAGAAGCCGGACGCGGATTCGCTGTTGTTGCAACACAGATTGGCAAGCTTGCTGACGAAAGCGCTCAGTCTGCAGTGAATACAAGAGAACTCATTATGAATTCTATTCAGGAAATTGAAAATGGTAACCGTGCCGTAGAGAAGACTTCTAAGACGATTATTGCACTGGTTCAGGGTATTAATGAAGTCGCAGAAAAGTCTAAAGAGTTAGAGGAGCTTTCAGAAACACAGACAGAACAGATGAAGCAGGCTGAAGCCGGTGTTAACCAGATTTCAGAGGTTGTACAGAGCAATGCCGCTATTGCGGAAGAATCTTCTGCAACAAGTGAAGAGCTTTCAGCAGAATCTATTTCACTGAACGAACTTGTACAGCAGTTTAAGCTGAAAAAGTAATTTTTGACACTGATATCAGAATATGCTAGAATTTAAAAATGCGTAGACACGCAGTGAAAGCATACAGAACAGATAAGCGTGAAGTCATGAAAAATGGACTTCGCGCTTTTTTGCACAGATGTTTGCTTTCGCTCAGAAAAGGAGAAATGCGAAAATCCATAAATCAAAGATTTTCGCATAACAGAATTGTGCCGCAGGCATCACAATTCTGAATTTATTGCAGGACTGAATAAATTCAGTCCGCGGTTCCTCCGACATAAATGTCTGCGGAAATGGAGATTAGTGTGAAAAATATGCTTGATAGCATATTTTTCACACGGCTATTTGTTTCTGAGCGAAAACAAATAGTCATAATTGCAGAT
>OGYD01002422.1_pt1 | contig 12125 bp, 14 predicted proteins | sample 1576441 | NCBI WGS metagenome assembly OGYD01 (sample SAMEA3541537, study PRJEB24748) | human gut metagenome | biome: human gut; feature: human-associated habitat; material: faeces | place: China | collected 2012 | reverse complement strand
ACCTCCCGCCAGCGGGAGTTTGAAAACTCAGATTCCGGCCCAAGCCAGCGCCTGCCGCACGATGTGGCCATGACCGTTGACCATCTGCGCCACGAAAGTATCCATCATGTCGCTCTTCAGGTCCACCCATTCCACGTCCAAGGTCTCGTCCTGCGGCTTGCAGTCGCCGGCAATGGGCACCACGTAACACAATGCGATCGCATGCTGGCGCGGATCATAGTATTCGCCCAGCCCCGGCGTGGGGAAGAATTCAGCCACGGTGAACGGCTGCAGTGAGGTGGGCAGCAACGGCAGCGCGATATCTCCCAAATCCTTGGCCACATTACGGGCAATCGCCTCGCGCAACGTCTCGTGATACAGCACACGGCCGGTGATCAGCGTGCGCTCAATGGACCCGTCTTCGGAAACGCGCAGCAACGAGCCGACCTGGGCAATGCGCCCCATTTCATCGGTACGCACCGGCACTATCTCCACGTATGCGATGGGCATTTGGTGGCGGGCCCGGTTGATATCGGCCGGGCCAAGCCACCCCGGAGGATTGCCATGGCCCGAACCGCCCCCGTGAATGAAGTCCTCGGGCGTGATGTTGTCGAATTCGCCGCGGCCACGCCCGGCATCGTAATCGCCCTCATCGGGCACTTCATCATTCATGACTGGCATGGTCTCATTATCGCGCGCATTGATGAACATGGGCACAATTCACCGAAAAATTGTCTGTGAATTCTCAACAAAGCGCCTCATCGCCTCCATGCGCCCGCAATCCATTCAGCTTGGGGCACAAGCTTTTGCCGAAATGTTGGGTGGTGCTGGGAAACTGGTACACAGCATCAAGCACTGTGTTTGAGGAAGGAACTTCAATGGCCACCACCGCCATCACTTCAGCTGAGTTTGAGAAGACCATTACTGACAACGAAATCGTGTTCGTTGACTTCTGGGCCACTTGGTGCGGTCCGTGCCGAGCATTCGGTCCGATTTTCGAAGCTGCGTCCAACGAGCCGGAGAATGCGAACATCGCTTTCGTCAAGGTGGACATCGACGCCAATCAGGATCTGGCTCAGGCTGCCGGCATTCAAGCTGTGCCTACGCTGATGATTGCCAAGCAGGGCGAGGTCATCTTCCAGCAGGCCGGCGCGCTGCAGGCCTCCGATCTGGACGACCTCATCGCCCAGGCCAAGGCGCTGGATCTGGCCGCCGCCAAAGCACAGCAGGCAGCGCAGGAGCAGCAGTAAGCCTTATCACACTGCGGCAACGGAAGCGTGGAAAAGCCCATATACAGCGCTTCCTTGCACTGCTAACTACTACATATGCCATCCGTGGCGGGTCGAACACCCACCACGGTTTTTTTATTCATCCACTCAACGTCCTATGATGGAGAGCAGTGTGTACCCAACCAAGGAGCGCAATGTCGAAGCACGCTGAGCGGACCTCATTCGTCAAACCCCTGTCTCGGAGCCAGTGGGCGAAGATCGCGGCGGCCGCAGCCGCAGTGGGTCTCATTGCCACTGCAGGCGTTATATCTCGCGACTTCTATCAGTCGAGCACCGCTACACCTTCCATCACCCCAACCTCATTCTCCGCCACTGATGGTGCGGCTTCCCGTTCGGCATCCCGCGGCGCGCTCAAGAGCACCACCTACGTGACCGTCAAGGTCAATGGCAAGTCTCGCGTGGTCCTCGGCGAAAAAGCCAACATGACCACCGTCAAGGATGTGCTGGAAACCGGCGATATCGTCCTCGATCCGGAAGACAGCGTGACTCCGAGCCTGGATTCCAAGGTCAGCGAGTCCACAGTCATTTCCATCAACCGCGCCAACACCACGGTGGAAACCACCGACACCGAAATCGCCTTCAATGAAGTGCGCAAGGAGACCTCGAGCCTGCCCAAGGGCCAAGAGAAGGTCGAGACCGAAGGCGAGAAGGGCGTGCTGGAGACCACGTCTCTGGTAACCCGCTCCGGCGATCAGGTCGTTTCCTCCAATGTGTTCACCTCCTGGGTCAAGAAGGCTCCGGTCGATAAGGTGATTCTGGTGGGCACCTCCACCGTGTCTTCGCCCAGCGCCGCCAGCCTCGGCACCACCACGCCGGCCGGCGAGATTCAGTCCTGGGCGCATGACTACCTAATTTCCAGCGGCTACTCCGAGGCCGACTTCACCGCCGCCAACTTCATCATCAGCCATGAATCCGGCTGGAGCCCCACCGCCACGAACCCGTCTTCAGGTGCTTATGGCCTGCCGCAGGCGCTGCCGGGAAGCAAGATGGCTTCCGCAGGTGCAGACTGGCAGACCAACTACCAGACCCAGTTCAAGTGGTTTGTGAATTATTGCAACGGCCGCTATGGCTCGATTTCCGGCGCGTACGCGCATTGGCAGGCGCACAAGAGCTACTAAGCCAGCCAAATCAACACGTACACAACAGGTTCCGCGCCGCAAGGAGACTTCACCTTGGCGGAAGCCCCCGAAGGCGAAGTCTCCTACCAGTCCGTGAACGGCACCGCTGGTGGAAATGCGCACTACTGTTATGCGCGGTTCCTTTGACAATTTAGGCTAGCACAATCACTTACTGCTTCGACTCATCTTACGGTTTCGTCTCCTGATCGTCTGTACCCAGTTTCGTCCCCTGATCGCCTGTACCGTCTGGCTGTGGTTGCTGTTGCTGCTGCAACAACTGCTGCTGCCTTAATCGTGCATAATAATCATTCAGAGCTTTCTGCCGCGCTGCTTCTCGCTGAGCTTCAACAGCTGCACTGTAGTTGGCCATGGACGTGTTTACTGCATCCATGGACGCAGTCAGCGTGTTGACGGCATCCTGCATGGCCTTTACGTCAGTGCCCTGCTGGGACAGCACGGTATTGGCGTTGGCGATGTCGCTTTCCAGCGTCACTCGCGTTGAATTATCGTCGACGGCATACAGGCTGTTGTCCAGCAAAGTCTGAGCCTCGGCTATCTTGCTCTGCAACGCCTGCTGAGCGTTAGCCTGATCCTTGGCGTTCTTGCTGTCCGTCACGGCCTTTGCCGCAGCAGTAATCGCAGTGGCCTTCTTCTTGGCGGTCTTGGTCTGGCTAGTGGCCGTCTTGGCATATTCCTTGAGGTCTGACGTAGAAGCTGAAGTCTTGCACTCCACCGCTTCCACATTCTTTACCGCAGCAATTGCCTTCTTCAGCGTATCTATGGTCGCGCCGTCAGCCACTTGATCAGCTGTAATGCTTTGAGCACTCTTGGCGTCGGCCAACGCCTTGGTCAGCGCCTTCTGAGCGGTGGCATTCTGGTCCACGGCCTCAGTACATGCTGTCAACGCATCCTGATGCAGCCGATGGCTTTCCTGACGCTGCTCGCTGAAACGCCAGTACCATACACCACCAATGATCGCTGCAATCACCACCAGCGCAATAATCACCGAAATGATAATGCCCTTGGTCCTCTTCTTGCCGCCCTTGCCGCCACGAGGAGTCTCTGCCACACGGTCTTCTTCCGGCTCCTCCACCGGCTCGGGATTCTGTTCGATGGCACTGAAGTCGATGTTCAAATCGTCTATGGCACTATCACGTTGCGGCTTGTCATCAGAAATCGGCGCGAAAAGCGGCAGCGTCGCATTATTATCCTGCTGAGGCGACTGAGCACTTTCCGCAGTATCAGGTGCCGCAAAAGTCATCGGGGCAGTAGCCACAGCATCGGAAGGGGAAGAGGCATCGCCAGCAGTATTCGCCGCACTCGCAGTAGGCCATTCCAATACTTCGTCAAAGCTGGGGAAGACGGACTGAACGCCACCCGCAACAGTCCCCGTACCATTGTCATCCTGCGTAATACCGCCGTCGTTCTCGTCGAACGAGATGGGCGGTATATCCCAGAAGGTATCGACGATGTCACCGCGAGCCGGCGACGTAGAGGAACCAGATTCCGCGTTCGGTTCAGGGCGTTCGTCTGCTCCCATGCTCTTCTCATTCCTTTGCATCATTGAAGTCATTCCAAACTGTCAGTTTATCCAGCCCTATGCCGAGCGTGCCAGCTGGTATTCAAGAATGTCACAATTCTTTACTATTCGATATACAGCCAGCACCATAAATCCAACAACTCAGTCTTATAACAGTAAACCGTGCGGCACAGAAGTACCGCACGGTTCATATTGCAAGACGATCGGCAAACGCCAAACTATTACTTGCGGGCTTTCTTCTCGCCCTTGCTCTTGGCGCCCTTATGAGAGCTGCGCTTGTTGCCGTCCTCGTAATAGTAGTAGTAATAGTTCTTCGAGTGTATCTTCTTCGGATCAGCGAAGTTGAAGATGAAGCCGAGAATCGGCACTTCAGCGGCCTGCAGAGCCGTAGCGGTGTTCTCCAGCTCCTTCTTCTCCACTACGCCCTTACCAGTCACGAGCACCAGACCGCCGGCCATACGGCCGAACACGGTGGCGTCGCCGGCCACGGACAGCGGAGCAGTATCGATAATCACGTAATCGTACTGGGTGAGGGCCTGCTCGACCATTTCCTTCATGAGATCGGAGTTCAGCAAGATGCTGGCGTTAGCCGGGCGCTTGCCGGCAGGCATGATGTGCAGGTTCGGCTTCCAATACTTCTGAATGACATCGGCCGGGGACGCCTGGCGAGACAGCACGTGAGACAGGCCCACGTGACCTTCAATGCCGAGCTTGTGAGCCACGGACGGGTGGCGCAGATCGGCGTCGATAAGCAGCACACTCTTGCCTTCCTCGGCGAGAGCCACGGCAACATTGGCGGAAACCGTGGTCTTACCTTCGGACGGATCAGTGGAGGTGATGACCAGCAGTCGGCCATGACCCTGCGTGGCGGTGGTGGTAAGGAACGAAAGGTTCGTGCGGATACGACGGAATTCCTCGGCCTCGCTACCGGCCGGCTGAGCAACCACGACCGGGCGGCTGTCGTCAAGAATCGTAGCCTGAGGCACAGTACCCAGCGAAGAGGCGTGGGTCAGCTCACGCACATCATCGGTGGAGTCCACCTTGGGGTTGAGGATGTCCTTCAGCAGGGCAACGCCAATGCCTACGATGAGGCCGAGAATCAGGCCCATGGCCAGATACAGCGGAATGTTCGGGGAGCTCTGCCCGGTAGGAGTCTGAGCACTCTGCACTACCGTGAGCTTGATGGGAGAGCCGCTGGAAGAGGAGTTGTTGTACAGGTCGGAAGAAATCTGATCGGAGAGGTTCTTCGCCACGCTGTTGGCGATGTCGGCCGCTTGCTGCGGATCGCCGACTTCCGCCGAGATATCCACCATGAACGTGTTCGTGGGGTTCGTAGCGGTCACCACATCGGCAAGATCGGTCGTGGTCATATCCAGACCGAGGTCCTTAATGACGGGCTGGAGCACGGCTTCGGTCTTCACCAGTTCCGGATACGTCTTGATCTGGGTGTTCAAATAATTGGCACCCGAGCTCATATCGTTGGTGGTCTGCGTCTCGCCGGACTGACCGGCATACGTGGCGAACACTTCAGCCGTAGCCGTGTACTTCGGCGGCATGATGAACGTGACAGCTGCGACTGCAGCAAACACCACCACGAACGAGATAATCGCAGACGCGAGATGCTTGCGAACAATCTGTAGCAAATCAGCGATGGTCAATGTTCTTCCTTACCTCTTCGGAAAATTCTCACAGATGGTCTATAATTTAGCACCTACCGGGGAACTTCTCGAGCTTTTGTATCCTTGTGAACAATGACCAAAACCCTTGATACGACTGCAGAATAAATAACCGTACACAATCGCAATCACAATGTATTCTCACTAAATATTTTGCGACAGCACTATTTCCCTATTCCATATTATGAATTGAAATTGAGAATGTGATATATAAAATTGTAATTCCAATTATCATTCATTACAATCAAAATTGTCAATAGTATTTATGCAGTGTGAAGGAGTATATTATGGCATCCTTGCTTCAAGGATTCGAAGAAGTTCAGCTAGTTAAGCCCGTTGGCAAAACGGTAATGACCGTTACCGATTCCGTTGTACGTTTCAATAAGGCCACCGCAGAAGTGCTGAATTTTCCAGCACAAGTTAAGATCCTTATTAACGATAAAACCAGACAAATTGCCGTCACGCCGACTACCGCTAAGGCGGATAATGCCGTGAAATTCAGCAAGGGTGAGGGCAAGCAGACTACGTCTGTAAGTATCAAGAATGCTGTCCTTGTTGAAGCAATTTCCAAGTACTTCACGCTTGTCGAAGCTCCAGAAGGCGAGGTCTCTTTCGCCTCCGTCAACGGCACTGCTTACCCGGAAGACAAGACCGTGATTTTTGATGTCGCAAACGCCACTGCCGGCACCATGAAGCGCCGCGGCCGCAAGAAGGCTGAGTGATTTCTGCTTAATTCGCGATTATACGAATACTGTAAAAGCCTGGATTTCGAATTAATGATAATTCAGGCTTTTAATTTCCAAAAAACCAGCATGGCTTGGGTTGAACAATACATGCACCAGCCCCACGGAGAGGATCTAAACGGCTGATTGGCCCATAGATTATTCAGTTTTTGTAAGCGACTGCCAATTACTTGGTGGGAGTTTAAAAGTGCTTCATGAAAGTGAACGGTTGACCGAACCCCCATCACCTCACCCACACATGCAACTGGTACAGTTCTCACGGAGGATATGGGAGGGAACCAAGTATGCCCACACTGAACAATACGCAGCTCGGCAACAAGTCAGTTCAAGAAAAACGCAGAAACTCCGGTCATTGCCCCGCGCTACAGCGTGGGGCAATGACCGAGACGCTGACTCGTATCACCATCACCCCATCAGACATGTTAATGTTTGCCGCAGTGGCCATGCTGCCATTTGATGGCACAAAAATTGGCATTCCACTCCCCTATTGGACGCCAATCTCCCCCTGGTTGTTCACCCTGTACACAATCATCAACTGGCGATACTTGCGCGATACCGCACGCCGCTTCCTGCCGTTCTTCCTCTTTCCCCTGCTACTAGTGCTCACATCCGTATACGGCTGGCAGTCATATGGAATACACGCCAGCGCAACCGCAAAGTCATTCATCTCCATATTGTTAGGGCTGGCGTGCTTGGCTTCGCTCGACATCGCGATCCGCATTAAACGTGTACTTGTACGAACATTGTTAACTACGCTATTCACCGCATATGTAGTGGCATTCCTCATTGGGATACTGCAATATATCGCTTTAGAACGACATCTGAACTGGCAGCCAGTACGAGCATATTTTTGGGGTGCTCTATATAGAAACTATGCGAGCTTTCGTCCTCAATTCATGTTCGCAGAACCTAGCTATATCGGCATGCATCTGTTCGGCGTACTCCTGCCAGTTTTCTGGCTGACCCGCGACCGCAAGATTGGCATATTGATACCGATATTTGCCGCTGGAGCAATTGCGATGGGCTCCGGCACCCGAATCATACTGGATACAGTGGTAGCTACATTTATCTGGCTGATAGCGACAATCAACTTCCACTCACGTAAGGTAACAGCTGGGTTCGTCGGTGCTTTAGGACTTCTTGGAGCAGGTGGATTGAGCGCAATTATCATCAATCCGCGTCTAAACTCTTTAGCCACCAATGGATTACTTGCTGGTGACGGATCGATGAGTGCAAGAATCTTCCATATGCTCGCTCCCATGTGGTCATGGAAACATGATCTATCTCACTTCATGTTTGGATGGGGCGCAGGCAATATCTCTAATGCAGTGCGTACTGGTTACGCCGGTGCCCGCCAATGGTATGACGCCCATGGCGGTGCGCCCAATACCGAAATCGATGGTTTAGCAAATCCCCCAGCGGATACTTTCACAATGAGCATCTATGCCAGCTTCATTACCGAATTTGGTCTATTTTGCTTTTTGGCCTTCTTGCTCTTGGTATTAGCACACGTAGCGGTCCATCATGGATGGAGCCGACGGAACATATGCTGGTTCATTCTTCTCGCATACCTATATATTCAGTTTGAATCATACGCATTCTATGCAATTCCACTGTTCATATGGGCTGTCTGCACAATAATGAATCGAGGAGGAAAAAACAACATCAATTCCCTTTAGATTGCGAGAATCACAATTCGCCACTCTCTATCATGCCGATAAAGAGTGCGCATACGCCCGTTGTCTAATTGAAAGTGCAGCACCCGTTAGATTGGAGATTGTCCAGATAACCAAACGAAGGGGTGTTGCACCTTGGGCCAAGTGTATTCGCACCTGTCGGAAGAGGAACGGCATGATCCGCCGCTGCCTGCCCAAACGCACGCCCGTCGACCCCTCCATGGCATGCGAACTGCAGGAGATCGTCGACGAAACCGACAACAGGCCCATGCGAGTGCTCGGCTACCGCACCCCCGCCGAGGCATTCGCCGACGAACTGCTAGAATCAGCCGAGAACAAGGATGCTGCACTTACAAATAGATAACGGGTTGTTTCTCTCTAATCTCCTTTAGATTAAAATCGAATAAAGCAACAAAGGTAGCTCCGATAGTGCCGACCGATTCCAAGCAATTCCAGAAATCTCATTTCCGGTCGACAGAAACCAAAAAAATGCTTGATAGATATGGCTCCCGTGTACGCAAGCACTTCAACTACAAGAATTCCAACGACTATCAGACATACGATTGATAAGGGGCTGCGGACGTTTTCTTGGAGACCGAACGAAAGGATTATCACATGTTCAGCCCCGAGGAATGACAGCGCGCGGTGGACCTGTACTTCACCACACCGATGACCACGGACCAGGTCATGAAGCACCTAGGATACCCGACCAGACAGTGCCTGGAACGCTGGCTGACAAAGGATCCCCAGTATGCCGGCCATATGGCGAAACCCATCATCCCACTGGAGACGAGGACCAAGGCGATCGAACTGGTGCTGGGCGGCATGCAGCAGAAGCGGGCCGCCGAATGGATTGGCTACAATGCATAGAGCATGACGGGCCCGCGCCCGGCACCATGACCGCAGTGCAGCTACCCACCAACGGCATCAACGCCTACGAGAGCGGGTTCGGCATCAGAACAGGCTGGGCAGGACGCTCACACTAACCCACCAACACGCCAACAACACACCCGAATAAGACCCACGTTTCTTTACTTAACCCTATTTTTTGACCCTTAACCCGTAGTCGCTATGCGGTTATGCCGCATAACGCGGGAGCCGGCCCCCATGATGCACAGGGAATCCGGCTCCTACTTCCATTTCCTCCTCAGAGGTTGGCTTACTGGTAAGTATATACCATTCGGCTGACGGCCTTAGTGTGATGTCTCCACAGGCTAAATTGCGGCGTGACTTACGAGAGATGGTGCAAATCCAGTTCGCGCATGTCCAGGGTTTTGAGGAATGAGGAGAAGTCTTGGCGGCCGCGTTGCGCATCGCCGATGGCTCCAAGCGCTTGGTCTGCTATCCACAGCCGAGCGTCGGAAAAGCCCGGGGCGAAGTCCACGCGGAGTCGGCTGATGAAACGCCTGCTCCGCAATCCACGGACGAACACGAGGTCCCTGTCGTCTTGGCTGGTTTCGCGTGATTCTAGAACGAGACGCGAAATCCCGTATTCTTTCTCCAGCGTGGGCAGCAGAAGTTCGAGGCATTTACGTCGGGCGCGTTCGGAGGTGACCGTGCCATCCAAGGGCGTAGCGGCTATGGCGATATGGGGCAGTGACAATGCCTCGATGACTGGTATGGATCTGCGTTTCTCCGAAAGCGTCATGTCACGCCAATGCAACTTGGAGACTTTTCGCTTGGTCGCGGAAAGCAGCTGTCTGCGGATATCGCGCTCTTCAAGTCCGCAGATGCAAGCTCCCATGTAGTAAGTGGGGATGACGCCGCCTTGGGTCTGTACGCTTTCGTTGCCCCATGCGATCAGTTCACTCATGCTTCTCCTCCTTTCGTCTCGTGCGTGTGCCGTCTCGAATCCAACGTTCGTTTGTCGAATGGCGGGCAGACATAATATTCGTTCACCACGGTGATTCCCGTTGGGCTCAGCGGGGCTTCCTTGAGGTGTTGTTCCTTGCGGATCAGGCCAATGCGCTGCAGTTCGCGCAAGCCGCGCTCGGCGGTGTCTGCGGACCATCCGTACCATTCCGGCATATGTTCCGTTGGAAGCTCGCATGGTGTTCGTTCGCCAAGGACGACGAGGAACATCGCCAAGGCGGGCAGGCTGATGTCCTCATCGAAGCGGTTCTTCCAAAAATCGTGGGACAGTCGTATGTACCGGCTCGCGGGTCGCTGGTATTCCTCACCCGAGCCGTCCTGCGCGAGTAGCTTGATCTTGATTTTGCGCTCTTTGCCGCAACGGGATTTTTCGATCAGGCCACGTTGTTGAAGTCGCAAGAGAATCCTCGTGGCGGCAGCCTTTGCGGTCGTAATGCTACCGGCTGTTTCCGAGCATCCAAAGGCACGAGCCCATGTTTGCAGGGGCAGCGATGTGTACCACTCGTTCTCCGTGTCGGGGCTGCTTGCGGATGCCGCGATCAGTAAATAGGCCTTCAAGCCCCTGAGATCTCCGTTTGTCACGAACTGGGCCAGCACGCCGCTGCGCTCCTTGCTTCCGCGAGGCTGCTGGATGAAGGACTTGCTAATCGGAACGAAAGGACGGTTGGCGTTTTCAAGAATGGCCTCGACCGTCTTCCTCCAATCGATTTGCTCTTCCACCATCGCTTCACCTCATCTCAAGTATCGGTTTCGACTTGCTACATGCTATCGCACTCAAGGGTTTTCTAAAACGAATAAAACTAGGTTGATGATACGCTACAGCGGGTATATGTATATTTCTTGATATTTCTAATGTAATACACATGTATATGCCTTGGCATGTCTATAACAAGCAAGCTTTATGGCGGCATCGTAGAACCGCTCGAAGTGAAAGCAGCCTGCACCTGGGGCAAAAATTGATCCTCATTTCGCCATGTAGCGGAAAACTGCGCGAATCTACCATGTTTGCACTAGTGCTGTTCTCAACTGTCATGCGGACTCTCTCATAAAACGTCCGGAAATGTAGCGGAAGAGTCGGCGCTTGGCACATCCCATGATGGAGCTGAGGGAGGCGATTGAGGTGCGGGCTGAGGGATGGCGGGGCGGCAACTTGCCGAAACACACGTGGACTCGACCACCGCGTTGCCACAGGAATTGCCCTTGCACGAGAGGGGGCGTTCGACGCCGAACACGCCGAGCGGTTCGCCGATCCCCGGGTCGTCGAACTCGCCGCCACATTCGGCATGGAAAAAAGTGCTGCGGACGTTTTCTTGGAGACAGTCACGCAGCCCTTCCTTGGTTTTTGACGGCATTCTACCGGGCTCATCCAGCCAAACGACCGTTTGATGCGCACATGGTTGTACCAGTGGATGTAATCGTCTATCAGGACGAGCACCTCATCACGGGCACACTCCTCCCGATGCTCGGGATAGACGGATTCCGTCTTCACGCGCCCGAGGAATCCCTCCGCGTTGTGAACCGCACCCCGATTGTTGGACTGAAGAAATTCAGATTCGATGATCGGAGGTGCGGTTCTTTCGTATGCGTGAGGATCGAAGGAGACGTTACGACGACGGGTTCCGGCGCGAGGCGCTGGAACTCATCAAGGCCGGAGCCGGCGGGAACACGCTCGCCAGACGGCTTGCCATACCGGTGTATACCGCGAGAAACTGGATCAGGCTGTACAGGTCCGGCGGCGAGGAGGCGGTCATGGGAGGCAACGGCAGCAGACGCTACGACTGGGAGACGAAGGTCGCAGCCGCGCGCGACCACGTCGAGAACGGCATGACCAAGACGGAGGTCATGGCGAAGTACGCGATCGCGAGCATCGCGCCGTTGGAACGCTGGTGCCGCGAGTACCGGGCGGGAGGCCCGGAGGCGCTCAGGCCGAAGCCCAAGGGCAGGCCCAGAGGCTCGAAATCCAAACCGAAGCCCGAACCCACGCGCGAGCAGGAGCTCGCCGAACAGGTCGCCTATCTGAAGGCGAAGGTCGCGTACCTGGAAAAACTCCGGGCCCTGCGGGCGCAGAAGTCACGAGACGCGAGAGAAGCGCCGTCGTCCGACTGCTCGCAGGGCGGGGACACCGGCTCGACCACCTCCTCGAGATAGCCGGGCTGCCGCGATCCACGTACTACCATCACCTGTCGCGCCCGGCGCACGTGTCCAGGCCGGACGTGGAGCCGATGGTACGGG
>OGYD01002419.1_pt1 | contig 12140 bp, 10 predicted proteins | sample 1576441 | NCBI WGS metagenome assembly OGYD01 (sample SAMEA3541537, study PRJEB24748) | human gut metagenome | biome: human gut; feature: human-associated habitat; material: faeces | place: China | collected 2012 | reverse complement strand
CGCTGCACGGCGTTGAGCTCGATAGAGTTGTCGTATTGTCCGGTGTTGACCGACGACACGGCACCGCCGCCCATACCGATACGATAGTTGTCGCCGCCCATCAGAACCACACTTTCGTGAGGCTTAGGCTCGCCCTTCAGGGCATCGCGCTTTGCTGCGAAACCCACGCCACCGGCAAGCATAATCACTTTGTCGTAGGCAAATTCCTCTCCGTTTTCCTTATGCTCGAACGTGAGCACAGAACCGCAAATCAGCGGCTGTCCGAATTTGTTTCCGAAGTCGGACGCACCGTTTGATGCCTTGATAAGGATTTCCTCAGGCGTTTGGTAAAGCCATTTGCGCGGCGCCATCGCCGAAGCCTCCCACACACGGTTTTCCTCCGTGCGCGGATACGAGGTCATATAGACCGCCGTTCCGGCTATCGGCAGACTCGCCTTTCCTCCTCCGAGGCGGTCACGGATTTCACCTCCCGTTCCTGTAGCCGCGCCGTTGAACGGCTCTACGGTCGTCGGGAAGTTGTGGGTTTCCGCCTTCAACGAGATTACTGTTTCAACGTCCTTGATTTGGAAGAAGTCGGGGCCTTGCGGATTTTTCGGAGCAAACTGCTCTATCACCGGACCTTCTACAAAAGCCACGTTGTCTTTATATGCTGACACAAGCTTATTCGGATTTTCCTGCGATGTCTTTTTAATTAGCTTAAAAAGAGAAGACGGTTTCTCCTCGCCGTCGATTACAAACACACCGTTGAAGATTTTATGACGGCAGTGCTCAGAGTTGACCTGAGAGAAACCGAACACCTCGCTGTCGGTCAGCGGACGGTTGAGCTTTGCGCTCAACGACTTCAGGTAATCCACCTCTTCCGGATTGAGCGCCAAGCCTTCTTGCTCGTTGTATGCCTCGATGTCGGAGATGTAAACAATCTCATCCGGTTTTTTGAGAATTTCAAAGATGTCGGCGCCGAGATTCTCATAAAGGCGCTGAAGCATCTTGTCGTAGGTTGGATTTTTTGCTGTTGTCGGGAAAAACTCTTCAATGCGTTTAACTCCGGAAAGACCCATGTTCTGGGTTATTTCCACCGCGTTCGTACTCCAAGGGGTTATCATCTCCCGGCGCGGTCCCACAAACTTGCCTTCCACCGTAGAGGCGTCAAGCAGCTGGGCGTCGTTGAACAACCATTTTAATTTTTCAATTTCGCTGTTTTCCAGCTTGTGGTCGGTATCAACTGCGATAATCGAACCCGACACATTTTTGAAGAAACTAATCATATTTATTGAGTAGGGAATTGGTTTAATTCTTCTGCAAAATTAATTAAAATCGCTTACATATACGGACTAATCTCCCCGAATATGTCGAAAAATTATTCTTTTTCGCATAAAAGATAGTAACTTTGCAATGCTTTTAGCAAAAAACAAGAATCCAAATGGCAACGATATTAAATATTGAGACGTCTACCGACGTTTGCTCCGTCTGCCTGTCGCACGACGGTGAGATGAAATTTCACGACGCTGACTACAAAGGACGCAACCATGCCACCGTGCTTGGCGGCTTCGTAAAAAACGCCCTCGACTACGCAAAGATGTGCGAGATGAAGCTTGACGCCGTCGCCGTGAGCATAGGCCCTGGTTCCTACACGGGTCTGCGCATCGGCTTGTCGGAAGCGAAAGGCCTGTGCTTCGGTCTCGACATTCCGCTGATTGGCGTAAACACCCTGAAACTGCTGAGCGTGGCTGTAATGTTCTCAAAAAACATCGGTCCCGACGACTATTTCGTGCCGATGATCGACGCGCGGCGCATGGAGGTGTTCACAGCGGTCTACGACCTTGCCCTCAACGAGGTTATGCCAAACCAGGCGATGATTCTCGACGAGAATTCGTTTGCCGACCTGCTGGAGTCGCGCAAGCTGCACTTCATGGGCAACGGCGCCGACAAGGCTTCCGACTTGATAAAGAGCCAGAACGCGGAGTTCACTCTCGGCATACGTCCCAATGCAGCCGACATGATTGCCCTCTCGGAAAAGGCATTCCGCGAGAATGATTTTCTCGACCTTGCATACTCTACGCCAAACTACATCAAGAAGTTCCACACCACAACGCCAAAGAAAAACGTTCTTGGCTGTCAACCAACGAAATAATTATGTTAGAATACAACACACAGAAAGAGAAACTGGTGCTGCCAGAATATGGCCGCAACGTACAGCAGATGGTCGACTATTGCCTCACCATCGAGAACCGTGACGAGCGCAACCGGTGCGCGTCTGCCATCGTGGCGATAATGAGCAATCTGTTTGCTGCCCAGGCGGGAGTTGACGACTTCAACAAGATGCTGTGGAACCAACTCGCCATAATGTCAGACTTCCGTCTCGACATCGACTATCCGTGCGAGGTGATCAAGCCCGAGAATCTGCACTCCAAGCCGGAGAAGATTCCTTACAAACTGACGCCGATACGCTTCCGCCACTATGGCAAAATCGTCGAGAATCTGATTGACATCGCCCAGGACATGCCCGAGGGCGAGGAGCGCACACAGCTGGCTCTGCTCATTGCAAACCAGATGAAGAAGCTTATGGTGCAGTCAAACATCGACGGTGTCGACGATGAAAAGATATTCAAAGACCTCGCCCTCTATTCGCGCGGAAAGATTGTGCTGAACCCAGAGGAACACAAACTGCGCGACTTCAAGGATATGGTTCCCGAAAAACCAGCCTCAAACAATAAAAAATCGAAAAAGCGCAAATAAACGATGATCACCGCCGACCAACTTATCGAAATCGGACGCTACAACAAGGCGCACGGCATCAACGGCGAGATTTCCGCCACTTTCGACTGCGACACGATGGCCGTCGGCGAGCTGTCGGCTCTGGTGTCGCCGATGGACGGCATTTTCGTGCCGTTCTTTGTCAACGGCATACGCCCGAAGAACAACGACACTCTGCTACTGAAAATCGACGGCATCAGCAACGAGACGCAGGCTAAACGCCTCGTCAACTGCCCCATCTACGCTCTCGCCGAAGAAATGCCGGAGCAGGATGAGGTGTACTGCGACTTTTTCATCGGCTTCACAATCACAGACACCGACGGAAACACTATCGGCACAATAACCGACGTGGACGACTCCACGGAAAACGCATTGTTTGTGGTGGAAAACGAGGGCAAAACTGTCTATATCCCCATTTCGGAGGATTTCATCACGGAAATCGACGAGCAAGGAAAAACAATCGAGATGGATTTGCCCAAGGGCATCCTCGATTTATGACCCCGCGCAGCGGAATGCCTTCTAAATTTTGCTAATTAATCAAATATACTGTTTATCTTTTTTGATTTAACAGAGAGATTCTGTATCTTAGCGAGAAATATATAAAAAAACAGAATCTCAATGTCCGATAAAAATGACTTTCAAGAGTTCTCGGAAGACGCCGCTGTAAAGTTTATCAGAGAGCGGCTGTCGGAAGACATGGCTTCACGGCTGTCAGACGACGACATCCTCGACATTGTCGATGCCGCCTACGACTACTATGACGACAACGGCCTGCTCGACTTGTCAGACTTCGACTCAGACGTAGACGAACGCAAAATGGCCAGCGCCATAATCGAAAGCACCGGCTGCGGCCTGACAGAAAGCGAAGTGTTGGAAATCATTGGATTGGAAAACCTTTACGAAGATTCGCTTAACGATTTCTAAGACATTTATGCGTGCAAAAAACATATTATATTCTCTTGCGGCTGGCTTTGTCGCAATCTCGATTTCAATAGCGCCGGCTTATGCCAAGGACAATTTCTTCAAACGCTCGGCAAATGCTGTGAAGGAATTCTTCAGCGACGACAAAAAGAAGGACGACAGCACTCCCGACAAGGAAAAGAAAGAAGAAAAAGCCAATCCCGAAAAGAGCGGCACAACAACAACAACAACAACAACAACAACAACAACAACACAGCCTGAAAGCGGAAAAATCGACGACAAATCGGTCACTGAGCTCTACGACCTGTCGTTTGAGGAAAACAAGGCTCTTCCGAAACTGGGCAACCAACGCGCTAAAATACGCGAATACCAGCAGATACAGGCAAAAAAACTATTGTCGTCAGGGCAAAACATCGAGACGACACGCAACGGAGAGGTAATTATAGCCACTGTCGCCGCCAACGACCTGTTTCTGCCAAACGACACCACACTGCGCCCAACGGCGGCAAAAGTGCTGCGCCCATATATGGAATACCTTAAAGAGCCCGACATGTACCGGATGCTACTGCTGATGCACAGCGACAACACCGGCTCAGAGGCATACACCAACCACCTCACCACGGTGCGCGTGTCGGCCGTGTTCGACTGGATAAAGGACAATGCCGCATGCAGCGACTATGTGATTCCCTATGCAATGGGCGCCGACGACCCGCTGCCAAACACTCCCAACAATTCTGTCGACAACCGCGAGAAGAACCGCCGGTTGGAGATTTATCTTGTCCCGGGCAAGTCTATGATACGCAAATCTTCACGCGGGCAGCTGAGATAAATAACACCACCATCTACAATACAAAAAAATCCATCAGAATTTCTTCCGATGGATCTTTTTTTGTGATCCGGCTGCGATTCGAACGCAGGACCCACAGCTTAGAAGGCTGTTGCTCTATCCAGCTGAGCTACCGGACCATCTTTTTCAAAAGTGTTGCAAAGGTACGGCAATTCATTGAAAATAGCAATAATCTTCCGAAGTTTTTTGCAAGAAAATCTATCTTTCCTTCTTTTCGGCTCTAAATTATCCGTTTTTCTGCGGTTTGCCACGCCTCAGCCAATCCGCTGCAGAGTTTGAAACGGGAATGTGGCCACATAGACATCGGTGCCTGAGGGCAGGTTCATTCCGGCAATGGCACGACTGATTTCAGCCAACGGCACACCCTGCCCTTCCATCTCTCTTATTCTCTCCGAGATGAGCGCGGTGTCGATGCCAGCCGCCGCAACAACAGCGATGCCCTGCACATAGAGAGTGTAGGCGGTCTCCTCCTCGACAGCACGGTGGTTGATGCTGCCGTCGGAGCTTATGTCAAAAAGGTGCAGCCGACAGACCGCACCTTCATAGACCGTATATGGCGCAAGGAAACGCATCTTGTCAGTTGCGCAGCCCGCGCTGATATGGATGGGCGTTGTAGATGTCCTGACGCAAGCGCGAGCGCGAAAGCGAGATTTTGTCGACAAAGACAGCGTTCTCCATCACCATTTTGTAGTTCATATATCCGTATACACGCTTTGTGGTGCGCGTGGAGTCGGTCTGCAGCACAATCGATGCCGTTTCTTCCGGCATCAGACTCTGCGACTGAAATTCAGAAGAGCCGTCGGCATAGTCCACTCCTACAAACAGCGTTGCGGCGTTTTTCGCGTTGACCATCTGCATCCGCCATTCATAGCGGTCGCCTGTGCGCATCTCGCTGTCAGCGGGATAAGAGAAAGCCAGCTGCACCAGACCGCCGCACTGACGCCTGTCGAAGAGCAAAGAGTGCGACTGCTGCCACACGTCAACGCTGTCGCCAGCCGCCACAAGCCTCTCTCCAACCTTCTTTGCCTCGTTGCGTGCGTCCCGCTGTCGGTCTTCAAGGATAGACACCACATCGTCGTAGACGTCGCCATAGATGTCAAGATTGTGCCCGTACCACATCAGCGACTTGTCGAAGTCGGCTTGCGTGTATCCGTTTTTAATCAGTATTGACTGCTTCAAAGCCTTGCGCGACTCATCGCTTCCATAGTCAGACCTGTTCAGCTCCACCACGGCGTCGCCTTCAGCCATGTCGGCAAGCAGTACTGCCATATCTTTCTCCGGAATCACCCCTTTGGGAGTCTTGGAGCAAGACGACAGCAGCGCCGCTGCAGCCACACACAATATGCACAGACAGGTTCTCATATTATTGTTTTGCATCCTGGTCTCCGTCATGTTGTCCGGCTTCGCTTTTCTCGATTCCGGAGAACGACAAATACTTTGAATTGAAGAGTATCAGCCATACGATACCCACAGATATCGCCGCGTCGGCAAGATTGAACACCGGACGGAAGAACTCGAAATCGGTGCCACCCACCCACGGCATCCAGTCGGGCCATGTGCCCTGCACAAGGGGGAAGTGGAACATGTCGACCACCAAGCCGTGAAGAAACGTTCCGTAGCCGCCGCCTTCGGGGAAAAGCGTTGCAACGGAATACCACGTCGACTCACTGAAAATCAATCCATAAAACATTCCGTCGATAACGTTGCCTATGGCTCCGGCGGTGACCATCGACAGGCAGACCACGAAACTTTTCGGGTATGCCTCGTTCTTGCGTATCTTGAACAGGAAATACACGAGAGCCACCGACGCAAGGATTCTGAATATCGACAGGAACAGCTTTCCGCCCAATTCTATTCCAAACGCCATGCCCGGGTTCTCGATGAAATACAGTTCAGCCCAGTTGGTGAAAGGCATCGACTCGCCGAGGCGGAACGACGTTTTCACCCAAATTTTAATAACTTGGTCGGCAATTATAATCGCAAGGACTATAATTGCCGCCAAGGTTCCATTAGAAATTTTCTTTTTCTGCATCAATGAAGTTTACTTCTTTTTTAAACTTTCCTGCTGTTTGCCCTCGATGCTCAGAGTGGCGTGAGGCACAGCCTTCAAGCGCTCCTTGGGAATCAGTTTTCCCGTCTCGCGGCAAATACCGTAGGTTTTGTTCTCTATCCTGACAAGAGCCGCTTTCAGATGCTGGATAAACTTCATCTGGCGCTGAGCCAGGCGTCCCGACTCCTCTTTGTTGAGAGTGTTTGCGCCTTCCTCCAGCACTTTGAATGTAGGCGACGTGTCGGCGGTGTCGTTACCGTCAGAGTTTGTCACCTCATTCTTAAGCTGCTCATAGTCTTTATATGCCTTGTCGAGTTTGGCAAGGATAATCTCCTTGAATTCCTGCAACTCGGCGTCTGAATATCTCGTTTTTTCTGCCATAGTTATAAAAGTTATATCATTTCCCTATTTATGAATCTTTACAGATGCCGACAAATCAGGATACTCGTCCATGTCGAGCGGAGTGCGGTCGGCGTCGGCGATTTCGGCGATGGTGACGCTCTCTGCGAGCACCTGACGGCCGATATAGTCGGCATATTCGCGCACAGCCTCATCAGTGGCGGCATTCGGGGTGACCACAACATCGATTTTGTCAGTTATCTCAAATCCCTGACTCTTGCGGATGTTCTGGATGCGGTTCACGAGTTCGCGGGCGATACCCTCGCGGCGCAGCTCGTCGCTGACAGTGATGTCGAGCGCCACAGTGAGCGAGCCCTCGTTGGCAACAAGCCAGCCCGGGATGTCCTCCGAAATCACTTCCACGTCGGAGAGCTCAACCACAGCCTCTTCACCGTTAACGGTAAACGCAAACTTGCCCTGCTTCTCGAATTCGATAATGTCGTGCTGCGACATTGCCGTAATCTGTGCGGCAAGGAGTTTCATTATCTTGCCGAACTTCGGACCGAGCTTCTTGAAGTCGGGTTTCACCTTCTTCACGAGCACGCCCTCGTCGTTGCCCACAAACTTGATTTCCTTTACGTTGACCTCGTTCTTGATAAGCGCGCTCATTGCCTCTACGCTGTTTTTCTGCGCCTCACTCATCACCGGCACCATGATCATTGCCAGTGGCTGACGCACTTTCAGGTTGGCCTTGCGGCGCAAAGCGAGCACCATCGACGTGATGTCCTGAGCCATCTTCATCTCCTCCTCAAGCGCCTTGTTGATCACGCTTTCGTCGGCAACAGGGAAGTCGGCCAAGTGAACCGATGTCGACTCGCCGGTAGTAGCGGAGGTCAGGTCGGTGTACAGACGGTCGGCAAAGAACGGCGATACGGGAGCAATCAGCAGAGCCACCGTCTTCAGACATGTGAACAGAGTCTGATAAGCCGACAGTTTGTCGTCGTTCATCTCGCCGCCCCAGAAACGCTTGCGGTTGAGGCGCACATACCAGTTGCTCAGGTTGTCGCCCACGAAATCCGAGATGGCGCGTGCAGCCTTTGTAGGCTCATAGTCGTCGAGGTCGGCCGACACTTCCTTAACCAGCGTGTTGAGCAGAGATATGATCCAGCGGTCGATTTCCGGGCGTTTCTCCACAGGAATCTGTTCCGCGGAATTGTCAAATCCGTCGACGTTGGCATAAAGAGCGAAGAATGAATATGTGTTGTAGAGCGTGCCGAAGAATTTGCGGCTCACCTCCTCTACTCCAGCCGTATCGAATTTCAGGTTGTCCCATGGCGAAGAGTTTGAAATCATGTACCAACGCAGCGGGTCGGTGCCATATTTTTCAATCGCGCCAAACGGATCTACGGCATTCCCAAGACGCTTGCTCATCTTGTTGCCGTTCTTGTCGAGGACAAGTCCGTTGGAGATTACCGATTTGTATGCTTTCGTGTCAAACACCATTCCAGCGATGGCGTGCAGAGTGAAGAACCAGCCACGAGTCTGGTCCACTCCCTCGGCGATGAAATCGGCTGGATACACCTCACGCTTGTCAAACGCCTCTTTGTTTTCAAACGGATAGTGAATCTGAGCGTAAGGCATAGAGCCCGAGTCAAACCACACGTCGATCAAGTCGAGCTCGCGACGCATTGGCTTTCCGCTGTCGGAAACCAGCTTGATGTCGTCGACATACGGACGGTGCAGGTCGATTTTATCGTAGTTCTCAGCCGTGTATACACCAGGGACGAAGCCTTTGTCCTTGTAAGGGTTGCTCTTCATCACGCCGGCGGCCACAGCCTTTTCAATTTCGTTATAGAGCTCCTCAACGCTGCCGATACACTTCTCCTCGTCGCCGTCTTCGGTGCGCCAGATAGGCAGCGGAGTGCCCCAATAGCGGCTGCGCGAGAGATTCCAGTCGTTAAGGTTTTCAAGCCATTTGCCGAAACGTCCGGAGCCTGTCGACTGCGGCTTCCAATTTATAGTGTTGTTGAGTTCAATCAGACGATCGCGCGACGCCGTTGTGCGGATAAACCAGCTGTCGAGCGGATAGTAGAGCACAGGTTTGTCGGTGCGCCAGCAGTGAGGATAGTTGTGCACGTGCTTCTCAATCTTTAACACCTTGTTCTCCTGCTTCATCTCCATACACAAGCGGATGTCGAGACTTTCAGCGGCAGCGGCTGCTTTGTCGTCATATTTTCCATCGACGTTGAACTGCGGGTCGTAGGCATTCTTCACCCAAGCCCCCTGATAGTTCTTATACACGTCGACATCGACACACTCCGCCACGAAACGCTCGTCGAGCTCGTCGAGCATATAGAATTTGCCCGTAAGGTCGACCATCGGACGCGTCTCGCCCTTCTTGTTGATCATGAACAGCGACGGGATGCCTGCCGCACGTGCCACAAAGGCGTCGTCGGCACCGAATGTCGGTGCGATATGCACGATGCCCGTACCGTCGTCGGTGGTCACATAGTCGCCAGCGATTACACGGAAAGCCTTGTCGGCTGCATTCTTGAAATTGCCGTCGGCGTCCATCTCCACAGGCTTCACCCATGGGAACAACTGCTCATAGTGCATGCCCACCAAGTCGGGACCCTTATATTCAGCCACCACCTTGAACGGCACCAGCTTGTCGCCCGGCTTATAGTCTTCGAGCGCCAGCCCCTCGGCCTTCTGGTTGAAGTGGTGGTAAAGCAGCGGTTTTGCCACGATTGCCGTGATTTTCTCGCCGTTATATCCATTGTATGACTGCACAGCGAGATAGTCGATTTTCGGGCCCACGCAGAGCGCCGTGTTTGAAGGCAATGTCCACGGAGTAGTGGTCCATGCGAGGAAATACGGCGTACCCCATTCAGCCATTTCCGGACGCGGATTCTTGATGCGGAACTGAGCCACGCAAGTTGTGTCCTTCACGTCGCGGTAGCATCCCGGCTGGTTAAGCTCGTGCGAGCTCAATCCTGTTCCGGCAGCCGGCGAATAAGGCTGGATTGTGTAGCCTTTGTAGAGGTATCCTTTTTTATAGAGTTGCTGGAGCAGCCACCAGACCGACTCCATATAGCGGTTGTCGTAAGTGATATACGGATCTTTTGTGTCGACCCAGTATCCCACCTTGTGGGTAAGGTCTTCCCATTCCTTGGTGTATTTCATCACCTCGCGTCGGCAAGCCATGTTGTAGTCGTCGACAGAGATTTTCTTGCCGATGTCCTCCTTGGTGATGCCGAGCGACTTCTCCACTCCGAGCTCCACGGGCAGACCGTGAGTGTCCCATCCAGCCTTGCGCTTCACATGGAAACCCTTCATCGTCTTGTAGCGGCAGAACAAATCCTTTATGGTGCGTGCCATCACGTGGTGGATGCCCGGCATACCGTTTGCCGAAGGCGGACCCTCATAAAACACAAACGAAGGATGTCCCTCGCGGATTTTCATACTTTCCGCAAAAACCTGTTCTGCGTCCCATTTTTCCAGAACCTCCTTATTGACGTCAGAGAGGTTGAATCCATTATATTCCTTAAATTTATTCTTCATTAGAATAACTGCTTATCAATTTTTGTGCAAAGATAGTGCAAGGCGAGCGAAATGCAAAACAAACTTGTTTGATTTTGCTTTTCCTTGGCAACCTTCTGAACTTCGCAGACCTCAAAATCTCAGAAATAAATTAGCGACATTAGGCAGAATCTGACTACTTTTGCAAAAACTTTTTTTCAGCACATGTTATGAGACAACAACTTTGGGACAAAACCGCCATAATCTTCGCCGTCGGAATCTTTCTGACGTTTGTGGCTTTCGACGTGATCTGGTGTATGGACACCACCTTCGCATCGTTCTCTTTCTTTGAGACATACGCAACAAAAATCATCGCAACGCTGGCGCTGGTCGGCGTCTATGTCCTGACGCGCAGCCGATGGGCGCAGATTGTGGTCATGGCTCTGCTCGACGTGCTGCTGGTTGCCAACCTGATGTATTTCCGCACCTACTACTCCGCCATTCCGGCAAGCTCATATCTTGAGGCGGGCAATCTCGCCGACTTCAAGGCAAGCGTGACCGACTCACTGCGGTGGGCAGACATTGTCCTGCCGCTCATCACCATAGCGACCGCCGTCATGGCATTTCGTTCCAAAGCCACAAAGCGTCAGCCGCTGGCAGCCGTGCTGAAATGGTGGGCCGCTCCGCTCGCAGGCTTCGCCCTGCTGCTCACAGGCGTCAACCTGTGCAAAGGAGGCTTCCACAAGTCGTTGCGCTCCGTGCGCCAATCGGCCTATCTCTGCTCTGCCGACGCGCCCATCTTCTCCGTATTCGGATGCATCTGGTATGACATCACCGACGCCGCCGAGCCAATCACGCCCGAGAAGCAGGCGGAGATTGAGCAATGGCTGGCGTCGCAACCGAAACACCAGCCTGCCGACAGCGTCACTGAAAAACGCAGCAACCTGCTGATTGTCTTCGCCGAGTCGCTTGAAAGCTGGGTGCTTGAGAAGGAAGTCGACGGCAAGGAAATCACGCCTTGCCTGAACAGACTGCTGAAAGAGAAGTCGACGCTCTATGCGCCCAATGTGCTGACACAGGTGAAGGGCGGACGTTCAATCGACGCGCAGCTGATGATTTGCAGCGGACTGCTGCCGCTGATGAGCGGCACGTACAGCAGCCTCTACTACGACAACACATTCTACACGCTTCAGAAAGCGATGCGCGGGCTGAAGCACTCCCGGAGCTACCTGCTGACCATCGATAAGGTGTCGACATGGAATCAGGGCGCGGTGGCACGCAGCTTCGGAACCGACACCATAATCTCCTACCACGACTTCAAGATGACCGAGGCATTCGGCACCCACAAGCGCATCGGCGACGCCTCGTTTTTCCAGCAATGCCGGGAGAAGATTGAGCGCGGCGAGGTGTGGAAGCCGGGCGAGTCGGTCTATATGCAGTTTGTCACATACTCCGGCCATGCGCCGTTCAAGCTGCCCGACCATCTGCGCACCATCACGTTTCCAGCGTCTATCCCGGAGAAGGCCGCCGACTATATGACCACCGCCCACTACACCGACAAAGCCATCGGCGACTTCGTGGCTTATCTGAAGACACTGCCGCAATACAAAGAAACCATCGTAGTGATTGTCGGCGACCATGAGGGACTGGCGTCCTACCGTCAGGAGCTCGTCGGCAACCCAGCCTGCCGCGGACTGGTGTCAGACA